>Ga0182738_1005652_pt1 | contig 13266 bp, 10 predicted proteins | sample eDN5th30CBELigMG_FD_128876 | JGI IMG/M metagenome (GOLD analysis project Ga0182738, IMG submission 128876) | Enriched Miracle-Growth compost microbial communities from Emeryville, California, USA - eDNA 5th pass 30_C BE-Lig MG (version 2)... ...
CATAAAGACTCTTTGGTTGGCAGGGAAGAGCTCAGGTCTGCACATAGAACCATCAGAAAGGAAAGAAACCATGGATAAACTGCAAAGGCAATCAAGTTGAGCAAGGCCTTCGATGAAACGATCCCAGACCTTGTGATGCTTGTAGAAATAATTAAAGACGAAGCAGACAAAACCATTGAGGGTGAACTTCATTTTCTCTTCAACTTCTTCAAGTTCTTCGACTTTGTCCTTGATATATTTGGTGATAAATCTCTCTCTGTCACTCTTCTTGGAAGAGAATTCAAAATCACTGGGCTTCTTGTTACCACTGACAAGCTTTGTGGGAATTTCAATTTCGTATCTATGCTTGGTATGGGCATAGCAGATATCCTTGTTGCCATTAAACTTGGCTTTGATTGTCTTCAAGTATTCCTCAAGCTCTTCTTCAATTTCTTGGATTTGTTGTTTATAGCCATCATAATCCTTGTCCAATCCTGGTTTAGGGACAGGAGTTTCTTGTTTAGGGCCTTCCCAGACGACGAAAGTAGCCATTTGGTCCAACAAGGGGAGGATTTCTGGCATACCACCAGCAGTTCTTTGTTCGAGGAAGGTTTCATGGTCAACGAAAGTGGTGAGTTTTTGAAGGAATCTAGACTTGATTTGGCAGCCAGAAAATGCATTCATGAGGTTTCTTGCTTTTCTCAAGCTTTCAAGAAGCTTTTTGAATTCTCTAAGTCTTGATCCTGCAATATCTTCAAACATAATTGCATTGCTATTTTTCTTGAGACTTTGGTTATAAACTCTTCCGCACACTCTTTCTAAATCAGGGAGTTGTTGTAAATTCTTTCTAAAGTTTGCCTTTTCTTCATATAATGATTCCAAGTCTTCAAGGGCATCCAATCTATCATTGATAGCATCAACATCAAGCAAAGGAGCGCAAATCCACTTTCTCAAGAGTCTTTTACCGAAAGCTGAGACAGTCTTGTCAACAAAGTGCAATAAAGATCCTTCAACTGAGCTCTTGGTAGCATAGTTGACTTCAAGGATTTCAAGATGTTGTAACGCTTGGGAATCAAGGACCATACGAGAGATTTGGAATTTTTTGGGATCGTAAAAGTCAAATCTAGCAGCGTGAAGAACATTATCAGCAATGAGCATTTTCTTCAAATAGCAAATGAGACCACAAATACTGAGCATAACTTGATCCTTATCAGATTCATCCATCTTGAGAACTTCATTTAACCCTTCAGGCCATTTATCCTTAGAACCATAGCTTGCTTCAAGTTCAGCGTATGCCTTCATAACATTCCAGGACATAGGGTCATTCAAGGGTGAGAGAATAGGATTAGTAGAGCAGTTTCTAATAATCCTGATGATGGTTGGATGAGTCTCAATAGCCTCATAGACGACTTCTACAGGTCTCACTTGACTGACAAAAGTCTTGAATTGGGTGAAGTTTTCATCATCAACGAAAGCTCCTGTTGTGATAATGTTGGCTCCAACTTCAAGGAAAGCAACAGAGATGAGGTTTCTACGGCATCTCAAAGCAAGGAGGATCTTGGGTTCGCTATCAGTATCAGAAGAACTGATACAGGTACCTTTAGACATGACTTGGACCATTTCTCTTTTGACTAATTTTTCCTTTTTGCCAGATTGAGTCTTAAGTCTTGCTTCCATTTGTTTGGGAGTTTCGGTTTGTTCGACAACGCAGACTTTATAGCCTCTATTAACAAGGATGGGTGCATATCTTTCTAATGCTTTTTCAGGAAAACCAACGTGCATTTTATTTGCCATCCAGTTCAAATCCAATTCTCTATGGCAGACCAAAGCATCTTCATAAAACAATTCGTAGAATTTACCAAGTTTGAAGAGGATAATCTTGTCATAGTTTTGACATTTGATGTTCCAGTACTGTCTCATAGTAGGGGTGACTTTATCAAGAGCACCAGGAGGGATAAACAAGGTGGTAGGATCGTATTGAGGGTCGTCTGCTGTTCTCTTTTTGGCATCTTTAGCATTCTCTTTCTTGGCCCAGTCTGGCGTACTGTCAGTAAAGTCATTGTAATCAAAAGCATTTCCTTCATGTTTATCGATGTCAATAAGGACTTCTCCTTCTCCTTCCTCCTCTTGAATAGCACCCTTGCTTGGGGTGACAGAAGGAGTCTTGTTGTTTTTCTTGGCTGTGGTGGTTTTCTTGGCAGTTGTTGTTTGAGTACTTTGAGAATTTTCTTTGCCTTTTCCAGAAGGAGTCTTGATAGGAGTTGTTGATTTTGAAGCAGGGGCTTTTTTGGCAGACTCATATTCTATTTCGATGGAGCCAGACTTGGCGACCTTCTTGTTGGTCGAGAGAACTGGAGCTTCCTTGGGAGGTTGATATTCTTCATCGTCGTCATCAGCAATTCGAACACATTTCTTGAGTCTTTTGTAGAGCTTCTTTTGGACAACTTCTTCATCTTCTTCATCGTTGTTGTCAGTAACAGAGGATTGGCTTTGATTGATGACAGCCTTGGGAGCAACGCTATTGGAAGAGTTGCTTGCCAAAGGAGCTTCTTGAGAGAGGGTAGCTTCAGTAGTCATGGAGTCATCAGGTTTAGAGGAATTGATGTTCTTTTTGATGACAGTATCAGTGCTAGGGGATTTCTTAAAGAAATTAAGAAGCGAAGGTTGTTTCTGCATTATGGTAGTTGATATCTGTTTGTTTTCCACAATTTTAATATTTATTATTTAAAATATATGCGCAATGACTTTAAATACAAAATGATTTTTTTGCGCTTTAATCTGGTCACTTCAGATATTTGAATTTGATTTGATTGAGAGAAAGGAAAGAAGGAAGGATTTTTTAAGAGATCAAAAAATTTGAGAAATCTTCTGAGGAATGGAAGAAGATTTTTTTAACAATAAAACAGATGATGGATGTTTTTTGAGAAAGAAGGGGAGGGAACAAATGGGGAGATTGGGAAAAAAGAGGTATTAAAAAATTTTTTTGGTACCAAAATTTTTTAAATTAATGAGGATTTAACTGCAAAAAAAAATTATCGAAATCAAATTCAAAAAAGGAAAGGAATCTTCGACAAGGAGTTTGCTGCCTTCATCTAAAGATTTATGGGTGATGAATTTTGTTAGCTATCTGTTTGATAATGTTTCAAGCAGAATTGAAAGATTTTTTTTTCATTTTATTTTTTGAAAGCTCGTTAGTTGGTGATGAAGAGAGATCTGACTGAGATTTTATTCTTGCCATGGAGTGGAGATTTAGGGGTTGCTATGCAAAAAAGTAAAAAAGTTGTGGAAAAATTTAAGATCTAGACAAATTTTGTACCAACTAATTTAAATTCTCGGAGTTAATCGAATTATATTTTTGGCGCATTGCAAATCATACTAAATCTAAGTGTAAATAAACTAAAAGAAGAGTACACTCCCAAATTGCCATATATCAATGATCAGATATCCTTTTTCATTTTTAAACCCAAGGTCTTTGATTCAATATGTAAACATTATATTCCAAGTAAACTAAAGCCAATTGTGAACAAATTATTTTTATAAACATTCTTGAGGAATGTAATCCATACAAGCTTTAGAACCTGAGAGATTCTCATCCATAACCAAAGTTCAAGTGTTATTAGGGCTAATCTGATACTCAGGCTCAAGTATATTTTTTACAGCTTCTTGATATTCTTTTCTGTATCTCTCGTAATTAACAACTTGAGAGTTTACCAAGTCTTTTTGGATTGAAGAAATGACATTCAAAACTCTCTTCATTCTGCTTCTATAATAAGCAAAATTGATATCAAATATGCCAACAAGAACATCATAATATATTTTATCTTGAGAAGTTCCAAACAACTGAGGACCAGGGTTACTCTCAATAAACCAAAGATTTATTTCATCATCTAGCATGAAATCCAACCCATGTAATTCATAAAGGTTGCTTTATTTAGAGAACGTAGCTCCGCTCATTCTGATAAGATGAATAAAAGCCTTGTGAAAAGCTGGTCTGAGATAATTATCCAACCAGTTTGTCTCTGCTAGATTTTGACTTTACGCTATCAAGAAGATAAGCTTGAAGTCTATCGAAACTCCAGAGGATATATTCCATGTGTCGCTCTCCTTGCAAGAAATTAATTATGGAATTGAAAAGTTGCTTTTCTTACGTCATTGGAGGATTTTTCATAGGAGTTGATAGAAACTTTGATAAATCCATCATGGTAGGTAACAATGAAAGGATTAGTTGAGGCGATAAGCATGTAGACTCTAAAATCAAACTTGTTATTTCTATCAAGGAGTAATGGGTTATTGACATAACTCTGAGCAATCGGAGAGTGATTTTCAGTTCCACACATAGCACCATTTTTGTAGTAAGAGTTGACAAATTTAGTTAAGCTTTGATCCATGAGAAAAACATCCTGCGATTTGTAAGAACCATGTCCAATCTTTAAAAGATATTGAATTGGTTCATCAATTCAGCTTTCTTGATATTCTGGAGAATTAATCATAGTAAAGAAATTTTCACATTCTTCTTTATCTGGCGAAAGAGATTTTGTCTCGAAGAGTTACAAAATTTTTAATGTTTACGATAGAGTCTGTAGGCTTGAGGGAAGAGTTTAAAACTATCAAAACATTGCGGCATATGATCTTAACAAAATTAATTAAAATTGAACCTATTTAGCTCCTCACTTGAAAGCATTGATAACTTTATCTTTTCTGACAAGGCTTCCGGTTCCAGGGATATGATTATACATTTGAGTCGCACAAGCGAAATGTTGTCCAATTTTGTGATATTGATGGAACGGACTAGTTGAAAGGAAGAAATTGTTGATCTCAGACTTGAAATTGTATTTTCTCTAAGAAGGGATAGGTTAGCGATCAAACTTTCTTTTCAATGAAGTTTACTGATTTTGCATCTTTCATAGCCCACCTGACTTCTTTCATGGAGACTTGGCCAATTGTTGACATTACTTTTGCTCTTGGCATACCTTGGGACGATTTTTAAGGGTGAACTTTTGAGAAAAGAAAGTACTGAAAGCAGGGAAGTCTGTGAAGAAATTCTTGGCTTCAAGAAGATTTGAAGGATTTAAGAGGTTGTAGTTATCAACAGTTTCGCAGTAATTATCATCATTGATGAGTCCAAAGCTAAAACTGTTCAGTCGTGTTGGCGTGTACATGGTATGTCTCTCAGAATAAGCTCCCAATAAATGGAAGGTGTTGGCTAAGCTTTCGAAAGGCTGGGTTGCATTTTGGGTCAAACTTTCGGGGTTTTGGAAATATTCTTACGAGAAGTTAAATATTTCTTTAGTGCAATAATTGCCTCTATAAGAAATAAAGTTTATTATAAGAGTGAGATTACCTGATTTAGGCTGAGCAGTAGGTTTTGAGACAGTCTTTTTCGAAGGAAACTTTTTAATTGAAGATTCTTGAGCAGGAATTTTGCTCATGGAAGTTTTTAATATAGGAATGTTGGATTGAATTGATCATTTGGAGCCTTTGGAGACTTTTAGAGGAAGAGAAAATAAGTTTAGAATGCCTGCAAGATGGCTTGTCACTTCACTAGTTTTGTTGTAGGTGACAAATAAGAAGGTGGTATAAAGGAATAGTAGTGCAAAGAAGAGTTTAATGGTTACACCCATGAGGTGAGACAGGTTTGTTTTGAATTTGAAAGAAAAAATTATTATTTCTTTGTCTGAAAGCTCAATATAAATATGGCTTATCACCGCCTATTTTTGCAAGTTGTATTAAAAGTTTCCCGTTTTCTTTTCGGGAAAATTGTTCCTCAGAAAATCTCCGCTTTTCTTCATGAAATCTTAATCATCGTTTCTTGACTTCATGCTGTTGAAAGAAGAAAAGGGCACGAAATTTTTTTAGAAGAAAGTGGAAATCGACTCTTTTCCTGAGAATTGAACTCTTTTTGAACTTTCGAGCTGATTTTCTTGCAATAAGAGTCCTTTAGTTGAATTTTGACTCTGTGAATGCCCGCTTGAATATAATTTTAAGAATTATTATCCACTATATTTCAAGATAAAATCAGGCTCAATCAAATGGCTTGGATGTATTTCAAAGCTTCTGGCAGGGTTTTCAGAAATAAGCTTCCCATAGTAAGAAGCAGAAAGAAAAAAGTTTTTGAGGTTCGCGAAGATTCTTTTGATAGCTTTCTTCATTTGAAAGTTCAAAGAAAGAAAGATTATATCATGACTAAAATGACAAAATTAAAAGAATAGCCTCGAAGTTGGGAAGTGGAAAATCCGCGCCAAAATTCTAGTGCTTTGAAGCATTCAGGAAACGCACAACGGACTTCTGGGCGCTTGCAATTAACTTTTCGTCATTTCTCATTCAATTTTGAATTATGGAAAGCTCTTATCTTCGGGAACCTATTTTTTAAAGTTATTCGCTGAATCTCTTCTTGATCACAAAAATAAAGAAAATTTGTGATAACTAACTTCTTTCAAAATTTACATCATCTTTTGTTCAAATGAAAAGTGAAGTCCGAGTTATAGGAACCAAAATTTGAGTTCTAGAGTGCAATAGTTTAGCTCAAAATTTATATTTCTATCTGAGGCGATTCACATTGAACGAGAAAAAGATGATTCAGGACCTTTCTGAAAGAGAAAGGATTCAAGTCTTTTACCATTTCTGAAAAAGATCAATGAAAGATGTTAAGAAAAAATGTTTTGGGAAGGCTGATTCTGAAATTTCAATTAACCCTTAAAAAGTGAATTTTATAGTTTGCCTCCAAATATCCGGAGCAATTTTTGAAAAAAGGAGTGATTTTCCGTGCAAAGCAAACAGCTCTCTTTACGAGCAAAATGCTTTTCTTTGAGAAGATTTTGGATAAGGGCGATGAGGAAAAATAAAAAGGGAACAGAAGTTTTTCAGATTATTTCATATTTCGCCCTTGAAAATATTTGAGAAAATCAAGAATAACTTTGAGATTCCGCGCTTTCCAAAGCACACTTGGAAAATATCCAAATTGCAAAAAGCCTCCATTTTGATCAATAAAAATAAGATAAATGATATGATAGCTTGAGAACAAGATTGTTTCAGTTATTGATTTTGAATTAATTGAGTAACGTTAAATCCGAATGAAGTCAACTTCTTTATGAGGCGTTCTTGATGAAAAATCATCTTTGATTGAGGATAAAAATATTTTTCTGAGTTTCAAAAAATCCTTGAAATACAAAAATGGCAGAATTTTCCTAAGGTCAAAACTATCTTTTCTGACATTTAGCAGATTTACTTACAAGAAAGTTTGTTTCAAGAGAAGAATATTGGAAAATTTGAAAGTGAACTCACCTCTATTCATTAGAATATAGATAAAAATAAAGGTTCTTCATTTCTCTCAGGCTTGTTCAAAAGGGGGAAAAACTATTATCGGTTTCAAACCGTCCCACCATCCTGAGAGTAAATAAATTCTGATGTCAAAACAATTTTTTTTCTTTTTTTTCAGTTTTCTTTCTGTCAATTTTTGTTGAGAAGTTTCAAAGAGATAAGATTAAACAATTCGATTCACGGTTCAAAGATTTCAATCCCTGAAGGTCGACATAGAAGTTGAAATATCAAGAGATAAAAGGATAAAAATCATGACAACTCGAGATGTGAGAAGAAGAAAGAACAGAACTCAAAAGAATCAACGTCTTTGAAAAATAGTTGGAATTAGGTTGGGGTTGACTTGGAAATGATGACCGTTTTTTTGACTCTCTGACCGGACAGAAAAGGCCACTTTTTGGCGGCCGTGTTGAACAACTCTGATTATTTCTCTTTCAAAAGTATTTTATGGAAAAGATTTTTAAAGTTTTTTGTCAAAATAACAAGCAACAAAAGTGGCAGAAATTCGAGAGACCTCTCGAATTTTAATCTTTGAGGAACAATAAATTTGAACTTTTCAGTTAGAAGTCGAATTATGAAAATATCTCTACCGAGAATACTTTTATCATTTTTATAAAAGTTTTTCGCCTTTTTGAAGCCTTTTCAAAGCAGGTCGAAATTTTTTGTCGCTTTTTATTTTTCACCTTTTAAGCTCACAAATTTTTTTTCGTAAAAGTGAGTTCCAAAAAGGTATCTAAACATCCGATAAACTATTCATCCTGGTTTTGAGATCCTCACGAAAGCAAAAATTAGGCCCAAGCTCTCACGAAGAAGCTCTTATCTTTTTATTACGAAGAACTTTGATGAATTCTGGTTGAATTAATGAGCCGCCTAATCAAATAAATTCGACCCCTCTTTGAATTACTCTTCTTTGAGAAATATGTTAAAATAAACTTTCAGCCCAATTCACCAAACTCTTTGCAAAGATGAGGACAATCCTCAAAATCTTTCTTGCTATTCTAGCTATCTACAGCCTCTTTCTCGTCTTCTATGTCGTCATAACTCAACAAAGAAATCTTTTAATCCAGGGTATTTCTCCTTCTGGACATTTCCTTCATCCTTACTAATATAAGGCTCCAATGACTATGAGACCACTTCTTTAGCTCAAAGTTCTTTGAGCCTTGAAGAACTTAAGAAACCAGTGGATCAAACTTTCCCACTAGAGGCTGACGAGAGAATCAACTCTGATTCAGAACATGAGAACCATCATTATCATGATCATTTTAAAGAAATGGAAATTGACATTGACTTGTCGGAAAGCCTGAAAACAGAAAGAAAGGTGAATCCTTTTGAATTACTTGGAGCCTATCCTAAAATTGAGCACCCTTATATTCGACCGGATTATGTGAATACAATGTTGGGAATTTTGCGTGATGATGACTATTGCTATAAAGTCGATATGTATCATTTAGAAAATTCTGAGAAGATTTTGAAGAAACCCACTTATTTCACCAATATACCTGCAGATCGTAAGCCTCATTTGATGAAAGAAAAATGTTAATGTTTTGTATTTTAGAGGTTGGCGGAAGATTAATGGAGAGATTAGGCACAGTTAAAAAAGCAACTCTGAATCCAGCATTCTCTGATGATGAAATTGTATCAATCTTATTTGAATTTCTAATTACATTGGAATAGAAAAGATATAATCTTCCAGAAGACGTGAACCATCTTTTTATCAGCTCTTCTAGCTTCCACAATTTTTATGAAATCGGAAAGCACTTCCTTTGTGCCACCCAAATGTTCAATCATATCCCTGGCCAATACAGATTTACTGCCAAAGACTCAATATTAGATTTAGTTGAGTAAGTTATTTCGATCAGCTATTGATATAAAACAATTTCCTAGCAAATATGCAGAGAAGCTTAAGGATCAGCCTCAATGTTTTAACAAAAGCGCTCTATTCCCTGAAACATATCGTCTTTATAGTAAATAATAAATTGTCACCTATTCATTTAACATCTTCAATAAAGATCAAAAGGAGTGCAAAGAGTTTTTTAATAAAATAAATTCTAAGTCATACCGAGAAAGTTTAAAAGATGAGCCGATTCAATATATGCTCAAGGTTGGCCATGGATCCCATAAAGGCGATGGTGTTCATCTTTTGGATGCAAATAGAACTAAGCAACTTCAAATGGAGTACAAAAACAGCGCAGATTGTGGAAAAATTGACACTCCTTTGCTCGCCCAAAGCTACATTACGAACCCTTTGCTCCTTGATAAGGGCAATAAATTTGATTTTAGAATCTACATGCTTGTTGCTTCGACGAACCCTTTGATTGCTTTTTACCATGATGGCTTCCTCAGAGTCTCACTTACTCCCTTTAACAAATCTTCATCTGATGTATGATGGTTATTCTATCAAATTGAGTAAACATGATTAGAAATCAACACATATGACGAATACACATCTTTCAATAAAAAAGTTGATTGAATCCAAAGAAAATAACGAGGCTGGGTCAAATCAACTGAATGAAAAAGAAGTGAAAAACGAGATTTGGTGGACTTTAGAAATGCTCCAATCATATCTTCTCGAAACTGTAGAAAAATACTGAAACCTTCATAATCAATAAATAATAGGGAAAAATCAATGATGCAAATTGGCTTGAAAATTATTTAAGGCCTGCTTTTCAAAAAGCTTTGATTCACCTTTTAAGATTATCTCAAGGTGTTTTCTTGAACCAAAGCAATGTTTATGAGCTTTATGGAGTTGACTTTATGATTGATGATCAGATGAATTTATGGTATATTGAAAGTAATCCCAACCCCCAACTCAGTGGCTACACAGCGGACTGGAATAAGCTTTATCTCAGTGTTATGATGGGAACTTTTGATATTCAAGCTGCTTATTATAAAAGTCGCATGACAAGGGTTTTGAATGTTCTTAAAGCTATGCAAAAAGCAGAAAATGAGTATGTGGGCCTTGTTGATTATGAAAAGTGGAAGATGGAGTATCAAAAGGCTTTGAAAAATAGATTAGAGCCGAAATACAAGATTAATTCACAGAATAAATGGGTCCCAATTATTAATGAAAATTTGGGAGGTGTTGATACTTATTTTGGGCATCTTCCTTCTTCTTGTATTTGAATGAGAGGGACCAGGACGAATCCTTGAAAGAAATAATTACGAGTATTGTTTTATAATGTTTCTAAGGAGCCATTATATATTTTATCGGAAGGATATGGAAATCAAACAGCCTTTGTTTGCTTTATAATTTACAAAAGATGAGAGATTAATAACTTGTATCTCTTCTTCTTGACTGGAATTCCAAAAAGAAGGTAATTTTTATCTGAAATCAATATTGAAAACATCATACATCATACGTTATTGAAAAATTTGAAAATATTCATGATATTCATTTAAAATCTAGAGGAAATGAGCCTCTTCTCTCAACGACTTGAAGATTATCTTTGCTCCATATGACATCAATAACATAATAAAGATTGACACTTCTGTAATAGGTGATCAACCATAATCCTTGGATGGAAAGGATTAACGAACGATCAACTTGGCTTGATGCACTTATCGCTCTTCGATATTTTACCCATTTATCTAACTGAACAGTCAAGTTTTCATTTTCTATTTTTAGGGAGGTTTTTCTAAAGAGCTGAGAGATTTTTGTCAGCTTGACTTTCCTTTAAATTTCCTTAAAAATTATTTGCATTGGAAAATTACTTGGCTAATTCTCCCATTAATTTTCCTTAAAAATCTCGTTACTGATTTAAAGAACGAGATTTTCTCAAAGTTCATAATACAATTCCAAAAAACTAGAAAAACTTTATCAACAAACAAAATGGATAAAAGTGGCTTAAGAGCATTTGTTGTCGGAGCTACTGGCAGCTGCGGCAGAGAACTCGTTAAAGAACTCATTAAATCCTCTAAATGGAGTCAAGTTACTGTCCTTGTCAGAAAGCCACTTTCTGACTGGGACTCCTTCACTTCTGAAGAAAAGAAAAGATTGAATATTGTCGTCAGAGAAGACCTTGAAGGTCTTTCTGACTACTCTAAGTGGAACTTGACTGGATATTCTTCAGTATTTTGCTGTCTTGGTGCTTTAGCAACTGAAGTCTCAAGCGCTGAATACATCAAAGTAAACTCAACATATCCAGAAAATGCTGCGAAATTAGCTGCTCATTTCAATGTTCCTCATTACAGTTTAGTCTCAGGAGAAGGTATTCACAGCAAAAGCTGGAACTCTGGGATGAGAGCAAGAGGTGAGATGGAAGACAGACTTCTTGAGCTGAAGTTTCCTCTCCTATCAATTTTAAAGCCTGGTGTGATTACAGGAAGAGGAAAGGGTGAAAGATTCTTTGAGAAGGTTTTCAGTTATCTTCCTTTCTTCCCACAGATTTCTGCTCAACAAGTTGGGTTAGGCCAGCGAATCGATGCTGAACTTCAACATACTACTCCTTATAAGTCTCAGCCTATTGTATATAGTAATGCTCAAATTCTCGAATTAATAAAAACTGGTATTTACCCTCAAAAAGATTAAATATCATTGTATCTATGTATTCAACGTATGAATTAATTCAGCAAAAAATGAAAATACACCGTTTATGACCTTCTTCAGACTTGCTTGATTATTTTATTCGAAATCGAGAAAAAAAAGAAAACTTTTCTTCTCACAAGTTCTTTCCGCAAAAGAAAGATTTTATGAAAAATTTATGACTGGAGGTGAGCAAAATATAAAGATGATTGATTCAAATAAAACCTGTTCAAAAAAAATGAAAAAGAAAGAATCCAAAATATCTTCCTTTCATCCTTCGGGATGCTTTTCTGAGAGATTTTTTCCTAACTGGCTGAATTTCCTGAAAATTTATTTCGCCTTTTAATTTTCCTTAAAATCTTATTTCCTAATTTAAATATCTTGATATTTTCGCAACCCACCAAACTATTCTTCAAAGAAGAGCAAAAAACTTTCTTGAGAACCTATATGAATAAAAACGGTCTCAGAGCATTTGTTGTTGGAGCTTCTGGCAGTTGTGGCAGAGAACTCGTGAAAGAGCTCATTAAATCCTCCAAATGGAGTCAAGTCACTGTCCTTGTGAGAAAGCCACTTCCTGATTGGGATCAGTTTGCCCCTGAAGAAAAGCAAAAGCTGGATATTCTTGTTCGTGAAGATCTTGAAGGCCTTACTGATCACTCAAAGTGGAACTTGACTGGATATTCTTCAATGTTCTGCTGTCTTGGTGCATTAGCTACTGAAGTTTCTTTTGACGATTATGTGAAAGTCAATGCCACATATCCAGAAAACGCTGCCAGATTGGCAGCTCATTTCAATGTTCCTCATTACAGTTTAGTCTCAGGACAAGGTATTCATAGCAAGAGTTGGAGGTCTACGCTGAGAATAAGAGGTGAAATGGAAGATAGACTGACTGAATTGTTTCCTCTTCTATCGATTTTGAAGCCAGGCGCGATTACTGGAAGAGGGAAGGGTGAAAGGTTCTGGGAGACTATGTGTAGATACTTTCCTTTCCTCCCTCAGAGTTCTGCTTATCAAGTTGGATTAGGTCAACGAATTGATGCTGAACTCCAGCATAGCACTCCACATAAATCTTAGCCTGTTGTATATAGTAACTCTCAAATTCATGAACTCATAAAAACTAGTACTTAGCCTCAAAACGACTAACGATTGTATGAATAAAATTCTAATATTTATAATGTATGATTTGCGATTAAATTCAGATCTGGAAATGAATGTTTCAACATTTTTCCGACACTCCTTCGGCTCTGAATTTCAAGGGATATGAAAGAAAGGGTAACAGACCACACAGGAAATAGACGAAGTCGACAAGATGTCGACAAGGTGTCAACACGATGTCGACTCAGGTAACGATGTTGTGACGATGTGTTGACATCATGTCGACATCTCGTCGACATCTTGTCGCCTCCGTCCTTTTTCTGGCGACATGTCGGCACGATGATGTCGTCAAGCCC
>Ga0182738_1005653_pt1 | contig 13264 bp, 2 predicted proteins | sample eDN5th30CBELigMG_FD_128876 | JGI IMG/M metagenome (GOLD analysis project Ga0182738, IMG submission 128876) | Enriched Miracle-Growth compost microbial communities from Emeryville, California, USA - eDNA 5th pass 30_C BE-Lig MG (version 2)... ...
GAAGACGACATAGGTAAAAGACCTAGCGTGGAGTTAGAAAATATGTAAATTATGGCTCTATCTCAACGTCTGAGGACACCAGGAGAAAAACAAAGTTTGGTCGTTTTGGGTCGTATGCTGGTCGTATACTGGTCATATGTTAGTCGTGCTTGTTTTTCCTTGGTCGTATTTTGAGACTGTCGTATTTTAAACCACCCTTTTTAATTTTGAAGGCTTGAATCCATTAAAATTTATGCCCTCTTTGCAAACCACTCTTTTCACAAAAAATTAGAAATTAATTTTATTTGAAAGGTATGATTTTTACCTGTATATTTTCTCAAGAGAAATATTGTTTTTCTATGTTATCGATAAAAACCACTTGGAAACATCAGAATTTCCTTCAAGAATATTTTTCTAAGAGTTCAGAAGAAAACTCTCCAAAAAACAGAAGTAAAGTTTTTTTAAAGGAAAATATTGATAAATTTACACCAAATTTTTATCGTGATACGAATGAAAGTTTGATTTTTTCCCTTCAAGGAAGGAATCGATCTTGGATTGCCTTTCCACATTCTTTATGTCCATAAACTTCAGCAACATCTTTGCAAGTTTGTTGGAAAATATTTTTTATTGGTTTTAATTCTCCACACGACTCATCTAAAATTATGTTCAAGAGATCTATTGAACCTGATCTTGCTACGTGATGTAAGACAGTGCTTTTATCACTTCTAAAAGTTTGATTGAGATTAATTTCGTATCCATTTAATAGCTCGGTGAATATATCCAAGAACTTGTTTTGGTTTATTTTTATAAATTTTTTCACAATTCTTTGGAACAAGGTGTTTCCTTTGTCATCGGCCTGAGCATTGAAATCAACCCCTTGAATCGCTTGCTGGATGCTAACTTTGATCCCAAAAATGTCTCGAAGAATTTTGGTGAGTTTTTTATTCGGACCTTTTGCCAAGGTATGCCCTTCATTATCATATAACTTTTCATCAGGGAGATTTTGATATGAGTATTCAAACCATTCAACAAAATTATTCTGTAGGGCAAGAGTTTCAAGATGCTTTGAATTTTCAGATAGGATATCAGGATATCTTTTGAGTACATCTTTGTCTCGATGTACACACATGTAATGAAAGATAGTTTTCCCCTTTTGGTCTATTTTCGTATAGTCAAACTGGTTTTCAAAGTCAGTTTCGTCAATTCTTAGACCCCAACGGGCTGCTTTAAGGATAATGATAGCATTTTCATCAATAATAGAATCTGTCATTTGAGCCCCTTGGTTAACTAGATAAGAGAGCATAGAGTATTTCTTTTGAATAAATGCAAGATCTGCAGGAAGAAGATTATTGTTGTTTTGATCAGGGTAGTTGATAATCTCCCTCCTGTTGCCATTCTTTTCGACAAGAGCAATCAACACATACAAGTCAAGGTCCTCATAATTATTAATACACAAGTGGATAAGACTAGGATTTTTAATAGTGGAGACTCTTTTAATAAGACACAGGGCTACCCCTTTCCAGAGTCGATCCTTGAAGCTTGTATTTAGGAGTTCATCTTCATTTCGATCAAAGAAAGCGTCCCTAAAATCATCAACTCTTTCTTTACAAAGGGTTTGAAACAAGATTTCAACTTGTTCATATTTATTATCATTGATAAGTTCCCATGCGAAATCCAGGTCCTTATTGGTGACACAAAGCCTAATTTCATCACTACACCCTAATGAGTCCATCAGATCGACTACACTCTGATTGTTATTATTCCTGATCGTATGATCAATGCCACAATCTAAAAGAATTTCAACTGCTAATTGGTCTTGATTTTTAATTGCATGGTGCAAGGCGGTGTTTCCACTGTTGTCTTGTTGATTAATATCAATGATGTTTTTTTTCCTTTTCTCCATAATCTCCTTCTTAAGCTCTTTAACATCAACATGACATATTTTGAAAATATCCCAGATACTCTTGAGACTTTTGAGATTTTCTTCTTCTTCTTCATTATTCCTGTTATTGTTGGTAATGTTTACTTCAGCAAGTATGCCATATTTTTTCTTCAAAGAAAGTTTGAGACTGTCGAGGTCTGTTTGTGGAGGACAAAGAATTGGATCAATCAGAGTTAGATTTTTGATTTTGAGCTTTTGACAAAGAATATCAAATTGTGAGGGAGTGATATGGTTTAGTTGAAGATTTTCGACAAAGTTGGCAAGCTTTTTTGCTATTTCAAGGATCATCTTTTCAGAATCAAAACTTCGAAAATCGATGGTACTCAAGAGTTCTTCTGCCGCTTCTTGAACACTTTGAGAGAAAACCCGAGTAAAATCTTGCCTGTCTTTCATGTGAAGGCCAGAAAGGGTTTTCCAAACTTGTTTTTGAATTCCAAAGTCGTCAGAACTCACAAGAATAGGAGAAGCACCGGCTGCAGCATACATGCTTTTCAACGAGTTTACAATATTAGTTTCATCACGAGAAGTTTTGTAAAAATTGTAGATGGATGGGCAAATCGCTTTAAATATGTCTTGGTGTGTAAGGTTTTCATTTTCAAGCAACAACTGCTTGATGGCTTGTAACTGTTGATAAATTCTCTTTGCTGTTCCAGTCGATAATTGAATAGGTAGTTTTGCTTGAGTCAAGAATTCTTTGTTGAAGCCAGCTGATTGATACTGAAGGTTCTTTTTATGGAGATCTTCGAGCCATTCAGCTACTAAAACAGCCGGACTTTGATTCTTGATATGCTCACGAACGTAAGGGCTCACAGGTCGATCCATTTGAGGGAGGAGAAATAAAATATTAAGCATATCAGAATATATTGTTTTGTGACTATTATTGAAGAATATTTCTCTGCTGAATGCAATGTCGTTATCGATGGAGAATAGCTGAGTTGAGAGGATACCTCTCTGATCGAATTGAAATTGCATGATAAAGTTGTCAGGTTTAGCATCTCCAGGCCGAGCCAGAAGGGAGGATAAAAATAAAGCTGAGAAGTTTTTAATGTCAATTTTCTGAACCATTTTTGGCTGGTTGACAACCTGTGCAAAATTAATACCTTGCACCCCTTTCGAGGCTTGACAGATGAAAGTCTGGTTGCCTTTAGATAATTGGAGCAGGAATGTTTCTGGGACAAGATTTGGAAGAATTTTAGCATAAAGGCTGGCAACAGCAAATTCAATACCAGGAGCATAAGGATTGAGTTTATAATAAATCTGTTGATCCCCTTTTGGAGGGAAGGGTACAACTTGATGAACACCAGATAGTTTGTTTCCGAGGTTATTGAGAGCTTCCTCTCTGAATAAGAGTCTGTCCTTCTTTTCAGAAAGAACTTGAACTGATTGGTTCTGGGGTATAAGATCTTGAATGGAAGACCTATAGTAATCAATAAGTTGATTCAGGAGGTAATAATATCGATTTTTTCTGGTCTCTTGATTGTTAAAGTGCTCTGTTATGGTGCAGAGATTTTCACTGTGCTGCTTGACTTGTTCAAGTAGTTGGGTTTGGCCCCCTGATTTCTTTCGATGCCAAAAGCTGGGACAGATCTCGTTAACAAGCATTTTTTTATATTTCTCTTGGATTTGTGAAGGCATAATCTCAAGTAGATCATGTAAAGTTGCCTCGACATCAAGTATCAGAGCTTCCTTAAGTCTCGCTTGGAAATCCTTTTCTTCTGACTTTTTTTGGCGCAGAAGCTTGAGGTAGTCTTGGGTTGAAAGTGCTTCTGTAAGATGAAACAAACTTTCTCGGGTGTCTAGAGACAGAGGTTCCTGACTTAGCATTTCGCAGCCTTTTTGTGCAATAGTTGTTTTCCCTTGTTTAAAGAGAATATTCAAGAGTTGTATCCAAGCTTGATACATGAATGGATTCAGTCCGAGGGCTTTTATATAGCACTCCTGAATATCTTGATCAGACTTTGCTACTTGATTTGTGAAAGCTTTCTGTGCACTCCAGATTTCTCCTTGAAGATACCAGAATTCTGATGACGTTTGATCGATTTGAAGGAGCAAGGCTTTGGCAATTTCAAGGTTGTCATGTCTTTTTTCAAGTGGGCAAAAGTGTGCTGTAGCTTTTCTTAAGTATGTCAGGATTTTTAGGATTATAAAATCAGGTTCCTGTATGTCAGAAGAACAGATCTCCAGGACCTTTTCAAAGCGATCGGATTCAAATCCAAGGAGATAGCGAACTGCTTTGTTATAAGGTTGAGCTTCAAAAAATTGTTTTAAATATTGTAATCTGGCTTGGTTGTTGGTTTTTAATTGGAGTGCTTCTTCAGCTCTCAGACACTCACTGACAAATATTGATGAAAGAGCAAGTTTTGACCAACCGTGACTTTGGAGATCTCGAAGAATATTTTCATAGTCTGTTGTTGTCATGAGAGAGTATTGTTTTGCGTTAAAATTCAGAATCTGTTCTCGAAACGATATAATTTTGTTGTATTTCTCAAAATTGCTCCAGGAGAAGTAAGATGGTTTTCTCAAATTATCAAGAGGGAGACAGGAGCGCAGAATTCCACTCAAGTCATTATTAGTTTTGAGGAAGGGAAGTTTTTTGAAGTCAATTTGAATATGCCTCTCAAGAATATCTTGGTGACCATTTGTGAGAGCTTCACACAGGTACATATAGTTTTGAATCGTATCAATCTCAAAAGGAACTTGTTTCGTGTTGGCAAGATAGTTGACAATATCTGATTTTCCTTTTGAAATTGCTAAAAATAAAAGTTTCTTTGCTTCTCCTGGTTGTTGGAGGCATGGTTGAATTTTTCTCATCCATTCACCTTCTAATATCAAATTTACATCATTTTCCTTAGCAGATACGCTTGGTTGAGGTCTTTCATCACCAAGATGATTATTCTCGAAATTCATGAGATGGAGGTAGCTTTGAGGAGCAAGAGTTTCCATATGAGTTCTTTTTGCAATTTCACCAACATCCGGTTTTTGTATTTCTCCAAAGATATATATTTGGAGCCTTTCTGTTTTAATTTGAAAAGTTTTGCATAATTTTTCCTTGATGAATTCAGTAATAAAAGGGAGACTGTATTTATTTCCCAAGATATAAAGATGAGCTTGCCGAAATTTTCTGAGAATGAGATCTTGTATAATTTTTCCAAGACCAAAATTTGTTTGGCTGGAACTATACTCTGCCTTTTCATAGAAATTTTTGGAATCAGCTTTTGGTTCGAAGTGAACAGCAATAATAATATTTTTGTCATTTGCCAGAATGACTGATCTTCTTGAGTTAGACTGTGAAGAGTGCTCATAGACATTTTCTGAGAATGCCTTCAAGTTTTTAAGTGTATTTCTTGTATGAGAAAGGTCCTGAATAAGCATCAATATTTTTGCTAATACGATTTTATTATGGCTTGTGGTCTCTTCTTGAATGGCATTTATTTCTTCAAGAGTTGGTTTATTGACTTCAAAAAGGATCTTGCACATGTAAGCACCCAGATTGACAGCAGGTTTCTTGGTAGCTGCTCCTCCTTCTGCCAAGAACTTGAAAAATAAATTGGTATATTTATTCGCCATCTTTAATTTCTCTGTCTCTGAAGTTTTGATGGCATGTGAAATTTCCTCACCAGCATACTTTAAAACTCCCAAGCTGTAGTAATAAATTGAAGCCTCGGTAAAGTTCTTGTTGGTTGATAACTTTTCTTTTAATAACTTGTAAAATGCTTCAAGGGCTTCTTTCTTAGCTTGGAAGAGAACTGAAATTTCATTGAAGACAATCGCAAGAGTTTTATTTTTGAGGACATCAAGGTTTTCATCGCGGCTAGAGCAACCATATTTGCGGAGCAATTCTTGAATGGTCTGAAAGACTTGAGGCTCAAGACTTTGCTCCATTTGTTCTTGAGCGAGAGTCCAAAAGCTCAAATTTGATATGCCTTTATATAAAAACCCTTTATTGATTTTCAGCCCAGCTTTGAGAATTGTTTTGACAAGTTGGATATCAGGTTTAAGTATGCTCTCCTTTAACAGGAAACTGGCTTCAGTCTGTAAGTCTGTGGTTCCCTGACATATTTTGTCAAATTGTGCGGGGCTGCACGGCTGAAGTTCCTTGAGGATTTCTGCTTTGCTTTTCAGATCTAAATCTTTCCATTGGAGATCTGGAGCTTTAATGATTTCTCTCATGATAGCATCTTTATAGACATTGGCCAACTCTTTTCGCAGGACTGCTGATTCTGCAGGAGTCTTTGATAAATTGAAGATGGTTATTCCTTGATTATTTAAAGGTTCTTCACTTCGAAGAGCGAGAAAATCATCAGAGAGTAGAGCAGAATTCATCGCTCCTGTTGGATTGAGTCTGAAGTCAACACTTCCATATTCTTTTTCGAATGCTTTTTCAAGTTCTTGAAGCTTAGCTTCCAAGTCTACATGATGGACCTGTAAATCAAAATAGATAATTAGAGTGGACAAGTTTTTGGATGGAAGCAGGGTGATGAATACCCATTTTTTATCTTTAATATCAAAGGGAATGAAGATAGGTTGGTCGTGTAACTGTTGAAAGAATGGCTGAATGAGAGAAAGTATTTGATAATCATCAGATATTTGTTGAGGTGGAATCTCAGTGTACTCATTGTAATTGTAAAGCTGGAAGAATCCTTTGGAAATCCAATTGACATCTTGATCTGTGTATTTGTAATTCGGATCATGCAAACTATTAAATGGGTTCTGTTTGTGTTGTCGCATTTGGCCAGAAGGAGACGTAGGAAATTGTAATTATTTTTCTGATATTTCTGCAAATTTCGAAATAAAAAATTTATGCAGGAAAAAAATTTGGATTAACGAAAACCTCTTACTGTTTTTTCAAAAGAAACTCACACACTTCTCCTTAATTCAAAAACCTTAAATGAGTTAATGGTGATTGACCTTGATAGCAGTCCCTCAGATGAATCACAATAGGGAGAGAATTTTAATTCCAGGAACTTCCCTGGTAGGACTGCGAAATATCTTGAAAAAATTAGATATGATTTTTTTTCTTTCTCTGTCAATGCAATCTTTCTCATTCTGGATATTTTGAGCAAATTTTGCAAATAATTGCTGAGAAAAAATTTTTCTGGAAATGAAATTAAAAAAAAAAAATGAACTTTATCATCTCCTAAAATCAAACACCTTTTTGAATTTTTCTTGACCATTTTCAATCAGGAAAAGAAAATTGTGAAAATTTTGTTTTCAATTTTTTGATTGGAATTATTCCATTATCACAAGATATCAATAAAAAAAAGGATGAAAAATATATATCACTACTTTGAGGCTTATAATTAAAAATTAGGCAAAGTCTTTTGGGAGAATATTATCAAGGGTCTTCGCACATTGAATATGTCCATAAATTTCAGCAAGCTCAACTGGTGATTGTTTTTGTAAATTTAATTTTCTCAGAGGCTGGAACTGAAGTTTGGAAATAAGAAGATGAATGAGATCGAGATGACCAGAACGTGCAATTAAATGTAAGGAAGTGTTTCCATCTTCCCTAGAAGTTGAGTTGAGACTCGCTCCTAATTGTTGAAGATATCGAAGATCATCTTCACGTTGCAAGAGCAGAGTAGGATTTTTGAGGATGTTTTTAATTATTTTCTGAAAGTAGGTGTTGCCTTTCACATCAGCTTGACAATTGAGATTCATAAGAGGCTGCATGGCATCCTTAATAGAGACAACTACATTAAAATCTTTCAAGATTTTTGTGATGGGTTTGTTTTTTTCGCTGGCAAAGCAATGTCCTTCGATATCATATAAACTCTCTTGATCCATATCAGGGTAAAATTTTTCAAACCACTCAGTGAAATTGCTCTCTCTGGCTAATTTCTCGAGATCTTGTTTTCTTTGACTATCAGCCTTGAATAAATCAAAATACCTTTCCAAGACAAAAGTGTCCTTTTCTCGGCACATATGACAGAAAATCGGTTTCTTCTTGTTATCCAGTTTTGTCCAATCGAATTGCCCCTCAAAATCTGTGGCATCAATTTTAAATCCCCAATTTCTGGCTTTAATGATGACCACAATGTTTGGATCGTTATTTTTGTTGGTTAGCTGAGCTCCTTGATTGATGAGGTATGCGAGAATATGATGTTTTTTCAGTTTAAGAGCGAGGTCTGCAGGAAGGACATTGTTGTTCTTCGAGTCAGGATGGTTCATAAAAAGCAGGATTTGCTCATGTAGGGCTTTGGAGACGAGATCTGAGTCACGGCTGAGATTGCTGAATTGTGCTCCTCCCAGACTGTTTTTCAAGTGGACGAGAGTTTCTGACAATTGAGAGCCTTCAGTAGCAAGCAATTTTTTGACCTGCTCCTTGGAGTATCTTTCCATGAGAGTTCTGAGGGCTTGCAATAAATCCATATCGATATCCTGGTAATTCTGGATGAACAAATGAAGAATATTAGGATCACGAATAACAGAGACTTTTTTGGTGAGGATTAAAGCCAGTTGTTTCCAAGAACAATCTTGAAGACTTTTGTCCAATAAGGTCATATAGTCTTCGGCCAAGACCGTATCTATATACAAGTTCAATCTATCTTCACAAATGTTGCTAGCAATATATTGTGCTTCCTCATATCGGTTCTCTCGAACAAGTTTCCAGAGATATTCAAGATTGTGATCAAGGATGCAAAGTTTAATTTCAAGGGAGGCATTTCGGGTTTCGCAAAGATCCAGTGCGGTGAAATTCTGCTCGTTTTTGATTTCATGATTGATGCCACAAGCAAGCAGTGCTTTGACAGCGTCCAAATCATTTTTTCGGACAGCTTCATGGAGAGCAGTTTCGCCTCGAGCGTCTTGGCTATTGATATCGATCTGAGATCTTGTAAGAGTTTTAGAAAGGTTATCTATTTGGTTTTTGAGATCTTTTGGTCTTTTTTCATGATCAAATAAGTCACGAATATGAGCGATGTTGAAGGATTGAGGCACATTTTGAACAGGAGGAGCCTCAAGTTGTTCAATAGTGATTTTAAAACTGTAATTTTCATGTTCAAGGATTCCAATAGGGTTAACAAGTGTCACAGATTTGAGTTTGGTATAATCAGCAAAGATTTGGAGCTGGGTGGCGTCAATATAATGCAACTTGAGATTTTTAACAAAATGCAATCTTTTGACAAGTTCTTTGATAACTTTTTTGTTACAGTTTCTAAAGTCAATTTTGGCAATAAAGAATTCCGCTTCTTCACGAATTCCACTTGAAAAAGCGTCATTGAATTGCTGAGCATTTCTCATTTTGGATTTTGAGAGAGTATTCCATGCTTTTTTGCTGACCATTCTATCAGTGCTATAAAGAGACTTGACGAGGTCAGGAGAAGCGCCTGCTTGGATATAGAGATTTTTGAGAGAGTTGACCATGCTTGAGATGTCCCTAGTTCTTTTGTAGAAATCGCAGATTGAAGGACAGAGAGCCTGGAAGATATCTTGATGAGTTGTGGTTTCATTTTTCAAGAGATGATTAATTTTGTAAAGCTGGAGGTAAATTCTCTGGGCAGTATAAGAAGGAAGCTTGATTGGCAAGTGAGCATCTTCAAGCGCTTTCTTGTCGAATTGAATACTAGTTTGGTTATACTGTTGATTTTTCTTGTATAACTTCTCGAGGAATCTTGCTACAATAATGGCAGGATCTTTATTTCTGATGTAGTTTCGGACATAGGGACTTACGGGTTTGTCCATCTGAGGCAAGAGGAATAGGATATTGAGCATATCAGAGTAGATGGCTTTATTTCCAGGACTAATTTCAAGTTTTTCTCGACTGAATGCAATGTCATTATCGATGGAAATCAACTCTGCGGCTAACTCTCCTCTTCGGTCAAAGCTCATTTTAATGATAAAATTATCCGGCTTTGCATCTCCTGGGCGAGCTAATAATGAAGAGATGAGCAATCCTGAGAAATTCTTCATGTCTATTTTGCGTATAATGTCTTGCTGATTAATGACCTCGGCAAAGTTCAGACCAGTGATCCCTTTGGAAGCCTGCCAGATGACAGATTGGCCTTGACTTTTCAATTGAAGGATAAGAGTTTCTGGAGTTGAATTGGGGAGGATTTCTGCATACAGACTTGCAACAGCGAACTCGACTCCTGGAGCATAAGGTTGCTTTTTATAAAAAATTTGGTGATCAGATTTACTGGGGTAACAGATGACCTCATGGACGCCAAATTTTTGTCGAGCTTCAGCCGAATGTTGATTGACGATAAACTCTTGATAAAATGTTTCTTTCATAAAAAATTTGTCATTTTTTTCAGAGAGAATTCTCGTCTTGCGCATGCCATCGTATTGCTGGAGGACCTTGGCTTTCGGATCATCAGTTCTTTTGTGGACAACTTCATCAATGTAATGCTCATAATAGCTGATCATGCGGTTTAACAATAGGACAAATTTTTCTTGCTTAGGTGCAGAGCCTTTGAAGTGTTCAATTACATTACAAGTTTGGTCATGCTCAAGCTTTAATTCTCTAAGAATTTTCAGCACTGCTTTTATGGGTTCGAAAAAGGGATGGTTTTTATGAGTGAGTTCAGATTCGTTTTTGATTTTCCTTTTGTGAAAGTATCCGCTCAAGAGCTCAGAAGAGTAATTGATTTTTTTGTCTAAAAGACGACTGTAGCGATCTAGTTGAATGGGCATGACGTCAAAGAGATCCAAGAGAGTCTTTTTCACATCAATACAGAATGCTTCTTGCAAAGCGAGATAAAAATCTCTTTCTTCGAGGTCCTTTTCTTTCCTCAGCTTGAGATATCCCTGAGTTGTGACAATCTCATTAACATTTTGGAGATCGACCTCCGCTTCTTTCGGGATAATGGAACCATGAATCAAAGCATCGCATGCCTCTTGAACAAGCCGAGTTTGGTTTTCTTTCAAGAGAATCTGAAGTAATTTGGTCCAAGGCTGATAAAAGAAAGGGTCCAGTCTGATTGCCCTGATAAAGCACTCCTTGGCCTTTAAAGAGATATTACTGTCTTCTTCACCTTGAGTAATGCTGGTGCGTATGCTTTCGATTTCCCCTCGAAAGAACCAATATTCGGCCGCGTTTGTGTTTTCTACAAATGGAGAATTGACCAATTCATCAGCCGTTTGCAAGAAGGAGTCTTTTTGGTGAATAGAGTAAAAAGGGCTCTGAGCTTTCTTGATATAGACGATGGCCCTTAAGATATTGAACTCAGGCTCTTCAAAGTCTTTATTTTTGGGGTGGCAGATTTCCAAGGCTTTATTGAGGCGGTCTGCATCATATCCAAGCAATAATTCTATGACTTGGTTGTACTTGATGAGTGTTTTGAGGGTTGGACTTTGGTCTTCTTTGACTTCAAAGAATTGTTTGAGATAGATTTCCATTTCTCTTCTCAATTGGTTCCTTTTAGTTTCGTCATTCTGATACTTTGCATCTATGCTCAGGTCGGCCCTGATGCATTCGCTGACAAATGTCGTGATTATTCCAAACTTGGACCAACCTTCTGCTTCAAGTCTTTGAATGGATCTCTCGTAGTCCTGGATTGTGGGTAAAGTCTGTTTTTTATCCTCAAGTTTTTCTCTGAAAGTAATAATCGATAGATAGGTACTAAAATTCAGAGGTGAATAAAATGATGGTTTACAAGTTGGCATTTGATTGCCCCCAATGTAGTGTTCGAGTGTGAAGTTGGTATCTTTTTTAATTTTTAAGAAGGGTAATTTGGTGGTGGGCGAGATATCCGCAGCAGACTTCCAAGTTTGATTGAAAAGATGTTGAAGAACATCATGATGATCATTTGCTGCAGCTTGTATGAGGTATTGGTAGTCATTGAAATCCTGGATGGTAAACTCCACCCCTTGTTTTAAAAAATATTCCATGACATCCATTTGACCCCTTGAGAGTGCTGTAAACATGAGTTTTCTTCCATATTTGGAAAGGTTTTGGCTGTCAATGAAATGAATGATAATATTTTTATGATTTCTGGATGCAGCAATTGATAGAATATTTCCAAAGTCAGAGTCCCAGTCGAATTGGTCATTTTCTTTGATAAATTCCAGCAACAACTGAAGACTGTCTCCAGCTGCTGCAATTTTGATTGCTTGTCCAAGATCAAGGATTGCACCTTGCTTCCTCAGGTAGTCAACAACTTCCTTATGTCCATAGAAGATGGCACCCATTATCGCAGTTTGCTCAAATTGATCTTTTAAGTTGACAACGTTTTCATAATTTTCAAGAATAAATTTAACAACAGAGAGGTGACCTCGAGAAGCTGCTTCCATAAGAGGTGTCTGTCCAAGGGCATCTGGTTTATCCAAAGGGAATTTTTTTTCATGGAAAAGGTTCAAAATTCTGAGATCTCCTCGACTCACTCCGCTCATTAATGGAATTTTTTGAGAGGGTTTATCGATAAAATACTCTTGGTCATTTTTCTGAATGTTTTCAACAACAACAACCGCAGGAGGACTTTGAATTGGTCGAACTGATTCATCTATTTCTGAATATTGAGTGTTTGGGCGAGAATTGTCCTGAAAATATTTGTTTGCATTCATGGCATTGACGATGAAAGGAATGCAAAATTCATTGATTATTTCGCTTGGAGGACTAAATAAGAAGAGGTGCACCCTCTCTGACTTGACTCCATACCTGAGAAATTTGGTCTGGACAAATTCATTTGCAATCATGGCCCCAGACTGGTTTCCAACAATGAAAATCTCAGCGTCTTTAAAGCTCTGACAAATGGTTTCTTCAAGAATTCTTGCCAAGCTTTTCTTTTCTGTTTCTTCATTCCCAAAGACTTTATAAAATCCTTGATCATAAAATTTTGTAAAACCTTGTCGAGTCTTGCTGTCAAAGGAAATAATTATTTTTTCTGGGCCTGCAAGGAATAAAGAAGTCATTTTAGGGTAATCAAGCTCATAAACGTTTTGCACGACAGGGAGAAAGATCGGCTTCGTAAAAAGTTGCGCACTGTGAGGAGCATCTTCGAGATAATGAAGTAATTTGGTTAAAATAAAAGCGCTCTGTTGAGGGAGTTGTCTATTCAATTGGAGCAAGTCTTGCTTTGTGATTTTTAAAGATTGGAGGATCTGTATGGGAAAAGGGATACTTTGGTTTCGCAACATAAATTTCTCAAACAAAGCAGAATATCGATTTATTGTTTCTTTATCTGCTTTCGAAGACATTGCAACTAAGATGCTCTCGAAGGCATATTGGATGACCCCTTTGATATACTCGTCGATAATTTCATTGATAATCATGTCGCTGTTAAAGATCTGAGCAATAGATTTACTCTGCTTACAAAGCTTATTCTTGATCGTCTTGAGAAGTTTTGTCTTTAATAATTTCGCAAAACGATCAATTTCATTGGATGATTGGGATTCGGGATTCTC
>Ga0182738_1005654_pt1 | contig 13263 bp, 5 predicted proteins | sample eDN5th30CBELigMG_FD_128876 | JGI IMG/M metagenome (GOLD analysis project Ga0182738, IMG submission 128876) | Enriched Miracle-Growth compost microbial communities from Emeryville, California, USA - eDNA 5th pass 30_C BE-Lig MG (version 2)... ...
AAGGTTTAAAAAGAAATAAATAAGAAATTTGGACTCGAATCAGTAAAATTGAACAGACAAGCTTGTCTAAAAGAGGGGAATTGCAACGGGTAATTGCAAAATTACATCATTAATTAAAGATAACTGCTGGTTGATAGCTAAAGTGAAGATGATTTTATTATAGCCTTTGAATGGAAAATTATTTTATGGACAAATTTGTCCATAAATAAAGTAACAAATCAAGTCTTTGTAGTAAGTGACTAATTTTTTAATTTTTAAGCTAAAAAAATTTTCCCCTTTCTCTGTATCTTCTCCCGGTGCTTCCTTAACACATCCCTCACCCAAAAAAGGTCATCATTCAATTTTTCTCTGAAGTATCTTCTTTTTCTTTTAAGTCCCCCTCAACCCTCTTTAAATTAGCTTTGCTTCTATTCAAAAAATTTCTTTATAAACTTTGCATTTTCTATACAACTTGCTTTCATTCCCCTTGACTTCTCATCTGTCACCCTTGGCCTCACTTCAAGCCACGCCCCTTTCTAAGCAACTCGCGGCTTTTCTTCAGTTCTAGTTCGACCCTACATCTGCATTAACTCTCGAATTAATCGACTAAATTTAGTTTTCAAAAAACCCTCACTTTTAATAGATTTTTATACTGATTTTTCAGAGGTTCAAATCTTCTCTACTTCCCCAAGTGAACTATTATCATCTCTTCTTGGGAGAATTTAGCACAGCAATATTATTTAATGGGTTTTATAAAGATTTATCTGATGATGTCAATAAATCGTAAAAATACGCTTTCAATCATAGATGAATTAATAATACAATCAAAATGGCCACGTCAATCTCGTCAATCTCTTTCGTAAAAGGTTTTTTTTTCCTGTTAATAATAAAGAAAGAGGATAAACTTCCCTTCCAGAATCCTCCAAATATTACAATTTTTCGAGAAGAAAATTCTCACTCAATATTAAAAGAAAGACGTTACATGTTACAACAAAAGAAGCAAAATTTTCAAGTTTTAATAATTGCAAAGCAAGCAAAAGAAATCTTGACGCCGTTTAAAATTAATTAATTCAAAGATTTCACGTCATGCATTAAATGTCTTACATCATCATCGTTTAATCGTCGTAAACTGCCTCACCTCATCCCTTTCTCGAATTACATCATTCATCCCTACATAGCATAATCCTTTTTCTCAGTTTTTCTTCTTCCTAAACCCTGAAAAACCCATCTTCAACTAGTAGCTCAACTATGCCTCTAACAGTCAAATCTATAAATTTTCTTTACCAATATGGCCACTCAAACTGGTAAACGTAAAGGGAAAACCGAAAAAGTGGAAATTTGATTTGACATAGAAAAATCCACGACAACAAAAAAAGGTCGAAAAAAATTTTCCAACAAGGAAAAGTAAGCCATTTTTCTTATTATGAAAGGCCTCTGTGTGTTTTTATTGTGGTCACGAAAATTTTTCAAATCTGTGCTTCAGAATAAATGGTCGAGAGTTTTTTTTTCTCACTAAAATAAAGCACAGGCCAATTTGTTTTTTAGGCAAGTGAACACCCTTGTATATAAATTGGACTAGTAATTGAACAACTTTTATATTCTTCAATTAAATTTTTTTGTTTAATAGCAAAAAATCAAATAGATCTCTCAAACAAAAATCATTCTTTCAAACAAAATCCTGACCTACTCATGTACTCCTACGAATACGACGAACCTGTTTCCTTCAATGAATTCTACGATGTAATCCTCCCCTCCTCTTCAATTCCCCATCCTAATTCTCTCTCTTAGGGCATGCAAAGCCTCAAATCCAACATTGATTACAATGGATCATTCGGCAAAGTAACTGAATACTCCAAGCCAAACCCCAAACAAACCAGAGGCTTCAAGAAAATCACCTCAGTTCAACAATTCAACCAAAATAAACATCACCATGCCTCCATCAAAAAGAGTTCTTCATCTAATTCCTTCACTGAAAACGACACAGAGTAGTCCTTCCAAATCTGCTTCTCCCTAACATTCCCTTAGGCAATTCCACTTCGGCAAGCCTGTCTCCAACTACAAATACACTGAGGAATCCACCAGAGATTCATGTTCTCACTTTAGCTCCACAAATTCCATGTCTTCTGCTTCCAATTCCATGTTGGGCTTCCTTCAAAAAGGCTCTATGATGAAACCTCAAGGCAAAAGAAAAATCGCCACTGAAGTCGACTTTAGAAACAAATATAAAACTGAGGTACTACATCTTTCTCACATTTTCACATTGTCATCTGACATTCTCTTCTTTTGTCGATTCTTTTATTAACCTTTCAATGATAGGTTTGCAGATATTGGGCAGAGAATGGTTGGTGTGAATTCGGAGACTCCTGTGCCTTTGCACATGGAGGGGCTGAAATTCGTCAAAAATCATTCGTGGCAAATAATTTTAAGACAAAGAGATGCGTTGCCTACCATGAAACTGGATACTGTGTCTATGGTGTCAGATGCCAATTCCTCCACTGCTACAGGTACCCGTCTCTATAAACCCCCTTTCTAACCTCTCCCATAGAAAAGATTGCCATTATAACCCCAGACTTGTCTTCACAAACTATGCTGAAGACCTTGATAATATCGAAACCTGGCTCACTGATGACCAAGACTGCCTTTGCTTAAGAAGAACTTCCAGGTAAATACCTTTAATTATCAGTCAAATCTTACTTTTCCCTTTAGACCAAGACTTCCTTTTATGGCAAAGTTGGCTATGGGATGGTCAAATCCTGATGATGAAATTCAAGATTTGATTCAAGAAAGTGTTGAACAGAGCTGGGAACATCAATAAACTGATGTTTCAAGATAGAGTCTCATAAAATACCAGATGAAAAAAATCTCCCTTCAAATAATTACACCCAATATAAAACTAAAAACTATCTAATCGTGTGTTTTTCAACTCCCTTTATATAATAATCGGATCTCTCCAGCTTGAAGGCTCTTGCTGATTGCTCCTCCTGTCACAAAAATTTTTATTTATAACCTGTTTATCTAATCTCCTCAAAAAGGGTCAATCCAATCTAAAAAAATTTTATAAATATGCACCTTTACACGTAATTTTATACAGGATGTTTGTATGTCTACAAGAAACAACACCAGAGAGATGTTCATTTGACGACCTCTCTTCAAAAACCCTTCATACTACCTTCTTGTAGCCTCATGGCTTGAGAAAATACAGCATTATGTACCCAGGCTTTTGAGGGAATTACCCCTTTATAAATAAAAATTTACTTGCACGGATTTATAAACACTGAATTTTCACTGGAAAAACACAATTCTTTCTCTCTCCTTTTAACCTTTCTACCTCTCACACAAAGAAATTTTAGACTACTTGGGATATTTTTTGAATTTTAGCTTTTCCCTCTCTTCATGAAAGGAGAAGAAAAAGGAGTGTTCTTATTTTTCTGGAAAATTTCTTGTGAAAAATCTCTATGACGTAACTGCCAATTTGGTGAGCGCAGATTTTTAGAAGCATAAATCAACAACGATTTTTCCATCTTGATTTTTGGGCAAGCCTCATCAGGTTCACAGCGGGAAATGATTCTATATCTTGGGTGGTTTTAAGGCAAACCAATTAATTCAACTCATCTACTTCTAATTATATAAACTCCTCTTGCCCTTTTGGGTAAGCCGCCACCTTGGGCTTGAAGTTTCAGTGAGAAAAACATTGGATACTTAAGCCCAATAGGATAATGGAGTTTTCAAGTTCTTCAAAAAGGCCTGATGGGACTGAAAATAAAAATCTTATTGATGTTTATAGAACGCGACTTTGAATATTATTTTGTGACCATTTGGAACGAAAGGGAAGGTTTTTTGGGAAGTAAACAAGCTTTCTTAGATTGAGAAATAGAGAGCCTTTATATGATTTGGAAAGACTGGTTTATTTGTCAATAGAAAGTTCTATTTAGTCAATCTAATTGGGAAATAGCCTCTTTTTAAAAACTTGGAGTGTCGAGTTGGCGATAAAGAAGAACTATGGAATTCCTTCAGGTTTGAGATCTTTCTCAAAGAGAAGGTAGTTCTCGAAAAATTCAAGTAAAATCTCATCAGTATGTCTTTCTGGGAAGGCATGAGATCAGAAAAAATAAGATAAAGAAACTGAATAAACTTGAAAATGAGCTCACTGATTCGCACTTTCCTGCCTTTCGCAGCTCGAAAGACAAGCAACTTTTTGAAGGAAAAATAGGAAGATTCGAATATGAATAGAAAATTCAAATTTTCCCTCTCCTTTTGAAAAGATATCAGAGATCTTTACCAGTAAGTATCTTATTTATTAACAGAGAATAAGTTTGCCAGACTATCTACAGAGGTCGGCATTTTTGTGTTTGGAAACTTCGAATGGAAAAATGAGTGATTTTTCTAGTCTAAAAGCTCTCCAGTTTTAGTCAAGTTTTAGCTAAAGTTCGAAATTTTACGGGATGTTTGTCTAAAATATTTTTTACTTTTAGACAAATATTTTCAAATCTTTTTGAAAGCTAAAAATAAATTTTATTTCGGGTTTCTCCCAAAAATAAATTTTTATAAGATTTGAAATAAAATCAATTTTTTTTATCATACACAAACACGTAGTTCATTTTTTTGTTGACAAAACTGAGTTCCTTTGGCTCATATTACTGTTGAAAATATTCCTGGAGGCTCCATTCTGTTAGCATTTTTTTATAATATCTCAGTTTAGTTTATCATCTCTATGCAGACTCAACTTGAGACAAAAAAATATTAAGCTTATTATGCTGATTTTTTATCTTGTATACTAACCATTTTCCAGAAAGAGAAGGTTGTATCTTTATATTTTATTAAAAATTTAATTATTTAGAACGCTCTAGAAAGACTTGGAAATGATAAATGACGTTTTCGGATTTCCTTCCTGCGTCTCATATCCAAGAAATAAAAATTTTAAACTTGCAAGAAATGTTTCGAAGAAAAGCAATAAAATGATTTTTTCTTGTCGTCATCAAAATTGGGTACTTCGTCAAACAAATTTTTTGTCTAAAATTCTAAAAATAAATCTCAAAATTTAAAGAAAATCACTGGGAAAAATCAGATTCTAGCCGGTAAGATTTGATTAAATGATAACATTGAGCTCGAAAAATTGAAGGGGAATATTTATTCGATTTGCCTTTCTCCATGTCCTTTTTTCAATGAAAATTTTTTTTCTTCAGAGATTCCATAAGAAATTTCTTCAATAATTCAGAAACATTTTTTTTTTGCACAAAAAATTGTTTAAAAATTGTTAAAAAATTTTTCAATGAGGCGTTATTCTGAGCTTGCTGAACGTTTGACATAAAAATTTTTTTGAGCCGAGTGTCCACTCTTTCTTCAAGGATCCTTTGAAATTTATTTTCAGACACCTCAACCCTTGGCTCAAAAAAGAAAAACTTTTTTGGCCTCTTCAAAAATCTAATGCTGCTTGTTTGATTTCTCAAAATTAAACTTCAAAAAAAATTCTTCATAAAAAATAAAATCCTAAAGAATGAAATTTTTCAAAACCTGAATGTTAGTGGGACTTGAAGAGGAGAGCTATGCTTATATTTTTTTTTGAAGGGGTTTTTTCTTCCAATTCAAAAAACCTTTTCCTGATTTCTCAGAATTGAGACTCATCTTGTTCAGTGCTTTCATCATCAAGTCAAATCATAACTTTATGATTAAAGTGAGTTTTCCCATAAATTACCGATCCGGAGAAATAAAATTTCAAGCGGCTTCTATTTCATTCAAAATATTGAAAAATTTGAAAAAAAAATCATTTCTTTCCTTGAACAAAAACTTTCAATCATCAAACTTCATCTCTTTTAATTTAGTTTCTCACACTATCAGAAGAAATCCAGAGCATGAGACTCTGCTCATTCCAAGTTTGTTGCTCTTTCTCTTCCTTCCTCTTTTCCAAAGAATAAATAAATTTTAGAATCGGACAAGTTTTCTTTTAGATTATTCTTATTATTTTATAAACAGTTACTGCAGTGAAAGTCTTTCATACTCCTCATCAACAAGAGTCTATTCCATATCAACCAATATGACATAGATCATCCTCTTATTTTTATTCATTAAATCCTTACATAAAATAACTATAAACTGCAGAAATTCAACAAAAACTATCTCTCTTCTTTTCTTCTTGAGCAAAAATCTTCACATTATTTTAGCCTTTCCAGCCGGTATTTTGAATGAATTGTTGTTCGGCTTCACTATAATTTTGGAAAGCTTCCAAATACCCAATCGCCATTTCTCTTGCACATTTAAATTTGGTCACAAATCTTTGCACATCATAATCACTATATCCTTTTGATTCGACTGGCTTTTGTTGTTGTTGACGAATATTTTGTGAGTTATAGCTACCGGGATTCGCCACATAATCCTTATTAAAAGGGTTCATCTTATTATTCTGAGGCAAATGAGAAAGATCAGAGTACACGTTAGACTTCTGATTTTGAGAAGAAGCCTTACTCTTTGACAAGAAATCGTCCAATTTCACATTCATTGCCAAGAAACTGTTGTAATCCACCTTCATTGTATCACAAGCTTCAAGAATTCTGGGAATATTGCTAAGATCAGGGGCTCTGATATTGTTAAGTTGCTCAAGGAAGTTTGTGCGGTTCATTGCGGTGTTAGAGTTCAAGTCAATGGAAGCAGGGTTGTGGTAAGCGACTCTGATACATTTTGTGTAGTCAAATTTGGTATTGCTGTTTAAATTTGTATTTTGAGGAGCGGGGAATTGGTTAGGATTGAAGCCACCTTGGTTTTGGAAGGAAGGCTGTTTGACGAGGTTGTTGATGTTTTCACGAATGACGACTTGGTCACCGATTTTGCCATAAAGAGCCATTATTAGGAGGAGGTTGTGGGGATTTTGTCGAATTATTATTATTTTTTCCTTTTTGGATAAGATTGTAATTTGGTAAGAAATCGAATTTTATTGTTGTGTATATTGATTGAGATAGAGTACTTTCAAAGTGTTAATTAGTTTTTCAAATTGTTGTTTAGAAATACAGTGAAGTATCCATCAGGTTTAATTCCTTCAAACCCATTATCTTCCTGGCTAATGACAATTTAACCGTTTTTGAAGCCATCAAAAACCCACTTTCTCTCTGTTGAGAAGGAGGTTTTTTTTTGAAGATGAAACAAGTTGACTTGCCTGAAATTATTAAAAAAAAGAAAAAAATTGTTTTGAAGGGAAAAGTTTTCCTCCTCAAAAGACTAGAAAAAAAATTTTACGAAAAAAATTAAAAATTGAGTTATCCCTTCAAGCAAAAAAAAAATCACTCTACTCTTACTTTTTCCAATTCAGATTTCTGGCTTTTAAAAAAATTTTTATAATCATTTTAATTTCACAAAAAATCTGAACATAGCATATTGATCTTCTTATGAGATACGAATCAATAAAAATATCAAATTATAGTGAGGGAATATAACGAGGGAGGTTTTCTACAAAGGTTTATATGAAAGAAAATAAAAACATTTTTTCATAATATTAAATCCTCTCTATTGGCTCTCTGTCTTTAAATACAAGGATTCTTTTCATTGAATTCATACTTTACATCAAGCAACGTTTTTATTTTCCTTCTTTCTCTTTCTTCTCCTTATAATCATGTCTCAACTTTCTATCGGCTCTTTGGATCTTCTCCAATCTTATTTTATGCCTAATTTTAAAAATTTAATGAAAAACTCTCATCATTTCCCCCTTACTCTTGAGATTTAGCCATATCTTTCTTTGCCAAATAAATCAAATCTTCTCTATATCTAGCATCAGATGGCAATGGGATCTTTGTGTCAACATGTAATATAGGATCGACTGTCTTCAAATCCCAATATCTCTTTCCATCAAATTCTATATATGACGTCCAGTGTCCTGAGATCTTTGATAATTCTCTTCCTTTATCTCCATTTAATCTTGTTATTGATCCCCTTTTCAAAGTTATTCTTCACATTTTCAACAAAAGTCTCTTACTCGAAATGATCAGAAGGATGAAGATTTCTAGAGAACATGCTGGGATTCTCATACATGGCGATCTTAGCTTCCAAATCGTTCTTTTCATCGGTAAACACAATGCTTCCTTGGAATTCAATTGTTCTAGCTCCAAAAAGCAAACCATTCAATTTGAAAGGAGGTAACACGAAGTGGATCTTGGTTCCATCCTTGAACTTCACAATATTTGGTCCAAATTGTTGTGCGACCACTGAGTTTCCTTTCAAAGCTCCCTTCAATTCATAATAACCGTGATATGTGTATCTCTTTTGATAGTCTTCCACCTAATGATTTAGAGTTAATCTCTTACATTTTCCCAATATATTTTACGAAGAAATTAGTGATGGGAGGATGATGACTGGTATGCTCACAGAAAATTGAAGAACCATCAGGCCAATAACCTTGATATGTCTCACCGATAATTGGATTAAATGGCTTCATTTGTTTGCAGAGCATATATAACCCACTGATACAAAATGTCACCACATTCTTCATTCTCTCAATTGGATCCTATTTAAATAAGAAACACACCCTTCTCCAGTATTTACAGTTGTTTGAGCGGCTCTATTGAGGTAAATAGGACCAAAAGCCCAGCCGTCACACATTCTTTCAATGGAAGATCTTGGCTCGAAAATTCTGACAGGCAGTGAAATACCCACAACATTCTTTCCTTCCATCAAAGTCTTTCCTGCAGTCTTCATCAATTCGATCACAATACCTTCTTGACTCTTGATTTCATCGGCATTGCAGCACTCTATTCCTCCTGTCTTCACCACTTTATATCCTGGCTTTCTTTCTTCAAGAGCTTTTCCTTTTACGCTGCAAGTTCCTCTCACTAAACTCTCCACGACTTCTATTTCTTCTCTCAAATCTTTTCTATTGTCAAAATCAAAGCCTTGCTTGGTTGCCAAAACAACTCCCTTTGATGGACTGGCGGACTTTCTTTCCATAATCTCCAAAGGCTGAATCACAGATAACTCTCTTTCTCTTTGATGTCCATAGTGGGCGATAATGCTTGGTTCTCTTTGGTGATGACGAACGTCTTTTTGAGCGCTGCTAAAGCCTCCCCTTCCTGGAAGACCTCTTAATTGCATGCCAGTGGGAGTTTCAGGAACGATAATTGAAGACTTAATCTCAGCTCCGACATGATCTTCAACATAATCTGATCTTCGATCCTCGTCGTCACTTTCAATTTCATGGACTTGATCATAAAAGAACTCTTCACTGAGGAAATCTCTAATAACGCTCAAATTCTGGACTCTTATCTTTCTCAATTTTGCCTATAAATATTGAGGATAATCTTACAAAGAATTCTCTTTACCAATTGGAAAGTGGGTAAGAAATTGGTGGAAATGCGATTGAGAAGAGTGACGATACATTTTCCAGACATTTTGGAGAATCTTTGGGCCACCATAATCTCAGTCATTCTGAACTCAGAGTTTCTAGCCTTCAAAAGAGGTTCGCTCAGAGTGGAAACTTCCACAATCACAAAGGTATCTTCATCCAAAATAAAGCTCCATCTCTAAGTGTAAGTGTTAAGAACAAAGCTCATTGTTTTCTATTCTCTTACATCAGCTCTGCATTTGATTGTCTTAAGCCCATCAAAGAATGGCCAAGAAACCTTTGGAAGGATAATCTCTGCTTCATATGGCTTCTATTATAAAATTATTGGCCTCAAAATCTTCACAAAATCATTTTTACGCTGAGCTTATCACGAGCTATTTCTCTTGATTCGATCTTGTTGATATTCCTCAAGCTCAAATCCCAACGAGCACGAACTTTAAGCTTCTTCACCTTTTGGAAGATTTTCAATGCATCTTCTTCAATAATCACTCTTCCTATAATATCAGTGCGGTTCACTTTATTGGTAGTTTGAAGTCTTTGCAAGAAATATAAGCAAGCCAAAAACCCTAAAAGAGCGACTCTGACGGCCAAATCTCCACTCTGTAAGAATAAAAATGCAATTACAACGCATATTATTCCCCAATTTCTCATGCCAAACTTAGCAGCAATCTTACTGATAGTCCCTCTATCAAAGACTTTGACACCATTTTTAAACGTCTTGATTTGCCATTTTTCCTTATTGATGTTCCTGAGCTCATTGATATCGACTTCTAAATCCTTGATTGCTTCAGGAATCTCGTCCACGCTCAGTTCGTTCATCACGCGAGATTTCACCTTGAAATATTGTCTGTTTGGTCTTGTGCTGCTCTTCTTCATTAAAGGACTTCCTTCAATCGAGCCCTTATTAGGTGAGGACTTCTTCGAGAAAGGAGACTCGTGATTAGGACTACTTCTCTTGACTGATTCTCTTTCATTATCAGGAGCTTTATGAAGAACAAAGTCGTCGACTTCGTCAACTGATGTAAAGGATTTCACGTATTTTGGACTTGCTGTCAGATTCTATTGGGAAAGGGTCAGGTTATGCATTCTCTTTCGAATAAAAGGCTTACATTTTTAGCAGCTTCAGCGATAGCATCTCTCCAAGATTCTGTTTCATCTCTTGTTTCGCCGCTCAAGTAAAATATTCTATTGATTGCTGGGATTGTAATTGTAAAGACATATTCACGATCCTGGGAGTTTTAAGAAGACCTTTCTCTTTAATATTTACTTCAAATCTTTCAACAGGAGAGATTGTAGCATCGGTCAATTTGGTCATACCACGAGCAGATTTATCGCCAGCTTCGGAATAATACAAAAGAGTTGACCCATCAAGGATGAAATAGCGAGGATTCCATGAATAGTTGATTGGGCCATCACCTCTCTTATATAAATGTCCAGTCTTTTTACCAATCTTTCCCTAAAGAAATCTCTCTTCAGACGCTGTATACTCAAAAACTCTCAATACCTTTTTGGAAAGCCTGATGTTTTCTGAACTGGAAAGGAGATTGTTTCTGTGTGATCCGCCTCTTAATGTCTTTTTTGTTCGGAACACCTCTATAGCTCTATATTGGGAAAAGTTCAGACTCATTTCCTTCTTAATAATGATTAATACTTTTGAAGGTTAAGACGTGAAGATAATTCATCATAGTCGGTAATTGGAGTTGGATCATATTGAACTGAACTTCTGTTTCTCATTTTCTACAAAATTACCCTTCAGTTTTACTCAAACAAGTATCCCGGTACCTTGGGAGAATTCATCTTGACTTCTTTTTCGAGCTTTTCAAGGGTCTGGTTGCCGTAATTCATCCATTTTTCATAATGAACCAACATCTATTTTATCTATTATAACACTCTTCTTCACACTTTATATACCATTTTCCTTTGATAAATCAAAAACTGTCTGATCACCTCCTTCACAATAGGCTCCACCTTTCACTGTTAAACAACAAGCTCCCAATTTTCACTCTTTACTTCGTCTTTTATTTCGGGATAGTGGAAATCGATATTCACCAGGTTATACACAGTAATACCAGATCTTCTTTCTTCCGTCCATTTGCGCTCATCATGAATTCCGAAATGATTCTTTATCTTTTCGACCTCGTGGTGACTGATATATGCGTCTCCTAGATTGAGAATATCCAGCTTTTCCTTTTAAATCACGTCAATTTCGGAAAAGAATTCGAGTATTACTCTTGCACTTGCAGGTAATGGGGATTTCAAAGTAAAAGGGGTATCAATATCTTGAAGACCATCAATACAGTAAGTCTGAATGCTAACCTTTACTCCTTCCAAGTTTTCAATCTAGTAAGATTATCGCTAAAACAAGGCAAAATGAGCAAAAATACTGTGTATGTACAGGAAGACTTTGGGAAGGATTGGGTTTTTTCTTCACGAATTTTGATCATTTTATGATTGAAAAGTTCTTTTGCAAACAAAGGAAGAGAATTGTACAGCTGGTACACTTTGATAATTGGCACGGAAAATTTATCCAGTTGATGTAACAAACTGCTGGGAGACGAGATAGAGTCGCGGTTTGTTGGGTTTTGTTCATAATATACGTTTTCTTCAGGGGATTCTTTCATGATTTGGTCTTCAATGTGATAAGCAACGTATTTTTCTCCGACATTGAATTCCTTGGAAAAGTTTATAAAGGAAGGAAAAGGGAGATACAAGGAGAGAAATTGGTAGAGGGAAACTCAATTGAAAATGATTCATATGAGCAAGCAGGGGTTGTTTTGTTTGTTTTTGATTCTTGCTTTGAATGAATTTTTTTTATTGATATTTTTTTTCCTTTGGAGAAAAAGAAATCAAAGACTTTTTTCAAATAAATTTTTTTTTCGATTTGTAAACAAATTCAAACAGGTCAAATCTTTTGATTAATTAATAAAAAAAACAACGTTCAAATTCATTTCACAAATCTTTTTTTGGTCATTCAGTCAATCTTTAAATAGTAGCAGCCAGAAAATAAACTCTCGGGAAAAAAATTTTCAATATTTAGAAAATCCTTTTCTAACCTTTCTCTATTTTCTCAATACAGAACTCTTCTTTAAGGATTGAACTAGCTTTTCTCGTGAGAAAACCCCCCATTACAAACACCCTCCTTCAACAGCTGTCAAGAAAAACTTGACAAATGACTCTATATAAGAGATTTTGTATGACCAAAATTGAAACGAAATATTTGTCGAGCTCACTTCAGAGTAACGCTCTTTACCAGAAATTAACAACGCAACAAGAAGTGCGTTGCTATGAGGTTATTCTTGAGACAGAGCAGATCAGAGTTGCCTTAGAAAGACGCAGACTTGACTAGAAAAGAATCGAAAAGACTTTAAAAGAAATTTATTCAAAAAGAGAGATTGAATTTCAAATCAACAAATTTTAACAATTAAAAAAATGACAAACGATTTTAAATCTCAAGATTCTCGCTGGTTGTCCTCCTTTTCTTCTCATCTTTTCACTTTCAAGCCTCATTCCTGACTGTCCTGAGTCCCAAAGTTCAAAATCTCATCCTTCAAGTTTTGTCCTTTTTATTAAAAAATTAGATTTTCTATTGAAACCACAGGGTTCCTAGAGGAATAACGTATGAATTGCTTGTGCTTATCAACTAATTAGACGGAATTGAAGGCTAGCGGTTGTGTTTTGTTCTTGTTGCAAATTTTTACTCTTGTCCAGCCAATCTTAATACTTGAATAAAAAAGCCTGGTTTTATTTTTAAGGACAAATAATAAGGATCCTCAATTAAAAAGGTTCAATTATTCTTTTTTTTTTTGCTCATGGAGATGCACCCAAATCCAACCACCCTCTCATTATAATTTCGACCAGAATTCGACTGAAAATCTACCTTTCACCTGCTACCTCCCTCCAAATCACACTGGACTTATTATTTCGCTTCATTTTGAGAGGAAATTCGTTGTTATTTTTCATTACCT
>Ga0182738_1005655_pt1 | contig 13262 bp, 10 predicted proteins | sample eDN5th30CBELigMG_FD_128876 | JGI IMG/M metagenome (GOLD analysis project Ga0182738, IMG submission 128876) | Enriched Miracle-Growth compost microbial communities from Emeryville, California, USA - eDNA 5th pass 30_C BE-Lig MG (version 2)... ...
CGGCACCTGCTTCTCCGACGGCAAGCCGCGCTTCATCCAGATCAAGGGCATCAACCTCGACGCCGAGGTCGGCCGCCACATGCTCTACACCACCAACGCCGACGCGCCCGGGATCATCGGCCTGCTCGGCACGCTGTGCGGCCAGAACGGCGTCAACATCGCCAACTTCCAGCTCGGCCGCGACCGTCCCGGCGGCGACGCCATCGCGCTCCTTTACCTCGACGCCCCCTTCCCCGAGAAACTGCTGGCCGAAGTGCGCGCCAACGCGTCAATCGATTCGGCGAAACGGTTGCAGTTCGACGTCGGCGAGATTTGAGGCAGCGCAGGCACGGAACACCCGGTTGGAAAACCGGAGCGGCTCAGGCGAAGAGGTTCACGTCGCCTGAGCCGCCGCCTTGCGGCCGCTGTATTCGGCCAGGACCACGCCGGCCAGCACCAGAAGCAGGGCCAGAGCGTGATAAGGCTCGAAGGCTTCGCCAAGGATCAGCACCGACAGCACGACGCCCCACAGCGGCAGGAAGTTGATGAACAGGCCGGCGCGGTTGGCGCCGATCAGCTCGACGGCGCGGATGTAGAGCGCCTGCCCGGCCAGTGACGGGAAGACGACGACGTAGACGATGATCGCCAGCCCCGTCATGTCGGGCAGGGTCGTCGCGCCGGCCGCCGCTTCCGCCGCGATGAAGGGCGCGGCGCCCAGCGAGGCGCCGAGGCACAGCACCGTCATCAGGCTCATCCAATGCACCTGCGGCCGCGCCCTGATGGCGGCGGTGTAGATGCCGTAGGCGACGACGGCGAGCAGCATCAGCGCGTCGCCGAAATTGACGTCGAGATGGATCAGCCGGTGGATGTCGCCGTGGATGGCGGTGACGACGACGCCGGCGAAGGACAGCACGAAGCCGACGAATTGCGCCGGCCGTGTGCGGGTCCCGAACAGCGCGAAGGAGGCGGCGAACACGAACACCGGCATGCCGCCCTGCTCGATGCTGACATTGGTGGCGGTGGTGTAGATGAGCGCGCCGTACATCGCCACGCTGAAGACCGTGAAGCCGAGGAAACCGAGGAACATCAGGAGCCACAGGCGCGGCCGGAGCGCCGGCCAGTCCGCCGCCAGGTGGCGATGGCCGAGCGCCGCCAGCAGCGGGATGACCAGCACCCAGCGCAGGCCGGACAGCAGCATCGGCGAGATGTGGCCGACCGCCAGCTTGCCGGCGACCGCGTTGCCGGCCCAGAACAGCATCGTCGCCAGAAGCAGGATGTAGGCCTTGCGGTGCATCCGCTCGCTCGCCATGGATTCGCCCAAGCGACGTGGCTATGGCGCCCGCCCGGCCAAGTAAATGATGCGCGGCCCGGAATTTGTTGTACCTGCCTGTCGCCGTCGCGCCAAAGAAGGGTCGCATGGCGCCGCCGTTGCGGTTATAGAGGCTTGAAATTTCATCGTTCCGCCGGCGTCGGCTCCGGCATTCTCGTGTGCGAAGGAAACAATTATGGCCAATGTGGTGGTCGTCGGCTCGCAGTGGGGCGACGAAGGCAAGGGCAAGATCGTGGACTGGCTGTCGGAGCGCGCCGACGTGGTGGTGCGCTTCCAGGGCGGCCACAATGCCGGCCACACGCTGGTCGTCGACGGCAAGGTCTACAAGCTCTCCCTGCTGCCTTCGGGTGTGGTGCGGGAAGGCAAGCTCTCCATCATCGGCAACGGCGTCGTCTTCGATCCGCATGCTTTCGTCACCGAAGTCGGCAAACTGAAGGACCAGGGCGTCGAGGTCACGCCCGACCGCCTGAAAATCGCCGAAAACACGGCGCTTATCCTGTCGCTGCACCGGGAATTGGACGGATTCCGCGAGGATGCCGCCTCCAATTCCGGGACGAAGATCGGCACCACGCGCCGCGGCATCGGCCCCGCCTACGAGGACAAGGTGGGCCGCCGTGCGGTTCGGGTGATGGATCTGGCGGACTTGGAAACGCTGCCCTTGAAGGTGGACAGGTTGCTGACACACCACAATGCCTTGAGACGCGGCCTCGGCCATCCGGAGGCGACGCATGAGGCGATCATGGCCGAGCTGACCTCGGTGGCGGACAGGATCCTGCCCTACATGGACCGCGTCTGGAAAGTGCTGGACAACCGCCGCAAGGCCGGAGAGCGCATCCTCTTCGAGGGCGCGCAGGGCACGCTGCTCGACATCGACCACGGCACCTATCCCTTCGTCACCTCCTCCAACACCGTGGCTGGCCAGGCCGCCGCGGGCTCCGGCATGGGGCCGGGCGGCATCGGCTATGTGCTGGGCATCACCAAGGCCTACACGACGCGCGTCGGCGAAGGCCCCTTCCCGACCGAACAGACCAACGAGATCGGCGAATTCCTCGGCACCAAGGGCCATGAGTTCGGCGTGGTGACGGGCCGCAAGCGCCGCTGCGGCTGGTTCGACGCCGTGCTGGTGCGCCAGGCCGTCGCCGTCAACGGTATCAAGGGCATCGCGCTGACCAAGCTCGACGTGCTCGACGGGCTGCCCGAGATCAAGGTGTGCACCGCCTACCGGCTCGACGGCGAGGTGATCGACTACCTGCCGGCCAGCCAGGGCGCCCAGGCCAGGGTCGAACCGATCTACGAGACGCTGGAGGGCTGGTCGGGAACGACCGCCGGCGCACGCTCGTGGAACGACCTGCCGGCGCAGGCGGTTAAGTACGTTCGCCACATCGAGGAACTCATCGGCGCGCCTGTCGCGCTGCTCTCCACCAGTCCGGAACGGGACGACACCATACTTGTGACCGATCCGTTTCAAGACTAATTATGACCCCCTTTCCGGGCAAAGCGGCTGATTTGCGGGGATTCGGCCCGGAGCAAGACAGGTTCGTTTGAAGCATGGCAGATTTCGTTGCGGTTCTGAGGAAGACGCTCGACGGGCTCGGCGAGACGACGCCGGAGGTGCGCGCCAAGGTCTACGACAAGGCCCGTTCCACCATCGCCGCCAAGCTGGCCGCCATCAACCCGCCGCCACCGGCCGCGGTGGCCGAACGCCAGAAGCGGACGCTGGAGGACGCCATCGCGACCGTCGAGAGCGGCTACGCCAAGCCCGCTGCGCCAGCCAGCGACCCGCTGGCGGAACTGGAGAACATCTTCTCCTCCATCGACCGCAACAAGAACCAGCCCAACCATGTCAGGCCGCAGCCGACGACGGCACCGGCCACCGCCCGCACCGAGCCGGTCTGGCAGCCGCAGCAACTTGCTTCCGAGGCAGCGCGGCCGAAGACGACGCCGACCGAGGCGGATTGGCGCAAATCCGCCGCCACCGAGGTCTCGGTGGCCAAGCAGGCCCAGACCACGCCCAACAGCGGGGCCGGTTCCGCCGCCCACAAGCCGTCCGCGGCCGACCCTCTTCCCTCGTTCGACGACCCGTCCGCGGATAGGGCCGATGAAAGCTTCCCGGCCGTTTCCGATACAACCGCCGACATGCTGGCTGGCGACGACGGCGAGCGCCGGCGCGGCTATGGCGGGCTGATCGCCGCCGTCGTGGCGCTGTTGCTGATCGCCGGCGGCGGCTATGGCGTCTGGCTGAACAAGGATGCCTTCAAGGACATGCTCGGCCTCGGCAAGACGGAGGTCGCGGCGAACGACAAGCCGGCTGAGACCGCTCCGGCCAAACCGGCCGAGACGGCGGCCGCCAAGCCAGCCGAGACGCCGCCGGCGAACGGCGGCGAAACAAGCGAGACGCAGAAATTCACCCAGCGCCTGACGCCCGAAGGCAAGGAGACCGATCCCGGTCCGGCCGGCGGCGCCAGCAGCATCGGCGAAGGCACGTCGGTGGTCGCGCTGACCACGCCGCCGCCCGTCACCGCGCCTTCCGCCGCGACCCCGGCGGCACCGGCCGCAGGTGAGCCTGCGCCGGACGCCCCGCCGCCGGCTGCGGCGACCCCGCCGGCCGCCGAGACAACCCCGCCCCCGGCGACCGCTTCATCCGAAACCGCCCTGCCCGTCGGCCAGAAGGCGATCTTCTACGAGGAGCGCACCGCTTCCGCCGAAGGCTCGGCCGAACCCGGCAACATTGTCTGGTCGCTGGTGCAGGAATCGCCCGGCGGCGACGCGCCGCCCGAGCCGGCCATCCGCGCTGAGGCGACCATACCCGGCAAGAACGTGCAGCTTCGCATGACCATCCGCCGCAACGCCGACCAGACGCTGCCGGCCAGCCACATCGTCGAGATGATCTTCCTCACCCCCGACGGCTTCGAGGGCGGCGGCATCGACAACGTGCTGCGTATTGCCATGAAAGGCACCGAGCAGGAAGCCGGCAGCCCGCTGATCGGTATCCCCGCCAAGATTGCCGACGGCTTCTTCCTCGTCGCGCTCAACGACACCAAGGCCGACGAAAACGCCAACCTGACGCTGCTGCGCAACCAGGACTGGATCGACATCCCCGTCGTCTACAAATCCGGCCGTCGCGCCCTGCTGACGATGGAGAAAGGTATTCCCGGCGAAAAGGTATTCGACGAAGCGCTCAAGGCCTGGCAGGCCAAGTCGTCGGGGTAAGCCTTACGGCATCCGCCGCCGAGCGGCGCTGGCGTGCGGCGACGCCGGATGCTATGGTGACTGCGATGGGGATGGAGTTCCCCCGAAACCGCCGATGAGGCTGATGACTCCTACCGCGACAACCAGCGGTGGGAGTGCGTCTGGAAGCACCCGCCGCTCGGCGGGTTTTTCATGCCCGCTAGAAGAAGAAGCGAGCATGTCCTTCACCACCTGCCTCATCGTCATGATCGGAGGCGCGTTCGGCACCCTGGCGCGCTACCTGGTCTCCGCGGTCGCCCTGCCGATCAGCGACCGGTTGCCCTGGGGCACCATTCTCATCAACATGAGCGGGTCCTTGCTGATCGGCGTCTGCGGCGGCTACACCACGTTCTCCTCCTTCAGCCTGCAGACGCTCGACCTGATGCGGCAAGGCGCCCTCACCCGGGCGCTCGTGAACGTCGCGGCGTCGATCGTGCTGTGTTCCGGCGCGGTCGCCGTCGGCCATCAGCTGGCGGCGCTGATGAACGGCGGCGCGCAGGCGGTGGCGCAACTGCCGATCGAAGAGGAGGCGTCGTAGGCTCCGACCGCCGACGCCACACGCGTCAAAGCCATGCGCCCGATACTGCGGGCACCGGCAAAGCCGCCATGCGCAAACCACTTTCCTTCGACCCGGCCTTGCTCTTAGATATGTCTCTCGAAGAGGAGCCCCTCCCATGGAAATCGTCATACCAAGCGCCGGCAGTCTCGGCCTGTTCGTCGTCGCTGCCCTGGCACTGCTGGTCGTTCCCGGCCCGGCGGTGCTCTATATCGTCGCCCGTTCGGTGGCGCAGGGGCGCAGGGCGGGCTTCGTTTCGGACCTCGGCATCCATTCGGCGACGCTCGTCCATGTCGCCGCCGCCTCGCTCGGCCTGTCGGCGCTGCTGGCCTCCTCGGCCATTGCCTTCTCGATCGTCAAATATGCCGGTGCCGCCTATCTGATCTGGATCGGCCTACGCAAGATCTTCAGCCGCGAGGACAATCCGGACGTCGACGTCGCCCTCAAGCCGCGCAGCCACGCACGGCTGTTCCGCGAAGGCTTCGTCGTCAACCTGCTCAATCCCAAGACGGCGCTGTTCTTCCTCGCCTTCCTGCCGCAGTTCGTCGAGGTCGGGCGCGGCCATGTCGCCATGCAGATCGCCTTCCTCGGCATCGTCTTCACGCTGCTCGGCCTGATCAGCGACGGCTGCTACGCCTTCGCCGCCGGCACGCTGGGCGACCGGCTGCGCCACAGCCGCGCCTATCTGCGCTTCGAGCGCTATGTCAGCGGGATCGTGTTCATCGGCCTCGGCGTCACTGCGGCATTTGCCGGCAACCACCGCAAATAGAGCGGCCAAGATTGGAGGTGTTCAGCCCTCCAATTCTTCCCTGAGCATCTCCAGCTCCAGCCACTCTTCCTCGAGCGCCGCCAGCGTCGTGCGCTCCTTGTCGAGCGCGGCGATGGTCTTCTGGAAGCCCGTCGGGTCGCGTTCGTAGTAGGCAGGATCGGCGATGGCGTCCTCCAGCCGCGAGATGGAAGCGGTGACGGCCTCTATTCTTTTCGGCAGGTTCTCCAGCGCGAACTGCTGCTTGTAGGACAGCTTCTTCGCCGGCCCCTTCGGCGCCGCCGGCTCAGCCCTTATCGCCGCCGGCTCGGCATCCGCTTTTTTTGCCGTCTTGCGGTCGTCCAGCCGCTTGCCGCCGCGCTGCGCCAGCATGTCGGAATAGCCGCCGGCATAGTCCACCCAGCGCCCGTCGCCCTCTGGTGCGATGACGCTGGTGACGGTGCGGTCGAGGAAATCGCGGTCGTGGCTGACCAGCAGCACCGTGCCGGCGAAGCCCGCCACCAGTTCCTGCAACAGTTCCAGCGTCTCCATGTCGAGATCGTTGGTCGGCTCGTCCAGCACCAGAAGGTTGGCCGGCCGCGCCAGCACCCGCGCCAGCAGGAGCCGTGCCCGCTCGCCGCCGGAAAGCTCGCGCACCGGCGTGCGCGCCTGCTCCGGCTTGAACAAAAAGTCCTTCATGTAGGACACGACGTGGCGTTGTTCGCCGTTGACGACGAGGTTCTCGCCGCGTCCGTCGGTGAGGTAGTGCGCCAGCGTCTCGTCCGGGTCGGCGGCATCGCGCTTCTGGTCGAGCGTGGCGATCTCCAGGTTGACGCCGAGCCGCACGGTGCCTGCATCGGGCTTGAGTTCGCCCGTCAGCATCTTGAGGAGCGTCGTCTTGCCTGCGCCGTTCGGCCCGACGAGGCCGACGCGGTCGCCACGCTGGATGCGGGTGGAGAAGTCCTTCACCACGGCGAGATCGCCGAAACTCTTGGCGATGTTCTTCGCCTCGATCACCAGCTTCCCAGATTCGGCCGCATCGCTGGCGGTCAGTGTCGCCGTGCCTTCGGCGCCGCGATGTGTGCGGAAGCGCTGGCGCATCTGCTGCAACTCGGCGAGCCGGCGCATGTTGCGCTTGCGCCGTGCGGTCACGCCATATCGCAGCCAGTGCTCCTCGCGCACGATCTGGCGGCCGAGCTTGTGCTGCTCGCGTTCCTCTTCCTCAAGGATCTGGTCGCGCCATTCCTCGAAATGGGCGAAACTGCGGTCGAGCCGGCGCGTCTGCCCGCGGTCGAGCCAGACAGTGGCGCGGCTGACGCGTTCGAGGAAACGACGATCGTGCGAGATCAGGATCAGCGCGGACGAGGTGCGGGCAAGCTCCTCTTCCAGCCATTCGATCACCGACAGGTCGAGGTGGTTGGTCGGCTCGTCGAGCAGAAGAATATCCGGCTCCGGTGCCATGACGCGGGCAAGCGCTGCCCGCCGCGCCTCGCCGCCGGAGAGATCGGCCGGGTTCTCCTCGCCGGTCAGCCCCAGATGCTCCATCAGGTAGGTTGCGCAGTGCGGATCGTCGGCGGGACCAAGGCCTGCCTCGACATACGCGCGCACCGTCGCGAAGCCGTCCATGTCCGGCATCTGCGGCAGGTAGCGCACCGTCGCCGTCGGTTGGCGGAACACCTCGCCGTCCTGCGGCTCGACCAGCCCGGCGGCGATCTTGAGCAGCGTCGACTTGCCCGAGCCGTTGCGGCCGACCAGCGCGATCTTGTCGCCGGCGGAGGCGGCGAGGTCGGCGCCGTCGAGCAGCGGCGTGCCGCCGAAGGTGAGCTTTATGCCGGCAAGGTTGAGGAGCGGCGGGGCCATGTCAGCCTTCCGGATAAGGATGCGCCAGGAGCATCGCCAGCCCGCCGCCGAGCGCGACCTCCAGCCCGCCGCGCACCTCGTTCGAGATGGTGAGCGAGGAACCGAACGGCACCCCAATATTGTCGAGCGGCCATTTCGCGCCGGCGAGGCTGAGCCCCGTGAGATCGGAAAAGCCGAGGACGGAGAACAGCGTGCCGTCTTCGTAGTCGAAGCGGGCACGGCCGCTGCGCAGCGGCACGCCTTCCTGGGTGCCGCTGGTCAGCGTCACGTCGACGCCCGCCTCGGCCAGCCGCATCGCCAGCACCATGTGCAGGAAGGCATGGTCGGCGCGTGCCCCACCGAAGGCGCCGGCCAGAACCAGGGCCGTGGCGCCGCGCGCGAACGCCGCCTCCACCGCCAGTTCGCCGTCGGTCTTGTCCTTCTCGGCCGGAAAGGTCATGCGCGGCACCGCCTCTAGGGCGTCCGGTAGGTCGACCGGCACCGAATCGAAATCGCCGACCCACAGCTCGGGCACGACGCCGAGCGCCGTCGCATGGCCGATGCCCGCGTCGGCGGCGATGATCCGGCTATCGGCGATCTGCCGGCCAAGCCGTGGCGTGCGCTTCAACGCGCCGCCGAGAAGGATGGTGAAGGTGCTCATCGGGCCAGCGCCATAGCAGGGCGTTCGCCGAAACGGAAGCGGCATGCCGCGCAACCTTTCGCTTGCCTCCGCCGTGTGTCCGCCCTATGTCTCATCCCGCTCTAACGGGGTGCCGGTCCTTGCGATCCGGCTGAGAGGCTTCTCGCCAACCCGCTGAACCTGATCCGGTTTGTACCGGCGGAGGGATTAGACGCTTTAGCCAGGCGCCATTCCCCTGAAACCAATGAAGGAGGCGCCGATGCGCAGGCTGTTTTCTCTCCTGTTGTCCGTGGCGGCTGTTGCCGCTCTGACCGCCCCTGCGGCGGCCGCGGAAAAACTGACCGTCTACACCTATGAAAGCTTCACCGCCGAATGGGGTCCCGGCCCCGTGGTGAAAAAGAATTTCGAGGCCGAATGCGCCTGCGAGGTCGATTTCGTCTCGGTGGCGGACGGTGTCGCCCTGCTCAACCGGCTCAAGCTGGAAGGCACCTCCACCAAGGCCGACATCGTGCTCGGCCTCGACACGAACCTGACCGCCGAGGCCAAGGCGACCGGCTTGTTCGCGCCGCATGGCGAGGTGTCCGGCGTCAGCGTTCCGGGCGGCTGGAGCGACGACACCTTCGTGCCCTACGACTACGGCTATTTCGCCGTCGTCTACGACACCGAAAAGCTGAAACAGCCGCCGGCGAGCCTGAAGGAGCTGGTCGAAGGCGATGCGGGGCAAAAGATCGTCATCCAGGATCCGCGCACCTCCACGCCCGGCCTCGGCCTGCTCCTGTGGGTGAAATCGGTCTATGGCGACGAGGCAGCAAGCGCCTGGGCGAAGCTGAAGGGCCGCGTGCTCACCGTGACGCCCGGCTGGAGCGAGTCCTACGGCCTGTTCACCAAAGGCGAGGCGCCGATGGTGCTGTCCTACACCACCTCACCGGCCTACCACATGATTGCCGAGAAGACCGACCGCTATCAGGCGGCCAGCTTCTCGGAAGGCCATTATCTCCAGATCGAGGTCGCCGGCATCACCGCCAACGGCGCGAAGAACCCGCTGTCGCAGAAATTCCTGACCTTCATGACCGGCCCCGGCTTCCAGGACGCCGTCCCGGAGACCAACTGGATGTATCCCGCCGGCAAGACCGACAAGCCGCTCGACCCCGCCTTCGACAGGCTGGTCAAGCCGGCCAGGACGCTGATGTTCAGCCCCGAGGACGTCGCCAAGAACCGCAAGGCCTGGGTGGACGAATGGCTGGGCGTGATGAGCAAGTGAAGCAATACCTCCTTCCCTCTCGGGCAGGATAATCACACATGGCACGGCATACCCCCACTCCGCCTCGCTACGCTCGGCACCCCTCCCCCTCAAAAGGGGAGAGGAAGGGCGCCAAGCCTGCGACCGGCATTTCCTCGCCCCCGTCGAACGGAGGAGAGGTGGTTTGCGAAGCAAATCGGAGTGGGGGTCGAATTTCATATGCGGTACCCCTCCCCTCAAGGGCGAGGGATTCCCGCGTCACCCTCGGCATCCTCGCCCTCGCCTTCATCGCCATCCTCATCGGCGGTGCCCTTGTCGGCCTGCTCGCCGCAGGCGCCGGCGACCTCTCCGGCGCCGTCTCGGCCTTCGATCCCTATCTCATGCGCGTCGCCCGCTTCACCCTCTGGCAGGCAGCGCTGTCCACGCTTCTGTCGGTGCTGCCGGCGCTGTTTGTGGCGCGCGCGCTGTCCCGCCACCCGCGCTTTTTCGGCCGCACCCTCATCCTCCAGCTTTTCGCCGTGCCGCTGGCCCTGCCCGCGCTGGTGGCAGCCCTCGGCGTTCTGGCGCTCTACGGCCGCGCCGGCTATTTCGCCGGCGTCCTGTCGTCAGCCACCGGCAACGACTGGCCGGGCATCTACGGCCTGTCTGGCATCCTCGTCGCCCATGTCTTCTTCAACCTGCCGCTGGCAACCCGGCTTTTCCTCGAAGCCCTGCAGGCCGTCCCCACCGACCAGTGGCGGCTGGCCAGCCAGCTCGGCATGGGCCCGGGCGCCATCTTCCGGCTGATCGAAGGGCCGGCGCTGCGGCAGGCCCTGCCCGGCATCTCCGGGCTGGTGTTCATGCTGTGCATCACCTCCTTCACCATCGTTTTGACGCTGGGCGGCGGCCCCGCCGCCTCGACGCTGGAGGTCGCCATCTATCAGGCGCTGCGCTTCGACTTCGATCCGGCGCGGGCGGTCGCGCTGACTGCACTCCAGATCGCGCTGACGGCGGTGGTCGTGACCCTGCTTGCCCGGCTCGGCGCCGACATGACCGGCGAATCCAGCCTCAGCGTCGCGCCGCGCCGCTATACGACGCCGTCCGTGGCGGGAACCGCATTCGACGCCGCGCTGATCCTCATCGCGCTTGCCTTCGTCGCCGGGCCGATGCTGGCGACGGTCGCCGCCGGCCTGCAGGCCGATCTCGGGCGACTGGTCGGCGAAGCCTCGGTGCAGAAGGCGGCCCTGACCAGCATCGTGCTCGCCTTCGTCTCCGCCGTGCTCGCGGCGGTGCTGTCGCTGGCGCTCGCCATGGCGCGCCGGGCGCTGGCGCTCTCCCGCCGCGACCGCCGCCGGCCGTTTCTGGAATTCCTCACCGACACCGGCGCCGGCTTCGTTCTGGTGGTGCCGCCCATCGTCATCGGCGCCGGCTGGTTCCTGGCGCTGCGCCATCTCGGCTCCGTCTTCGGCGCGGCGCCCGTCATGGTCGCGGCGGTGAACGCGGTGATGGCCATGCCGTTCGCCATCCGCGCCGTGCGGCCGGCCTATGACGCCGCCAGCGAGCGGCACGAGCGGCTCGCCGCCCAGCTCGGCATTGCCGGCTGGAACCGCTTCCGCCTCATCGACTGGCCGGTCCTGCGGCGCCCGCTCGCCACCGCCTTCGCCTTCGCCATGGCGCTGTCGCTCGGCGATCTCGGCGTCATCGCGCTGTTCGGTTCGGATTCCATGCAGACCCTGCCCTATCTTCTGCTTGCCCGCATGGGCAGCTATCGCACGGCGGATGCCGCCGGCCTGGCGCTCATCCTCGGGCTGGTATGCTTGTTTCTGGTGTTTGCCGCCGACCGGCTCGGAAAGGAACGGACCGCATGAGCGCGAACGGGCACAGGGGCGCTGCCGTGCAGCTGGACAATGTCGCCTTCAGCTACGGCGAGGCGACCTTCCGCTTCGATGCCGCCTTTCCCGCCGGCGCGATCACCGCCGTGATGGGGCCGAGCGGCTCGGGCAAATCCACCTTGCTCAACCTCGTCGCCGGCTTCGAGGTGCCGCAATCGGGCCGCGTGCTGATCGACGGCGTCGATGTCTCGGACGCATCGCCGGCCGCCCGGCCGGTCTCCATGGTCTTCCAGGAAAACAACCTGTTTTCCCATCTCAGCGTCGAGCGCAATGTCGGGCTCGGTCGCTCGCCTTCGCTGAAACTGACGGAGGACGACCGCGCGGCGATCTCGGCCGCGCTCGACCGCACGGGACTCGCCGGCAAGGAGAAGCGGCTGCCGCGCGAACTTTCCGGCGGCGAACGCCAGCGCGTCGCGCTGGCGCGCGTCCTGGTGCGCGACCGTCCGGTGCTGCTGCTCGACGAGCCCTTCGCGTCGCTTGGCCCCGCTTTGCGCGCCGACATGCTGGAACTCGTCGCCGCGCTGCACGGTGAAAAGGGCATGACGGTGCTGTTCGTCACCCACCAGCCGCAGGATGCCGAGCGCATTGCCGATCACGTCGTCTTCCTCGAGGACGGCGCGATCGCGGCAACGGGGCTCGCGCGCGATTTCTTCGCCGGCACTGGACCCGAGGCGTTCCAGCGCTATATCGGCAGGCAAGACGGCCGATCACGCGATGTTGCCCGCAAGCCGACATAATTGAGGGCCAAGGACGGCGAAGCGGCGGCGACGCGCCGGTCCGGCTAAGGAACGGGCTGGAGCCTGCCCCCAAACTGCGATACGCAAGACGGGCCCCGCTGCCTGATTTGCCGAAACGAACCGGAAAGGAAGCCGACCTGCCGACCGGCCTCGACACGCTCCCGACCCAGACCGCGGGCCGCCTGAAGCGGCTGGCGCGTGCGATCGCGCTTGCCTCGCTGGCGGCCGTTCTGGCCGCCTGCCAGTCGATCATGCCGGACCGGGTGGAGGAATCCGGCTTCCAGCCGTCCGACAGGCCGGTCACGGTCGACAACGTCACCGCCAACAGCAAGCTGTCGGAACTCGCCAGGGCGCAGCATCCGCGCATCCTCGCCACCTATGGCGGCGAATATTCCGACCCGAAGCTGGAGCGCATGGTGGCCAAGGTGGTCGGCAGCCTGACCACGGTGTCGGCCAACCCGACGCAGACCTATCGCATCACCATCCTGAATTCACCCAACGTCAACGCCTTCGCGCTGCCGGGCGGCTATCTCTACATCACCCGCGGCCTCTTGGCGCTGGCCAACGATTCGGCCGAACTCGCCGCCGTCATCGCCCACGAGATGGGCCACGTCACCGCCAACCACGGGCTGGCGCGGCAGAAGCTGGAAGCCGAGGAAGGCCTAGCCACCAAGGTCGTCTCCGACGTGCTGGGCGACAGCCCGACGGCGCGCGCCGCCCTGATCCGCAACAAGCTCAAGCTGGCGCAGTTCTCGCGCAACCAGGAACTGGAGGCGGACGCCATCGGCATCAAGTCGGTCGGCGAGGCCGGCTACGATCCCTATGCGGCGAGCCGTTTCCTGCAATCGATGTCGGCCTATACCGATTTTCGCTCGGTCAGCGGCGCCACCGACCCCAGCCTGGATTTCCTCGCCACGCACCCCAATACGCCGCAGCGCATCGAACTGGCGCAGCGCCATGCCCGCGCTTTCGGCCCGCCGGGCGTCGGCACCCGCGACCGCGATTCCTACCTCGCCGGCATAGACGGCATTCTCTTCGGCGACACGCCGGAGGAAGGCTATGTGCGCGGCAACACCTTCCTGCACCCGCGGCTGGGC
>Ga0182738_1005656_pt1 | contig 13259 bp, 9 predicted proteins | sample eDN5th30CBELigMG_FD_128876 | JGI IMG/M metagenome (GOLD analysis project Ga0182738, IMG submission 128876) | Enriched Miracle-Growth compost microbial communities from Emeryville, California, USA - eDNA 5th pass 30_C BE-Lig MG (version 2)... ...
CTCCATGCGTGCGACCATTGCTGCTCATCATCGAGCAGTAGCATTCCGCCTTCGCCGCCGGTCGAAATGATCTTGTCCTGGCAATAGGAGAAGGCGGCTAAATGCCCTAGGGAGCCCACCGCACGGCCTTTGTAATGCGCCCCATGTGCTTGCGCACAGTCCTCGATTACGGTGATACCCCGTCGCTGAGCAAGATCCATAATGGGATCCATATCGCAAGGGTATCCGCCTAAATGGACAGCGATGATTGCCTTAGTCTTGGGCGTCAGTACGCGTTCGATGGTTTCCGCCGTGATGTTCTGACTGTTGCGGTCGACATCTGCAAAAACAGGGCGAGCCCCCTGTAGCACCCCGCAGCTTGCCGAAGCAATAAAAGTGCGAGGCGTGACAACAAACTCGTCGCCAGGCTGGATGCCAGCCACCTTCAGGGCCAGTTCAAGCGCCAAGGTGCCATTGGCCAGTGCAATGCCATATCGGCGGCCAACGAACGCAGCGTATTCGCGCTCGAACTCAATGCAATCGGCACCCGTCCAGTAATTTACCTTGCCCGAGCGAAGCAGTTCTGACACTGCGGCAATTTCGTCATCCGCATAGTAGGGCCAAGGCGACCATTTGGTGGCAGGACGGGCGTGGTCGCGAAAGCCACTGCTCGTCACCGTAGCGGAAGAAGCCAACGAAGTGGAAGATTGCTTATCCTGGATATAGGCCATCTTGCGGTTCCTATGGCTGTTCGCGCGATCTGTAGATGGTTGAGAAGGCTTTCACACCGAACGGCGCTGCGCCATCATGCTGTATGGTAAAGACGCGGGGACTGGTCATTGGTGAAGGCGCGTGCTACCCTCGCAGGGCAGCCGAACGCTACAACACGTTCGGGTATGTTGCTTACCACCACGCTGCCGGCACCCAGGATGCTATCATTGCCGATGTGAATTGACGGTATCACCGAGCATCCGGTTCCCAGGTCTGCCCGGGCGCCAACGCAAACGTTTCCAGCCAAGTGGGCGCCCGGTCCGACGTTGGCAAACGCCCCGATCACGCCATCGTGATCCACGGTCGCTCCGGTATTGATGACAGCGTGTTCTCCGACAACCACATCTGGCTGAATCACCGCCCCGGCGAAAACTACAGCGCCCGGGGCAATCTTCGCTGACTCATGCACCCACGCTGCAGGATGAATTGCGGTTACCCACTGCAAGGATAGCTCCGCCGCTAGTTTTGCCCGCACTGCCGGATTTCCGATGGCGATGACGCATTGAGTGCCAGGCTTGCCATGAAGCTGCGAGATCGGCCCTACTACGGGATGGCCGAGCACCGACGTGCCCCAGGTCTTTGGATTGTCATCGTAGACGGCACTTATCAGCCAGCCAGCTGCTTCCAGCGTACCGATTACAACTTTGGAATGGCCGCCGGCGCCAATGATGGCAACATACGGATCGGAGTCGACCGGGAATGTCAACTTGTGAGACCCGTTATCGCATTTCACGTTTGTACTCCTGGCGTCTTTTCGGCTGTGGCCGTCGATCTGATGACTGATTTGCGAGAGGGGCCGCCATCACTTCGGAAAAGTCGCACTCATTCAGTTCCGGCCGCACCAATGCCAATGCACCGAAGGCTCTGGCGCTATGCTGCAATAGCAATGTGCGATCAGAAGTGTGTTGGATTCCGGTCACCGCATTATGAATCGCTTTGGCGTGACAGCGGACTTGCAATGTCACTGCAATTCGCTGGTAAGCCGCTTGGCGTCGTCGACGTGGTGATTCACCGAAACCATCGCCGCGGCCGAAATTTGGCAGCGAACATAATCATATTGCTTAGGATTTGCCGGTGGAGTGAATACTCCTGAATCGCCAAACGTCCAGCTAGATAAGCGGCCAGAGGAATACTGACCAACAACCTGAAGAGCGAGACATGAAGCCGGTAGCCCTTCTTGCGGCGGTTCTTGCTAAAAAGCCGTTGCTCATACAACGTGGCGAGATCTTCGACAGTCCGTCGAAGCGTGAACCGCTCACGCACCCAGGCTTCACCAGCAGTGGCCAATTGACGGGCATACTCTGGGTCGCGAAGGAGCCTAACAATTGCCTTAGCCAAGCTATCTGGATCGCGAGGTTCGACCAGGAGTCCGGTCTCCTCATGAACAACAGTGTCGACCAGGCCACCGACGCGCGTGGCGACAGTGGGGCACCGCATGAGGAGCGATTCGATCGTTCCTCCAAGGTTCTCGCACAGACTAGCCTGAATGGCGACGTCTGCTGCTCGGAGGATGTTGTTTACATCGGCGCGGTAGCCCGTAAAGATCACAGACTCCTCAAGATTTAACTCTTTTACCAGCGCCTGCATCTGCTCCATATACGCAGTGCCAGCCTCGCCCCAGCCGTTCCCAACTAGCAGGATCTTGGCGTTAGGAAACTTCTCGAGGATGGCAGGGGCGGCCTGGATAACGTACTCATGCCCTTTGACGGCGCGACCTTGTACGGCGGGAGGGATCCAACCATTTTGAGGCAAGGGTGGATAGAAGTATGCTATCATCGCGACGATCGGCGTGTCTTCCGGCCAGCCGAATTCCTCACGGATGGGAGCGGGATCCGTGTCATCAGCTGAGAACTTGCGTTCATCGGCGCCATAATACACCAGCGCCACTTGATCCTTCTTAACGCCTAAGTCTTGGTACAATTCTACGGTATATCGGCAGGAGCCAATTAGGACGGTATCCATCCAGCAGGTAGCGCGATCAATCCACCGCGGTGTGGTTGCTTCGAGGTGAAAAGGGCTCGCCACCATCGACGTTCGCACCGGTACGTCGGCAAGCCAGGCCGCCATCCGTCCGACGATCATGGAATGGAACAGATGTGTATGCACAACATCGAAGCGCTGACTTCGGAAGTATCTTGCCAGCGCAAGGATGCAGCCCGGCAGGCGGAGAAGATCGTGGAGGGCGGTAAAGCCGAAATCATGCGCGTGGATAGGGATGCCTTCGCTACGGCACTTGTCGACGAGCGATCCGGTTTCTCCCTCAATAACGGCGGTGGGAACACAACCGAAGTGATTCCGTAAATCACGCAACTGCTCGACCATCCAGGTAGCGCCCTCAGTAGTGGCGGCCACTTGGCAGACGCTTATGGGGCGTTCTTGCGCGGGTCGGAGTGCATGCAGTCGACCTTCGGGGCGTTTCCGAGGCTTAGAAACCGACGTAACATCAATCGACATCAGGTTACCTCGTTAACAGGCCAGCGGAAACATCCGCTCTCTATCCAATCCAATTGAAGAACGTGACTGACCTACTTGCGTCGCTGTGGCAACCCCAAAACCACGGCGATCAGTCGATTCTTAGCCTGCATCCTGCGCCCCGTTGACGAGTTGGCACAACTGAACCGTTACCAACTTTCTCAGAAGATGCGGCGTTGTGATAGCAATACCAAGCGGAAGTGCATTCCCAGCGTCCGGCTTGGCCTTGCTGCTAGCACAGTTGGGCGATAAGAATCAGCACGAGGATTGGCGTAAATTGTCCAACCACCGTAGGGCGGGAAGGTAGGTATGGGCAGTAAAGTGGTCAATACCAGTTGGAAATAAGTGATCTGCCCGCACGCATTGGGAGAAACGGTGCTGGCATGCACTTCACGGATGGTCCCAATCACTGGCAGGTCGAAGACTCACTCACCCGACATGGGTGCGGAGTCATGGTTAGTACAAAGCTGGCGACTCCAGTGGGGGGGCAGCGGTCGTTCCACGCGACCTTCGCAGTTTTGCAGGAATGCTGGTGCGTGCTAGCAGAGCCCTGCTGACATCTAAATCTGTTGCACCGCGCTGGGCCGTAGCTTCGAACGATCCTTGCAACCGCAGGTGCTGGTGCGCGTGTTTGCGCGTTGCGGACCGTGCGTAAGTTCCGGATGCCGATTGATTCGTGGTCGCGCGGGATTTGACCGATCCAGCTAGCGGGCTAGCGGTGGCCAGTAACTCACCGCCAAAGGGGGTGCTGATTGCTGCATTGCTATTACCCGCTTAGCGGGGCCCGCAAGGTCGAGGCGGATTGCCTCGAGGCAGCTGCTGGTTCTGATCTGATCGATTCCGGGCTCAGAAATAAGTCCTTGGACGGTCGACGTTCTCGTGTGCTTGGGACCGCCAAATCACAGAACCTTTGCCGGCTGTGCATGTGCTTGGCGCAATCCAGTTCCGGACAATAAGGGGGCAAGTACTCAAACTGTGCCCGCTTCATTGCCGATCAGTCAGTACAAGTTCAATCTTTGCGACGCGCGCTTGGCTCAGCCCGAATCCGGTTCATGCACAGCTTGCGATGCAAGCTGAAAATGGCCCGAGGCACGACGCATGCAAAACCAAGTCGAACAGGCTTCCATTGGCAGTGCAACGGTGAATACGCCGGCATACGGAATTGTTCAGGCCGTGTTGTCCAGGATTGCACTGCAGCGACATTGCCGAACCAGCGAAACTAACGAAACAAAGACCGCTTTCATTGGTAAATCACCCTTGGCGCTTCTGGAGTTGCTCAATATTCTCCCGCCGATCGAGTGACGAGGCCCCCAGGACGCGAACCAAGTCATGAGTTACCAGACACTCTCGGTTTAGCCGAGTTGTCGCGAGACCGGAATCACACCGCCGTCCACCAATCACAAGCAAATCAATGGCGCTGTCGGTACAACGTCTACCTCAGGTCATCCGTTCCGTCGGAAGGTACGTTCGGCCGGTTGAGGAGCCCGTGGAACGTTACTGTCACGCCCCTCGGCGAAGATGAACGTTGCGCCCGTGGCGATGTAACCGACAGACTGCGTACGACTCAAATCCGTTGTGACGGCGCTTTGGAGAATGGAATGACTGCTATCATGTTGCTCAAACGGATCCTTGGGCATGTGATGTTGGGGGGGCTACTTGCCGCAACGTTCTCCGCCATCTTGTACGGCGCATTCTGGGTGCGGTTTGAAGGTGCCGTTGGGTCGCTGCAGACACAGCTCTTTTGGCAGTTGCTGCCGGTCGTTGTTGTTGCGAAACTTACGACCTTCTACGCGTATCGGCTCCATCGCGGGTGGGGGCGGTATGCGACCTTTCACGATATGCTGCGGTTGGCCGAGTGGGCGGCACTCAGTTCGCTGCTTATCGTGTTGCTGAACTACATGATTCTTCCCGAACTGCAGACGCCACGCAGCGTGTTCTTGATGGATTCGGGCACCACCCTCGCTCTCGCGGCCGGCGTGCGCGGCCTGACCCGCTCCCTACGCGAGCGTTATGCACCGCTCCTGATTAAAGATGGGGTACGCGCGCTGATTGTGGGCGCTAATGACACAGGGGAAGCATTGTTGCGCACGTTGCGGTTGAATCGCGACTTGCATTATCGAGTCATTGGCTTTCTGGACGATTCTGAGAATCCCCGGAGTACCTACATCGGCGGAGTCCCAGTCCTGGGTACCTTGAGCAATGCCTGCGATATCGCACGGCGTCACGGAGTTAAGGAGATCCTTCTGACCACCGGCGCGGTTGCCCCCATTGCAGTGCGAAAGTTGATGGACGAGTGTGCAAAGCATTCGATCTCCATCCGCATGCTTCCCAGTTACAACGAATTGCTAAGTGGGAACGTGATGGTTCAAGTACGTGACGTCTCGATTGAAGATTTGCTCCGGCGTGAGCCAGTGCGATTAGAGGTCGATAGCATTCAGCGCTGGTTGCAGGATCGAACGATTTTGGTAACCGGCAGCGCCGGCAGCATTGGCAGCGAAATCTGCCGCCAATTGTTGCAGTTTTCGCCAAGTCGCCTGGTCTTGGTCGACCAATCCGAGAATGGGCAGTTCGAAATCGAACGCGAACTGCGAGCGAAAACGCATCACACAAAGATTGACTACTATATTGCCGATATCTTAGACCAGAACCGGATGCGGCAGGTACTCCAGCAATCGCAGGCCGATGTAATTTTCCATGCAGCGGCCTACAAGCATGTACCGCTGATGGAAGCTAATCCCGGTGAAGCCGTCAAGAATAATGTTGTTGCGACGCGACGATTGGCCGACTTGGCTGAGGAGTTCGGTCTAGAAGCGTTCGTGATGATCTCCACGGACAAGGCCGTAAATCCCACCAGCGTGATGGGGGCATGCAAGCGCGTCGCCGAGCTGTATGTACAAAGCAAGTCCGAAGACTCGCAGTGCCGATTTGTAACAGTGCGTTTTGGTAATGTGCTGGATTCGTCCGGGAGCGTAATCCCAATTTTCCGGGATCAAATCAAGCGGGGTGGCCCGGTCACCATCACGGATCCGCGGATGGAGCGGTTCTTCATGACGATTCCAGAAGCGGCTCAGTTGGTTATTCAAGCTGGATACATGGGCGAAGGCGGCGAAATCTTCGTACTCGACATGGGCAAGCCGGTCCGGATTCTCGACTTGGCGCACGATATGGTTCGGCTGTCTGGCCTTACCGTGGGCCGCGACATTGAGATCAAAACCGTCGGTTTGCGGCCAGGTGAAAAGCTATACGAAGAGTTGCATGTGGAAGGGGAAGAACACCTGCCCACGCGCCATCCTAAAATTGTCGTGGCCAAATGTAATGATGATGTCAGGATTGACATCCAAGGTGCCATCCGACAACTGGAAAAGATCGCTGAACAGCCGCCCCAGGTTGTACGGGCAGCGCTCAAAACGGTGGTTCCGCAGTATACTCCGCAATTCGAGACGGCAATCCCACAGCCTGCAAAGCGGGCCGCTTAAGGGCCTATCGTACTGCATTGGGAGGTTTCGCCAGTGCTGGCGTGTCGGCCATCAAGGTAACAGTGCCGGGTTCACCGGTGCACGCGACGAAGACTGGATGCAGCTAGCTTCGCAAAGTGTTGAGAGCTTGCGGGCCGTGAAATGACTCGCATTTGGGCAGAGGAGGCATTTTCGATGGCTCGAGCGATGAAGCGAGTGGTCGACATTACCGTTGCGGCTTCAGCGCTCATTCTGCTGGCGCCCATATTAGGGGTGATTGCATTCCTCGTATGGATGTGCGATGGTCGGCCAATCTTCTTCATCCAGAAACGTCCTGGGCTGCACGGCACGCTTTTCAATTTGGTGAAGTTCCGCACAATGCGTGCGGTGCGCAACGATGAAGTTGGCATCGCCGACCATGTACGTGTAACACGTCTGGGCAGCATTCTGCGGCGCACCAGCCTGGATGAACTTCCGCAGCTTTGGAATGTTCTTCGTGGCGATATATCGCTGGTGGGCCCCCGCCCGCTGCTTCCTGAGTACTTGGAAATCTACACGCCCGAGCAGCACCGGCGTCACCTTGTGACACCGGGCTTAACCGGATGGGCTCAGATTCACGGGCGCAATTGTGTGGATTGGCAGGAACGACTGGCGCTCGACGTCTGGTACGTCGATAATTGGTCGTTTTTCCTTGACCTCTATATTCTGTGGCGAACGTTTGCGCTCGTGCTCTCCGGACGTGGGACCGAATCGTCCCAGCTCACACCGGAAAACCGACTCGATTACTACGTCCGACACACAGATCCAGCGGAGGGGTGTTCGACTAGTGATCGGTGCGCCGCATAGCAGCCCACCGAGAACTAGTGACCAGCGCAGACGAGACGCTGGGCGGTGCGTGGCCGCCTCTGGGGGCCCGTACCATCGAGCCGTTTCCACACTTGGCGATTCGCTGGACGACTGGGACTAACTGGCCTTCCTAAGTCTTTTAGAGTCAGTAGCTTAGGATCAGCGCACGAAGAAAGCCAGCCGGTATTTGGCTGGCTTCCTTAAGTACACCCCGCAGGATTCGAACCTGCAACCTTCGGTTCCGTAGACCGATGCTCTATCCAATTGAGCTAGGGGTGCGTTCGGTCTCCCAAGCTGCCGTGCAGCCAGGAGTTATGGCGTCCTTCTACTAAGTAGGACGCAGCAGGCGAGCGTTATGTTCGCTGCTGTGCAGGATTTTACGCCATCGCCCGGTCGTCTGCAACTGCCCTTGTAGTGGCAACTTAAACAACTTTGGCGACCCCTCGGCCGCAGGGACGGCGGCCACACCAGTTAAGGCTCTGTTAACACCGGTAAGTCATTAATTATTAATGACTTACAGTAGATTCGGCAAGTGCCTGCCACTCAGCTTACAGCTCCGAAAGCGGTTTGGCAGGCGATTCGTCGTCGACCACGATTGGCCGGCCGTTGTGCTCCGCCCGACGGTTCACCGAGGGGCCGATGATTTCCTCGATATCCCGCTCGTCGAGCACTTCCTTTTCTTCCAGGGCATCGGCAAGCTGCTCAAGCTTATCGCGGTTCTCGTCCAGCAGGCGATAGGCGCGGTCGGCCGCTTCGTGGAGGATTCGGGCGACCTCCTCGTCGATCACCTGGGCCGTATGCTCGCTGAAAAGGCGGTGCTCGTGGATCTCCTTGCCCAGGAACGGGTGCTCCTCGGCCGTCACATAGTTCACCGGGCCCAGCCGTTCGCTCATGCCCCAGGCGGTGACCATCCGCCGGGCAAGCTGGGTGGCCTTCTTGAGGTCGTCCTCAGCTCCGGCAGAGTACTCGTCGAAGATCAGCTTCTCGGCCGCACGTCCGCCCAGGATGAATACCAGGGCCGCTTTGAGCCGGCTTTCGCCAACGTTAATGCGGTCTTCCTCGGGAAGCAGTTGGGTGACGCCCAAAGCCCGGCCGCGTGGCACCACGGTCACCTTATGGACGCGATCGGCTCCCGGCACGATCCACGCCAGCAGCGCATGGCCGGCTTCGTGGAAGGCCGTCATCCGCTTCTCTTTGCCTTCGAGGATTTCTTCGCGCTTGGGGCCCATCAGCACCTTGTCGCGGGCTTCTTCAAAGTCGCTCATGTGGACTTTGTCTTTGCCTAAGCGCGTGGCGTTGAGGGCCGCTTCGTTGATCAGGTTGCGGATATCGGCGCCGGTCAGGCCGACCGTGCCACGAGCCAGTCGCGGCAGATCAACATCGTCGGCCAGCGGTACTCCGCGGCTGTGTACCTTGAACAGGGCCTCGCGGGCCTTGAGGTTGGGCTTATCAACCACCACGTGCCGGTCGAAGCGGCCGGGCCGCAGCAAAGCCGGGTCGAGCACGTCGGGGCGGTTGGTGGCGGCCAGCACAATCACCGATTCGTCGGGCGTGAAGCCGTCCATCTCGCTGAGGATCTGGTTGAGCGTCTGCTCGCGCTCGTCGTGCCCACCGCCCACGCCGGCACCGCGGACGCGGCCTACGGCATCGATTTCGTCGATAAACAGGATACAGGGGCTGTTTTCGCGGGCGGTCTGGAACATATCGCGGACGCGGCTGGCACCCACGCCCACGAACATCTGGATGAATTCCGAGCCGTTGATCGAGAAGAACGGCACGCCCGCCTCGCCGGCCACGGCACGCGCGAGCAGCGTTTTACCGGTACCCGGCGGACCGACCAGCAGCGTGCCCTTGGGGATGCGGCCGCCCAGGCGACGAAACTTCTGCGGGTTTTTGAGGAACTGCACGACCTCTTGCAGATCGCTTTTTACACCTTCCAGGCCGGCAACGTCGGCAAAGGTGACGCGAGATTTCTTGTCGTCGTACCGCCGGGCCGGGCTCTTGCTGAAGGCGCCCAGGAATCCCCCGCCCATCATCTGCGACTGGGCACGGCGATAGAAGAAGATGATGATCGCAAAGAACAGGAACATCGCCAGGATGTAGAACATCATCATCCAGGCGGACGAGTCGGCAGGCGGTTCGGCTTTAACGTCCACGCCCTGGACGCGCATCGTGCGGTCCAGTTCTTCGCTGATCACCGCGGCCGGGGTCAGGTAGGTGATAAAGTCGGTGTTGAGCTTGGGCCGGTTGCCGCTTTGATCGCGAACCTTGGGGTCGGGATTCAACGGCGGATCGACAAATTTGCCCCGCAGCAACTGCCCTTGGATGCGGACCTGGGCGATGTTGGTGTCGGTCTTTTCGTAGGTGACGTTGCCGTGTTCGTCGACAACTTCCTTGGGCTGTCCTAGCTGCTGACGGAAAAAGTCGTAGGTGATTTCCGAGCGGCTGGTGCGGTCGCCCGTAAAATACAGAATCAGGACCATCACCAGCGTGAGCAGCAGGACCAGGGTCCAGGTGTTGGACCGCGGACGCCGCGGCGGTGGGGTTTGAGGGGAGCCGCTGTTGCCCGGCACCTTATTTTCCATGGACGACTTTCTGGCTTGCTTGGCAGGGAAACCTCGCCGGCTGCCTGCCAGACCGAGCCGGCCCAGGCAGGCGGGCGGACGGAAGGTGGCGCCAGGCGGGCCGCGATTATCGGTTCAAAATGTCTAGCCCTGGCAGTCCAACATGCCCATCGGCCGCGCAGGGAAACAGGGCCTCGCCCGCAGGCAAGCCCGGTTGCTGGTCTATAGCACGATCGCCCGTCCAGCAGGCCGCAAGGAGCATCGCTGGCGGCAAAGCAAACAGGCGGCCTACCTTGCGGCAGGACCGCCGGACGCAGTTTCTGTCATTGTAGCCAAATTGGCAAGCCAAGACGACGACACTGCCGATTCTGTCCGATGAGCCACGCAGGCCGTCTGCGAGCGTCTGGCAACTGTGTTGGGCCACCTAGCATGCCCCCAACCAGGGGCGGCTTGCTCCGTAGCGATCGACCGGTAAAACCGCCTTGGCATGTAGCGCTGGTCGTGGCAGCATGTGGTTCGCTGGCAGCGTGGCGGTTCTTGCCTTTTGAACATCGTCGAGAAAAATAGGAACGTGGGGCTTTCCCCAGCTTGCGCCGCCGTGATTTGAAGCGGGCTGCACCGTCCAACGGCGAAGCACTCAAGCGGTTTTGGCCGACGGTTCACAGCAGCGCACACGGCGGGCGACGGCCGGCACGGTGGATACCAATCGGCTCCGGTACAGGTGGAGCATCCAGTATGAAATGCCAAGAATGTGCCAACCAGGCGACCGTGCATATCACCGAACTGCTTAGCGGCAAGGTGCTTGAGTTGCACTACTGCGAGGAACACGCCCGCCAGTACCTGGCCCACGGCAGTGCCGAGGCCGTTTCGGCGGCGGGCCTGGCCGGCGCGATCGCGGCCGCTGGGGTTCCGCCGGTGGAAAGCAAGGTCTGCCCGATTTGCGGCATTACCATGGCCGAGTTTCGCCACCTGGGCCGGTTAGGCTGCCCGCACGACTACGAATACTTCAAGGACGAACTTGAGCCGCTGCTGATCAACTTCCATGCGGAAACCGAGCATGTCGGCAAGCGGCCTCAAAAACTGTCCGAAGGCACCGATGCGCTCACCGAGATCATCACGCTCCGCCAAGAGATGCGCGACGCCGTGAAAGAAGAACATTACGAGCGCGCCCAGGAATTGCGCGACAAGATCCGCAAGCTCGAAGGGCAAACCGGCCAGCCTACCTAAGGGCTTTTTGTGCGCTGCGCAGGCGGTGTCTGTAGGCCGGTAGCCCTGTGACCATCGCCCGCCCATTCTTTCCTTGTCGTGAAATTTCAGCGCCAGGTTTCTTGCGCTAGCCGGCGTGTCGTGCCGCCACAACTCGCTAGAATGGCGGCTTGTCTTTCCACGCTGGGCAATTGCTGATCGCCACGCTAGGGGGGCGGATTGCCAGCGCTTTCATTGGCCCGTTCGTTCTCAGGATGCCCGCAATGGCGAAGGTTGTCACGTTCGGCGAAATCATGATGCGGCTGGCGCCGCCGGGCTTTCAACGCTTGATCCAGGCCAGCCAGTTTGAAGTGACCTATGCCGGCGGCGAAGCGAACGTGGCCGTTTCGCTGGCCGCCTTCGGACATTCGGCGGCCTATGTCACGGCCGTGCCTGACTCGCCGCTGGGTGAAGCCGCACTGGCCAACGTGCGCTATTACGGCGTAGACACGACGCATTGCCTGAAGGTGCCGGGCGGCCGGTTGGGCGTGTACTTTCTGGAAACCGGGGCCAGCCAGCGGCCTTCGACCGTGATCTACGACCGAGCCGACTCGGCCATCGCTCAAGCCGCGGCCGATGCCTTTGATTGGGCAACCATCTTCGCCGGTTGCGACGCCTTCCACACCACCGGCATCACGCCGGCCCTTTCGCCCCAGGCGGCCGAAGCCACGCGACTCGCCCTGCAAGAGGCCAAACGCCAGGGACTCTACACCAGTTTCGACCTCAACTACCGCCGCAAGTTGTGGTCGCCCGAGCAGGCTAAGGCCACCATCGAGCCGCTACTGGAGTACGTCGACCTGCTGATCGGCAACGAAGAAGATGCCAAGGATGTGCTGGGCATTTCCGCCGAGAAGACAAACGTGGCCGCTGGCCAGATCGACCGCCAGGCGTACGAAAGCGTCGCCCGACAAATCCACGAGCGGTACGGCTGCCGTGCCGTGGCGATCACGCTGCGGGAGTCGGAGTCGGCCACGATCAACCACTGGTCAGGCTCGCTCTTAGCCGACGGCCAGTTCTACCTGAGCCGGCGCTACACGATCCACGTGATCGATCGCGTGGGGGCGGGCGATTCGTTCTGCGGCGGGCTGCTTTCGGCCCTGCTGGAGCAGCAATCGCCGCAAGCCGCGCTAGAGTTTGCCGTGGCGGCAAGTTGCCTGAAGCACACCATTCCCGGCGACTTCAACAAAGTGACCAAGGCCGAAGTGCTGCGGCTATGCGGGGGCGATGCCTCGGGCCGCGTGGTGCGATAGGTCTATCACGCCTGGCAGTAAATGTGGCCCGGATGGTTGCAGCCGGGGAATGTGCTTCATGCAGCGGGTACCAGCGCGTGTGCCGTGGCTCTGTGAGCCGTGCAATAAAGTACATGCGATCAACCAACATCGGTTGGTGAGCATCAAGCGGTGTCGTCACTCTTGGTCCGCACAGCCGATCCTACGGGCTGTCTCATATACTGTGCGGGTCCGGGGCGCCGTAGAGGAGGATCCGCAAGCACTTGGAGCAGATCAGGCCGCGGACGCTGCCCGAAAGATGAAAGTTGCCGTCGTGCCAGCCCCGGGTGGTCTGGATGGTCATGTAGCGCAACTCGCCTTGTTGATCGTTGGCGCCGTCGAGCAGGCGGATCGGGTGCATCAGCACGTCACAATCGGGGCAGCGCTGCGTATCGACCTTGCGCTGCCAGGCAGAAACGTAAGGCTTCTCAGGCTCGGCCTTAGGCGGCGGCAGCGGGATTTCCTCGGTACCGGTACCATCTTCGGGCAGGATGGCGATCCGTTCCGTGCCGTCACGCATGGTGCCGCAGTTCCAGCAGACTTCGAAATGATCGTCGCTGTCTTCGCCGCAGTTGTTGCAATACCAGGCCATCAGTTGCCCCCTCATTCAACAAGCCGGCGCCGATGGCGGGCGCCATAACAAACTAGGCGTGGATCTC
>Ga0182738_1005658_pt1 | contig 13257 bp, 5 predicted proteins | sample eDN5th30CBELigMG_FD_128876 | JGI IMG/M metagenome (GOLD analysis project Ga0182738, IMG submission 128876) | Enriched Miracle-Growth compost microbial communities from Emeryville, California, USA - eDNA 5th pass 30_C BE-Lig MG (version 2)... ...
ACTGCCATCACCAAACAATTAGATCAAGCCTATGGAAACTTGTTCAAGTTTACCACTTTTTGCATGAATAAAGATGTAGAAATGAACAATTATAAAGGCATCGATATGTATTATGCCAAGGATGCCCATAACATGGATTGTGCTATCTTTTGGCCCCCACCTGGGGGCAGTGCCGTCAAATCGGATCTGGGCGGGCTCCAAGCTCTGGGTGACCAAAACTTTCACTATCATAAATTGGAAGATTGGGATCAGTATGTTATCCTTCCTAAGGATACAACGTACAATCAATGGCCAGGTTTCAACAGTACTTACGTATCCTTTGATTATTATAAAAGCGAACGCGCTAAAAAGCTGGCATGGGGAAGATATCGGAATACACAACCTGGAGTTTGTAGACTCAACATTATCAACGCTCTTAATCCTGGACAGACTGAGTATGACAGAGATAATGTGGTAACATACCTTGATAAGTTTAACGGAACCTTGAACCTCGAAACATTCAGTAGCGATCTAAATGACAAGATTTCGGGGCTTTACTTCTATGGTGAAGGATGTGATACTTGCAGTGTTAAAGTGTTTGAGCACTCATACTATCAAGGTGACAGCAAGATCTTTTACCTGAGGCATCTTCAAGTGGATTAACTATCTCAAAAACAGGCTATGGTGATACTTTTCTGGCAGAGGCATCTTCTCTCCAGGCATCTTGTGTACTCCCCACTTCTCAGTGCAAATTTGTCTTTGGTGAAAAATCTCCTCAAGATCAACAAGATAGCTTCGAGTTTAGCCTTAGCTCTGGTCACAACCAAATGGAAAATCTCTATAACAATGGTAGGCGTAACGATTTGAACGATAAAGTGTCTTGGCTTCGTTTGATAGGCGATTGTGATGGCTGTAGGGTGAAGGCATATGCTGATCCTAACTACAGTGGAGAAGTTAAAACCTATCAGGGTGCTGGCAATTATACAATTTATCAAGATTCATTCCTAAATACCAAAATATCCTCTTATATTGCTGAATGCTAGACATTTATTACAAAAAAATTATATGAATATTTAGATATAAGAATATATATTAAGATATATTTCTGCTTGTTTGAAGTCAATAGAGTTCGATTATACAAGATTGATTCTCCCTACGAAAATTTAATTTTATTCAACTCAGAGATTGTTATGATTAAATTTATTTGTCGTTCTCACCAAAAGAATCTATTTATTCTTGGGGCGGTAATTTCGCTTAGATTTGAATTTTTTTCAAAAACATCGTCATGACATTGGACTAACAAATTCAATTCATTTTCAAAAATTTTGAAAAGATTTGATTAGGGTGAAATGAAATTTAAATATGTTTCTGGTTGAAATATTCAAAGAAAGAAACTGAAGCAATGTCGGTGTGAGATTTTACCCTTCATGCCATATCTAAAAGTAAAACAGTGAGAAATTTGCAAAATGGATAAACAAAGATCAAAGGAGATTAATTTTAATGTAAGACCAAAACTAGAAGTTGAACTTTAACCTAAAATGAAAATTGAGCAAGTGAAAGCCCAGGATAACCTCTTTGGAAATTATGAGCATTAACGATTTGGATCTTTTCCTTCATTAATGACTCAGAGATTGCCAAACTCATTCCGTGCGAGCATTGATGCAAAAAATTGATTTAAAATGAGGTAATGCGTCATTAAATCTGTCAACTCATTGATGTCCATTAAGGATCTAAATCGTCAATGCTCATTAATGAGATTCATTAGTGCTTGATCCGGATCATTAATGAAGGAAAAAGATCATTAATAATGATAAAATAACTGCTGCCCATTAATTCAAAAAAATTGATGAAATTATTATTGCTTGCAAAAAATTTATATAAATTCATTATCCTGCATTTCATACCCAAAATTATGTTTTGAACAAACCGAATTTGAAATACTCAGTAGACGTAGTACATTTCACCTGAAATTTATGGCTTGAGCCAAATACTTGATCCTTATATTCAAGACTCGTGATCCATATACTTTATCCATAAATTCTGAGTTAATTCAAATGATTTGCCCGTTTTTCTGCTTAATCCAAGTGCTTGATCCTGGAATCCAAGGCTTAATCCAAATAATTCATTCAAAATTTTTTTGGCACTTCATCAAAATACTTGATCCTGAAATTCAAGGCCCAATCCAAAAATTTTTTTTTTGCGCTTGACCCAAATAATTTATCCTGAAATTTAAGGCTTCATCCAAAATTATCGATAATTTATCGATAAATTTGTGGCTTTAGGAGATTGGGGATTTTGTCATTTCGCCAAATGAATGGGGTATTTCTAACTCTGTACCTTTTTTCACGTTTCTAAACCAAGAATGGTGGGATTCTTTGCTCCAAAAATTATTGGGGGATTTTTATCGATGGCAAATTTTAAGGATGGAAAAACTCAATCCAGGGTGGCCGATAATTTATCGATAGCCCAGCGGATAACAAAGATGGTTATATGTATCTGTGTCAGGAAATAAAGTCTTTGATTTCAACTGTTTCTAAATTTTTTTAATAATATCAATAATTTATCGATAAATTATCGATAAATTGATTGACCTGGGAAATGGGGTTCTGTTCATTTCACAAATGAATAAAAAAACCTTGCAGAGTTCTTTTCCTCTAGATTTTAAGACGTTCAAAATTCTTTGCTGTCTCTGATAATTATTGGAAATCTTTTATCAATCCGAGTATCGCAGAAGAATTTATTGATATAATTGATCAGAGAGATTCCCCCAAACGATAAAACAAATCTCTGCTAACTCAAAAGATGTTTGTATTCTTAATTTAAGGAAACTATAAGATTATTGAGAAGTGCTAGAGGTGATGAAAGTTAAAAGAGTGTAAGAAATTTTGTTTCCGAAACACATGGTGAAATTAGTTGAGTTTGTCATTTGGGATTGAGATCTCAAAGGATTGAAATAGTTCTGATCTAATTTCTATTTAAGAAATGCAGAAACTTAATTTTCTCACAGAACTGGGGATTTGAGAATTAGTAATTTAGTTCACTCATTCAATATTTCATTAAATTTAGTCTCTTCGAAACTCTTTTACTTTTTGAAATTACTGCCTTCTAAATCTCAGATTTTTCCTCGTTTCATAAGAAATTCTAGCTATTTCACTTCGTACCAAAAATCACTAATTATACAAATTTTGACATTGACTTTAGTTTGGAGAAATGTATTTGAGGATTTGAGTATTTTTAGTAGCAATCAACAGAAAGGATGAAAGGTGATTCTTATAACTTCAAAATATCCTCTCAAAAGGAAATTTAATTCCTTTCCACAATGAACTCAAATACAAATTTGGGAAATGATAAAATTTCCTTGAAAAAGGAAAGATTGGAAAAAAGACAAATTTTTACATGAAGAATATAGATTTTTTGAGATAGATGGATAGAGGAACTAAGAAGCATAGTCCTTTACAATTCATTTCAAAAATAGGCAAAATACTTTTAAATATACAAAGACTTTTAGACTGCCATCTTTAGATGGCTTTTTTAAGAAGCTCTTATTTTTAGTTATTCCGAGGTTTTGCAGACAAAATTAAAGACTTGATTTCTTCCTTAAGCAACAGCCCTTATGTTCTCGAAAACTTTTTCCACCTCGACATTTGGTCATTAATATGCCCAATTGGAATCTTCTAATGTATCATTACAACAAGGAGTTTTCGAACCTTTTTTCTGTTTAGCTTGACATGGAACACCATTGGCAGACTTCTAATTTTTTTTTTAGAATTAATCAGGAGCAAAAGGAAGCATTTTTGGAAGATATCTCGATGAATGCTAGTCTTTCTCTTAATATGCCTGCTTGAATTAGAATAATTTGGAGATTCTGCATATTAAGATCATTTTCGATGCATATTATAACTCATTTTCTCATGGAAAAGAATAGTATCGAAGATTTTTCAAAAAAAAGCTTTTTATGGAACTTCATAATTTCATCGAAGAAGAAGCTACAAGGTAAGGACTTGATGGATAACATCATGAATGGCATATTTGGAACATCTACTACCTACTAAAGCTCCTTTTAACAATTATTCGAATCTGCAGAAAGCCATTAGCAAAAAATAATCGGTTTCTTTATTGTTTCTTGTGGAAAGTTTAACGTATGAAAAAAAATAAAAGGATTTCTTTTAAGATTTTTCTTGATAAAATTTTCTTAATAAAATTTCTCAAGGAAAAATGAATTTCCTTCTTGTGTTCTTGTTGATTGATGGGTTGCCAAAATGACCAGAATATGTGATATAGAGATGTTTGAATATGTGATATGTCTCGTAATTGGACCAAAATCTTGACTGCACCTGCTTCATTATTTACATGATGAATGACTTGGAAAAGCCTTTTTCCGTATTATCGGAATTCCCCCTTTAGAACGAAGAAAATAGTGAATATTTGTAACAAGAAAGATCATAACATGCTGGATAGGCTAAATTTACCGATTTTCTAAATGAAGTGACATAATAAGTGGATTTTTTGTTTCTTCACCAATCTCATTTCTTTGTAAATTGTTAGGAATAGAAAACAAATAATTAAGATAATAGGGTAACAATTTTCTTTAAAAAGGTTTTGATAAATAGTTATTTATTATATCAATATTTAATCTATAAAAATGCTTGGCTCTCTCCACCTTAATAGAATAATTCCAGAAAATCCCAAAGAAAATTTTACCAATTGTGCGTCAGAAAGTCTCGTTTCATTATCATCTGGATAGTCTCTCCCTTTTTGGAAAAAAAAATTTTTCTTGACCCAGATAACAACACCTTTACTTTTATTCACCTTGAATTTTAAGAGAAAATTGAATAGAATTGGAAGAAATCTAAAGAGGCGTTTGTCTCAAAGTTTATATTTATTTGATATATCTTATATATTCAATACTTCAATAAAGGCTTATCTGGAAATATATGATCTTACGTTATATAATTCTATATTGTTTGTTTTTGTTTAATTTATTTGTATTTTTATTTTGAAAATGATTTGATCTTGCATTTTTATTTCGGAATGACATTAGATATTTTCATAGAGAGGGATAGGATTTAAAGCATTTAATGCGACTTGAATTTCTTAAATTAAACATCGATGTGAGTCTCATTTTTAAGAATCTCTGATATGGACAGCAATTTCTTCATGACAGCTACTGTATTACGGTGATCATTTCCATAAATCGATTTTAAGATCTCTAGAGATTTGAAGAAATATTCGAGTGCCTTCTTGTTGTCTCCCTGACTTTTGTATACATCTCCTATAAAATTATAAGAAAGTGCAGTTGCAGGATGATTATCTCCATGAACTGATTTCACAATCGCTAGAGATTTGAAGTAATATTCCAGTGCATTCTTGTAGTCTCTCTGACTCTCATATAAAATTCCTATATTACCATAAGAAGTTGCAGTCTGAGAGTGATTATCTCCATAAATTGCTTTGTAGATCTCTAGAGATTTTAAGTTGTATTCGAGTGCCTTCTTGTATTCTCCCTGTCTATAATATACACCTCCTATCTTATTAGAGGAAGTTGCAATCTCAGGGTGATTATCTCCATAGACTGATTTCTCGATCTCTAGAGATTTGAAGTAATATTCGAGTGCCTTATCATATTCCCTCTGTTGAGAATATACATCTCCGAGATTACTATAAGAGGTTGCAGTGTTAGGGTGATTATCTCCATAAATTGATTTCAAGATCTCTAGCGCTTTGAAGTCATATTCGAGTGCCTTATCGTATTCTCCCTGTTTGTGAAAAACACCTCCTATATTATTATAAGAAGATGCAGTGTCAGGGTGATTATCTCCATAGAGTGATTTTCTGGTTTCGAGAGATTTGAAGGAATATTCGAGTGCCTTCTTGTATTCTCCCTGATGCTTGTATACCACTCCGATATTATTATAAGAGGTTGCAGTGTTAGGGTGATTATCTCCATAAATTGATTTCAAGATCTCTAACGCTTTGAAATAATATTCGAGTGTTTTCTCGTATTCTTCTTGACTCCTGTAGACCACTCCGATATTATTATAACAACTTGCAATCTCAGGGTGATTATCTCCATTGACTGATTTTCTGATCTCTAGAGATTTGAAGTAATATTCGAGTGCCTTCTTGTACTCCCCCTGTTGAGAATATACACCTCCTATATTATTATAAATGGCTGCAGTCTGAGGGTGATTATCTCCATTGACTGATTTTCTGATCTCTAGAGATTTGAAGTGATATTCGAGTGCCTTCTTGTATTCTCCCTGTTTATGAGAGACATCTCCTAGATTACTATAAGAAGTTGCAGTTACAGGATGATTATCTCCATAAATTGATTTAAAGATCTCTAGAGCTTTGAAGTTGTATTCGAGTGCCTTCTTGTATTCTCCTTGTTGAGAATATATAGATCCTATATTATTATAGGAAGCTGCAAGATTCTTGTCCTTCTCATTTCTTTCATTTTGTTGAATATAAATGCTGTAGTATTCAATTGCTCTTTGGTAATTATGACTTTCAAAGTACATTTCTGCTTGTTGAAATATGCTCTCATTATGTTCGAGAATTTTATTCTGAAATTCCAAATATTTTAATTCATTTTCAGACATTTTTTCACACCAGAAACTGAAAGGGTTACTCTCGACTACAATAGCATGCCCTGCTTTCATGCAACTTTCTCCACTTTCAAGAACACAGTTCTCACACCATTTCTCTTTTTTTTCAGGGCACTCTGTACATTTAAAGTACAAATTGCGCTTCTTTTCTTGACATTTATGGCATTTATAGCCATATAAAGGAATCTCCAATTCTGTTTTCATCGGATAAGCCAGTATGCATCCTTTAATCTTTGTTATATATCCTTTGTTAAAACTCTTCCCCAGAGGAACACAGAGTAAGGGAGTATTGTTAGTTTTAAGGAGTTTAGGAAGACACTTTTGGCAATAATAATTGTGGTTATTTCCAATATATGTTAATGAGGCGAAAAACATTCTTGCCGTTGCAGACATTTGCTGAATTACAACCTTGCAAAGAGTACAGGAGATGTGCGCATTCTCTTTAATTGATACTTCTTGAACAGGATTCCGCTCCACAAGGAATTTACGAAAATCTTGAGCACCATATAATAGAACCAGATGACGACATGGCAAGTCTTGTGAGTATTGATCCTCTGTTTCCAACACTGTAAACCTTGATCTGACATTAAATAAAATCTCCTTTTCTTGGGGAAACTTGGAGAATTCTTCAACTTCAGCAAACCCTTGCTCTGTTTCATTAGGGCTTTTTGGAACGATAATTGTGATAAGCACTTTTTTACTTGGGTCTGTGCTTATGAAGTTCAAAGCAACGTTTTGAACTTTTGAAACTGAGAGAAAGCCATGCATCTCAATCTCTTTATCCATGTTTTCTCTCAAGTTTAACCACTCTTCTTCAGATAAGTAAGCTCCTCTGTACAACAGTCCACAAAAATGTTTACTTTTTCCCTGATATTGTTCTTTGATTGCTCTTTCGATATCTCTCAAAAGCAAACGGCAATACTGAATAGAATCAGACGTGGCTATTCTTAGAGAGTTATTGGTAACCTTGTATAAAAAGGATTCTTGAGTGTACCATCTCAGTATCGCCTCCTTATTATACTCATTGTAGGTCTTTTCAAAACTTGCCATAAAGCTTATATTGTTTTGATCCGAGTAGATTGCTCTCGACAGATTTAGAAAATCGTTTTTAGCTTGTAAACGATTTTTAAAGTTGGGTATCACTTTCAGATAGCGATGAAGATTATTCATTTCACTTTTGTCACTATCATTAAAAATAGGAGCAAAAGCAGGAAGGTTCATTCTTAATGACGATGCATGTTTATACCATTCCAGTAAGTTTTGTTTAACGCAATCCAGGAGACTCTGGATATGTGTTTCAATACAAGATACCTTTTGATAGTTTTTTGCCCAAGTGGAGTGATGATCTTTGTTTCCACAAAATATATATATTACTGAAACGTTCTCCCTTGGAAAAATCTCCTTCACTAGTACTTCTCCATTAGTTCCTGATGTTATCACATGACAAGTTGCTTTTATTTCTGTGATATAATCTGAAGCTTTTTTCCACTCTGTAAAAAGCTTCACCTCACAAAATTTCTCGAGTTGAATCAGATATCTCTTGTTTTCTCGAGAGTTCATGTTAGGATCATGCCACACAATCACATAATCTTTGAAAAACTGCTTTACCATCTCTTCAAGCTTACACTTGACGATAATATCTTCTTCAGTTGCAAGATCTTTGAAAACTGGCTGTACATGCTGAACAACTTGGCCAGGTTGAACAAAGCTCATTGGTTGTTGGGGATAACCTTGAACGAATTGTTGGTTAGGGTAGCCAGCACTGTACATATTAGGAGCCGCATAGACGGGATTTTGAACAGGTTGATAAGCGAAGGAGTAGTCAGTGGCGTTTTTGTAAATTTGCGCAATAATGGCAGTTTCTTGTTTCCTTTGATACAGTTTGAAGGCAACTAAGCCGATAATGATCAAGATAAAGATAATAATAAAGATAACACCAGCAGAACCAAAGGAGCTGGTTTTAGTGCCCATAGTAAAATTGCATGCAGGATAGGAGTCACTAGGGTCAGTTTGTAAATATTCAACTTCAATATTTAATGAGGAGCCATTAGTGCTTCGGAAATTGTATTTTTTATATGATCTGAAGTCACGATTGTAATAATAATAGAGTTCAGTATAGGTAATATACCTATTCTTGAATAAAATCAATGAACCCTGGTTTCCGGCTGTGCCATTGAATAATGAGGAGCATTTGGTGCTGAAACCTTGTTGGGAGATATTGGGGAATGTGTATTTAGCGAGCACGGTCTCGAAATCGACAGTTTCAATCTCGATAGAAGTAGGAACACAGCAATCAAGATCAGAGTTTGCATTAACAGTGGGATTTGACCAGGTTCCAATGAGGAAGTCTTGGGCATATACAGATCCGAGTATAAGAGCGAAGGAAAGGAATAAACAAGAGGGTCTCATTTAGATGAGGTATGAGATAAAAGGTTGAGATTTTTAGATTATAAAAATCAGGTTTTGCAAGGAATTGAGAAGATACAATTTTAGTAATAAATTAGGGATGAGAGAGAAAATTTAAACCTCTGTCTAATTGATTTAGAGAGAGTCTCCTGGAATTCTTCCAATTTTTCCAAGCATAGATCACCATCTAGATTTTAGGAGGAAATGCAGGACTAGCAGGTTTCTAATTTATAAAACCTAGAGATATTATTTACGAAAAGATATCACAAAGAAAACAAAAGAGTATATCATCGTTGGAAAAACCAATTGTTTTGTGTTGATTTTATGAATTAGTTATAAGATGTAAAAAGTCGTCTTAAAAGGAAAATGAAAAAAATAGTCTTATGACCAAGAATTGTTAATCAAAATTGGAAGAAAACAAAAAAAGTAAAGTCTGTGAATTAAACAGAAAGATTAATTAAGGATTTTGTGAGTGGATAATTGATTTGATTTTTGAAAAAGGGATTAATGATAACGGACAAAAACTCAATTTGTGTGTAGTTTCAGTTTTGTGAACTGCCTCCCATAAGAGATCTCCTCTTCCTAACAAAAGATTTCAAATTCGTGTGTTCATTTCAAGAAGTTTTGAAACTATTATTAATCAATGAAATAAGATTTTATATTTAAAATTTAAAAGTTTGATATCAGAAAGATAAGGAAATAATACCTTAATTTCTCCAATCACACTCAAAGATACTTTCAATAGAGTACAAGCATGCACTTATTTTAAAGTTTCTCACGATAAAAATCCTAAAGCCCAAATATCATCCAAAAGTTCAACATAGCAGCACGCTTGACGGTCTTGACAAGGTCGAATTTGAACGTTTGAACCCAGACTACCAGAATAAATCACAAAGTTATCGTCATAGAGACAAAATATTTTCCCAGAATCCCATGCAAGATATTGGCATAATGAGTATTATGGCAAAGATTGATGAGAGAAAACAGAAATTTGATGAAAGATATCAAAGGCTTTTTGGACCAAATTATGATAAATATAGCGCATCCGTTTTAAGTGCTAGATAAGATTTAGCAGAGATGAGGGCTCCCAGAGTTAAAGGTTACAAGTCTCAATTCTATGAATCAGTCAAAGTTATGCTTGAAAAAATATAAATCAATAAATTATTCAGGGATTCATATCCCCAATTTTTCCCTTAAGATATTGTAATATTTTTAAAAAGAAATGGAATCAAGGTTTTTTTTTGTATCTATAATCTATACGAATTGCTTATAAAAAGCTCATAAAAAATATTCCAATGCTAAAATCAATATCAGAATTATATCTCTCTTCAATTAATAATAATCTCTTTTTTACTTCCCTGATTATGAGAGGGAGGTTGATAATGATATCGTTGCGGAGGTTCCGAATCTTCCAATTGTTGGTTCAACACCAAGTTCTCCATTTTAATCTCCATATTAGCCTGTTTCAAGTATTCATTCTCCTTAAATTCTCCTTAAATAATTCTGATGTTTTGTCCGTCAAAAACCTTCAACATTTAATAACCCCCAGTTCTCAAGTGATTTACTTGATTTCATCTTCATATTATTATTATTAAATTCAGAAATTATGTTTCACACACACATAATGTTATGCATGGATAAGGACCGAAGTAGAAAGGCCTTAATGACTAATAAGTTAAATCTATAAGCTTTCAAATGCGGTTAAAAAGTCGATCTAAAATGACGTTTAATCAAACTTTCAATAAAGCAGTGAATTTATATTAAGGTAGTAATATTTTTATATACAATCTTCCAGCTATTTTTCACAAGTTCTCCAATCTTTCTCCTTTCTTCTTGTCACGTCTTCAAAATTAAATGATCTTCCGCATTTAGACAGTTCATGCTTTTCATAGTCTGGTACTTCTGAATCATCGCCTTTATTTGGGCGGATAACTCAAATTTTTGAAATGTTGCCTGTAGTTTGTACGCCACATTTTCCTGATTCTGTGACCAAAAGTATGCATCATAATGGCTTTTGGTAATCTTTGGTCCTGTGTTGCATTTTTTGCATCTCATTCTGCTTTGACAGCATATTGAGTGAGTATACGAAGTGCTCATCCATCCCATTCATCTCAACACATATTTTTGATCTGTTGATTTTTTGTTTGAAAATCCAATGCCCCATATTCTTTGATCTGTAAGCCAGCCAGTTTTTGTAGTAATAATCTTGGCCTTCTTTTGCCAGCTTTTTATAATCTACTTTAATCACCTTGTCTATTATATTTTTGGGCACTCCACGTTTAAATCCGACAATCATTTTCAGTGAGCCTCTACATAAGATTTCCAATTTGATTTGGTCACTCCTTTTTAGAAAGGAAACAAAAGGTTGGCTATAACTAAGTAACGCACCAGCAGTCATCTGCCACAAGTTTTGATTGTATCTCATGTTTAGTGTTATTTTTCGGACTGTGTATAAATTATAAGCCAGTTTGTTTATCTTTTCCTTCAAAAATTTCCAATGTTCTGAAAAATTTAATTTCTCATTTATCCGAATTCCAAGGTAAGAGTATGAGGTCCTTAAGGGCAATCCCACATGTCCTCTCCCCAAATTTATCTTTATTTCCTCATTTTCAACTATAGGGGCTAAAAGCTTCCGAACATGGTGTTTTGCCTTTGGACAAATCTGCATTATTGCACACTTTCTAAAATTTAATCTTAGCCCCCATTTCTGTGAGACACTTGTGAGAAGTTTGAAAAAGGGTTCCAGATAATTCTTTATCCTCATCCAATCGTGTGTCATGTTGATTGTAACTGCCACATCATCTGCATATGCATAAGTATTTTCTGTTTGTATAAAACAACTTTCATATTCTTCTCGCTCCAATAGAGTTGCAAAGTTCAATCCGCCACGATCTTCAATCGCCTGGTGTATTTTATTTCGAAATTCTTCCATGAGGAAGTACAAAGCAAAGTCAAATAATAAGGGAGAATTAATTCCTCACTGCGGCACTCCAAACATCGGCCTATACCTGCTATTATCGTCTGCATATTGAGTTTCAATTTGATGGAGTTCTTCACGACTGTGGTCAAATCCTTCTTGGGTTTGTTCCTTATTCTCAGCTAGCATTCTAGATCATGCCACGGAAGAAAAAAGGTCAATCACCTCTCAAATTCATCGTTCAATCTTAATGCTTCATCCAATTTGTTCTTCACCTGCATGTTCTCTTTGATCATCTTCTTCAATTGGATTCTTAAATTGTTGCTATTCTGAACTTCTTTCAATAAGCTTCTTTTTGTCTGTTTCAATGTATCCTCTTTTGATTCTAATAGCTCTTCCAATGTCGTATTTGTCCGAGATAAATTTTACATTCAACAACTACTTTTCCCTCAAAGTTTACTGTAGTAATTGTTGGATTTTTCTTTCAACATCATCGCCGGGTATACCTTTTGTGGGACTTCTTTTTTCTTGTTGCTCCAAAACACACAGAGAAATAATTATTTTCATCCCAATTTGTTGAATTGAATTGAATTGAATTGATTACGCCTAAGAAGGCATTTATACTGCCATAACTTGATACTGCATAATATGCTATGTACTGTGGGCACCAACATATGAAAAAAGGGATATGCAATACAAAGAGCCCATTACAAGAAAAATTTATGAATCAAATACCTCATTTAATCCAAGCCAAAAAACTTGCATGAACCCCCGAATTATAACAGTCGGAGCGTTAGAAACCAAAATTGAACCTCATCCTTTGTGCATAACAGCATATTAGAAGTCCACAGTTGCCCCCAAGGCGTGGTGCAGCCGGACCAAACTCAAGACCCCCGACAAGCCCCAGATGCCCCACGAAAAGACAAAGGCATCTTAAACGGGGGGGGCCTGAACCCCATCCAAATGGACACAGCAATGAGCCCGGGGGGCCATCTATTGAGCCAGATATTTGGCTGCATCTGGCATGGCAACAGGGGGGATTTCAGTCATCACCACATTGTTATGATGCCATTCAGCTGCCAAGCAACCCCAAATGGGGGCAAACCCCCCCAGAGTACAAAAGAGCAAGTGGGGATCATGGCCCTGCCCAGAAACCAGCCCCGCACCCCACAAAGTACAGCTGGGGCACTTAACAGGCGCACCCCAAAAGCATGGGGGCGGGCAAAAGAATAAAATCTTGGGGCTACCCGGCACACTGAGTCCCCCAGATATTTGTTTGTTGATGAGCTTGAAATCCGAATCCAAGCTAGTGGGAAGTCAACAAACCCCCGATGTAATGAAATGAAA
>Ga0182738_1005659_pt1 | contig 13257 bp, 5 predicted proteins | sample eDN5th30CBELigMG_FD_128876 | JGI IMG/M metagenome (GOLD analysis project Ga0182738, IMG submission 128876) | Enriched Miracle-Growth compost microbial communities from Emeryville, California, USA - eDNA 5th pass 30_C BE-Lig MG (version 2)... ...
CCAGCTAAAGTCGAATGCTATATGTGCAAGTCAAAGGAAAATATATTTGGATTTAATCAAGCTCAAAACAACGCTGCCTTGGTTGTCTTGGAAAGGAAGGAGTCCCAAAAGATGTTCCATTATTAGCCCTTGATTTCGAGAAAAATGCTGATGAAAATCGAGTAATTCGCAAGAGTTTTAAAGGAAAGATCTTTCAATTTGATCAAGCAGTCAGTTTTCCATTTTATGGGTACACATGCGATGACTGTCAAGGACCCAAAAAAGCCAAGTATTACAAATGGGTGACTTTAGATGGGGATAAAATAAATATCCAATGTAATGACTGCTTTCAGGGCCGAAGAAAATTTGAAGCTCATATATTGCTTGCAGAATCAAATCCTTACGTAGTGTGGCAGGAGGAGCAGCCAGAGTGGGAAGTCGTGGATAGCGGTTATCAACCCGAAGTATCAAAACAAGCTGAGAGTAATAACCAGGGGAGTGTATATCTCGAGGTTCAAAAATTTGATTTGTGTCTAAAGTATCAACAAAGAGTCGTCAATCAATTAAAAAGGAAAAGATGGAGAGAAAGGCGAAAGTTGGAAAGCATGTCCCAAATGGGAGAGGCAAGCCAAAAGCTTGGACTATATCAACAAGGAGTCGACTTTTTTCTCAAAGTTTTCAGGATTGAGAGAGCTATCTATGGAGAAAAATATCCAACGACTGCCGCTTCATGTAACAACCTTGCGTTTGCGTATCAACGTTTGGAAGAATATCAACAAGCAATTCAGTATCACGAAAAGGCTCTAAATGTCTTGAAGGCTATCTATGGAGAAAAACATTCATCAACTGCCACTTCATATAGGAACCTTGCAGAAGTGTATTTGAGTTTGGGAGAATATCAACAAGCACTTGAGTATCACCAAAAGTCTCTGGACATCAGAAAAGCAGTTTATGGAGAGAAACATCCAACAACTGCCATTTCGTATAGCAGTCTTGCACTCGTGTATCAAAGATTGGGAAAGCATCAAGAGGCACTAGAGAATAACCAAAGGGCTCTGGACGTCAAGAAAGCTATCTATGGAGAAAAACATCAAGCAACTGCCACTTCATATAACAATCTTGCAGAAGTGTATCGCAAATTGGGAAAACACCAAGAAGCACTCAAGTATCACACAAAGGCTCTGGATACCAGAAAAGCAATTGTTGGAGAGAAACATTCAGATACTGCGACTTCATATGACAATCTTGCATTGGTGTATTATGATTTGGGAAAATATCAACAAGCGCTTGAGTATCACCAAAAGTCTCTGGATATCATGGAAGCAATCTATGGAGAAAAACATCCAGCAACTGCAACTTCATATCACAATCTTGCCTTAGTCTATCAGAGTTTGGAAAAGCATCAAGAAGCACTCAAGTATCATCAAAAGGCTCTGAATATCAGAAAAGTCGTAATTGGAGAGACACGTCCAGAGACTGCGCTTTCATATAACGGTCTTGGAGGAGTGTATCAAAGTCTGGGGCAGCATCAACAAGCACTCGAATATACTCTCAAGGCCATGAAAATCAGGGAAAAGATTTATGGAGAGAAGCATCCAGAGACTGCCACTTCATATAACAATCTTGCAGCAATATATTCTAAACTAGGAGAACATAAGCAAGCCCTTGAGTATTCCCTAAAGGGTGTTGATATCATCAAAACTATCTATGGAGAGAACCATCCAAAGACTGCTGCTTCATATAACAATCTTGCAACATTATATTATGGTTTAGGAAAACATAAACAAGCCTTTGAGTATTTCCTAAAGGGCGTTGATATCATCAAAAGTATCTATGGAGAGCTCCATCCAACTACTGCCACACTATATAACAATCTTGCATTCATGTATGATAATTTGGGAGAATATCAACAATCACTTGTATATTATAAAAAGGCTCTCGATGCCTGGAAAGTTATCTATGGAGAAAAACATCCGTCAACTGCCACTTCATATACTAATCTTGAAGAAGTGTATCGAAGTTTGGGAAAACATCAAGAAGCACTCAACTATCACAAAAAAGGTCTGGACATCAGGAAAGCCATTTTTGGCGAAAACAATCCAGAGACTGTCACTTTATATAACAATCTTGCAGAGTTGTATCAGAGTTTAGGAGAACACCAACAAGCACTTGAGCACTACCAAAAGGCTCTGGATATAAATAAAGCTATCTATGGAGAAAGCCATCCAAATACTGTTACTTCAAATAATAGTCTTGCATCAAGATATCATAGTTTGGGAGACCACCAACAAGCACTTGAGTATTTTCTCAGATCTCTGGATATTTGCAAAGCCATTTATGGAGAAAAACACCCGAATACTGCCATTTCGTACAACAATATTGGAGAAGCATACAACAGTCTGGGAAGATATAAACAAGCACTTGAGTACCATAAAAAGGCTCTGGAGGCCAGTAAAGCCATCTATGGGGAAAAACATCAAACCACGATGATATTCTATCTCAATCTTGCATCAGTCTATCACAATATGGGAGAAAAGCAACAAGCACTTGAATGCGACAATAAAGCTCTTGATATCAAGAAAGCAATCGAGAGAGAAAATAGGGGAAAAACTACTTTTGAAGGAAATATCCAGACTCCGCTTGCTTAAAATCTATCGATCTGAAATCAGCCAAACCTTTGTGCATCTTTCTCCCTGTCTTTTAGAGCATACTCGATCCCCTTCATATAAAATAACATACAACAAATAACTTTTAGAGATTTTGGAAAAATATTCTTTGTATTCGCATTAGAACTGACAAGAGCCTTTTGACCAATATTTTCTGTATGATGAACAATTAATGGAATAATTTCACATTTCTGCGTTTTTCTGAAGGAAATGTTACTTTTCTTCAAAACTAAACAAGGCCTTAACTTTCTTCAAAAACCACATAAAATATTCACTTTTCTGCAAGATCTTCAAAACGAAAAGAAATCTTCATACTTGAACAATTTCATCGCTCCTAAACAATATCTTCATTTTTCTAAAACTTGTCTTCAAAAACTCGATAGAATTCTTTCCTCAAGATCATTAGCTTTATTCTTCTTGTAATGATATCGTTCATTCATATTAAGTTTAAATTGTTCCAGAATTGATATGTTTTGATTTTTTGGTTTGAGTTCTGGATCTTGAATTTCACCATTCAAGATTTTAAAAGTTATAATGTATTTGCAATAAGCGGATTTGAAAAATCAGCACAATCACATGTTTGATTAATGATATCTATCGTTATAAAGAAACCCCAGCATTAACATCTTTTGGTAAATCCTTTCTTCAAACATAGACCTCTAAAGCTGCTTGAATATCACCTGATTCGATGCCTTTCCTTGTTGAGTAAAGATAACCACGAGCGAACTTTGATTCCAAGAATGATGCTGTCTCCATTAATTCTACAGCTTTGTCTTTATTTTTCTGAGTATATTCAACTGTGATTGGATAAGGAGTCTTATTTTCTGTTGATCAGGGCTGGAGAAATTCTTTGATTTTCCCAAAGAATTCCCTCATATTTTGGGGTCGTCTGTTAAAATACAGCTCCAGAATATTATTGCCAGATTTGACTGAGTTATTTGAGCGAATTTTGCCTGCAAACACTTATCCGTAGTGCCATTGAACTTTTTGAAATGTTCACACTCGAAATCTTCAGTCGATTATCTACGGGATTTCAGAGAGCTATTGGGAGATTAGGATACTGAAGAAAATCTTTAGAAAAATGAAGATATTGTTTAGGAGCGATGAAACTGTTCAAGTATGAAGATTTCTTTTAGTTTTGAAGAAAGTTAAGGCCTTGTTTAATTTGGAAGAAAAGTAACATCTCCCTCAGTAAAACGCAGAAATGTGATACCGGTCCTATCACAATTGTAATATCGGCAAGAAATAGCAAGAAATCTAGTCCAAGATTTGATCAAAGTTTCTTGTACAAAAAGTGGATCATAAAACTAAATCCCTCTCTACTTTGACTCTTGAGATCTTTCGTGAGGTTTGTGAACTTGAACTTATTCCACGAAGAGAGGGAATCAAGGCTCATCCAAAATATGATTGCAAAGAGCATCAGATGTAGCAAAGAGACAAAAAGGGTCCAAACAAGGTCTTGGTGTCGAGTGCACCAAGTTTCATCGTGTCAGAAAAGAATGCTTTATGTTTCATAAAGAAAAAAAATGAAAATGAATTTCTATGTTTTACGCCTATGTGAGAACTTCTACAACAAAGCTCTATTTAACTACTGGTATGAGTTGTGGTAAATTGGATTTCATAAGGGGAAATTTTAATTTCAACGCTGCCTATTAATCGGTTAAAGAAAACCTCAAGATCTGAAGATTCAATCTCAAAACCAATTTTACTTCTGCATTGAAGAGGCAAATAAACTCAGGTTTTATACTCCAGAAAAGTCAAATCGAAAAAAAAAACTCGAAAAATCCAAAGGATTCAGAGAAAGATCTGGATGAAAATTTAAAAGTTCTGCTTTCTCTTCTTTTTAAACAATCCATTTTTCCCCTCATCTCACCTCTCCTCACACAAATAAATTCATTTCGATCATTACCAAGAAAGTTATTTAAAAATAGACTCGCTCCATTCCAGATCCTAAATTTTCGAAAGAAAAAAATTTTCCAGGGACAGTAGAAGATTAATTTCTCAAGTAGCTCTTCACTTTCTAATTTTAGCCGATTTCGCCAGTAATGAAGGGATAGATTTTAACTTTGGCTAAATGATGTCATTTATTATAGAATTCAAAGAAAAAAGAAATCTAATTTCGAGCGGATCATTCCTATGAATCCTAACCACGTTCCTTTCTCCCAACTCAACACCCTTGATATCGCTTCTCAAAAGCCATTATCCAAGGTTCGAGTTAAATATCCTAAGTTTGTCAAAAATGTTCAGATCGATCATTATCATTTCTACCAAAAGGACTTTTTTCCGGATCTAAAGAAACTCAAGCCTCTCGCCAAAGCTGTCCAAAAACTTGCCATAAAGCTGACTTCCATGGGCAAAAACTCACAGGCCTGCTTTCGAAGGACCACTGCCAACCTGAAAAACTTTCGACTTGCCAAAAAGGTCTCGCTTGTTTGCTCAACTGTCTTTATAGTCCCTGATCATGAGATCATGATGATCTTGAGACAGATGAAAGCCCTAAAGCAATTAAAGCATATCCACGTCAACTTCCTAAACTCTTTCCTGACCCCCAAAAGTATTGCTCTGATCTATGGATTCCGCTCCATTCCTTCTGTCGAGTCATTGGTGTTAAAATTACCGAAAGCAAGGCGGATGCAAAGTAAGCCTTCACAAGCCTTGAAGAGGGTTTACAAACGGTTTGGAGAAAGCAAAAGACTCAAAAAGAAGCTTAAAGATTTCGAAGTCACTATTGATAATGATGAAGACACTACTCTCTCTTTGAAAACCTCCAAGAACACTTCCTCAGCATTGGATGAAGAATATATTAGCATTTTGAAATATCTGAACAACATTGAAAAGCTGAAGCTGAACTTTGGAAATAAAGTTCTTTCAAAACTATCCAAGGATTTCATGAAGTATTTGGAGAACCTTTCACAGTTAAAAGCTCTTGGTCTCAGATTTAACAACGAAGTCCTTGACCCCAATGACCTTGATGAAATGTACAAGGTGATTCAGTTTCTCAATTTATCCAGCTTGGAACTCAAAGTCTGTTCTAAGCAAATCATCAACTCAGGTCTATGTGAAACCTTGAATAAATTATCAGGTCTCAAGATCTTGAAGCTTGAGCTTCGTCACAATCAATTGCTTTATGATGATTTCCAACGTCTCATCAAGTCTTTTTCTCTCCTGAAGAGTCTCGAATATTTCACTCTCAAATGGGATCTTGTGTCCAACAAGCCTACTCCTGACTTCTACCTTCAAATTTTCAATTCTTTCATGCAAAGAGCCCAACATCTCAAAGTCCTTGACATCAATTACTCTTCTGGAGAACTCAACCAAAATGAAATCAACTGGCTTGTGGATAATATTGGTTCAATGAAAAAACTTAAAAGCTTTGGTATAACTGCAAAAAGAATTCATCGTGAGGTGACTGAAAAGAGTCTCAAACAGCTCTTTTCATATTTAAAACACCTCACTGGTCTAAACAAACTCAAGCTGAACTTTTTCTACTCTCATGAAATGCAATCAGCCACTGGGGCACTCATAAAATCCATCAAGAAACTTGACAATCTTGAAAAACTGATTGTTTATTGTCCTTACACAAATCAGCAAAAGTCTGAAGTGCTTGATTTTTACAACTCCCTCCAACAAAATTCTTCCATCAAAGTGATCAGAATCGATCTGCCTTACTTCGAAGAACTGAAATATCTCATCAAATCTAAACCACGGAAGCTTATCATTAAAAGTGTCTATTGGGATTTCTCTTATCGTGTTATTTATGATCTTTACTTCTAAGAAGAGTTGCTACATATACTATTATTATTATTATACAATGCTATTTCTCGAGTGTTACATGTGAATTATGTTAATTATTTATTTCCCCTGAAAAATGTAATCTTGTTTATCACTAACAGGAACAAGGCCTTTCTTTTTCCACCATTTTTCATCCAGGCCTTCAGAATCCAATAGGACCAAAGCCCTCAACAGTATCCTTGCTTTTTTCGCAACAATGGGATCATCATGTGCCAATATCTTTTGCGGGTCAACCATGAGAGCCTCAAAGACTTCAAACTGATCTACCATACAGCCCTTATAGCACTTTGGGTTCAGATATCCGGCTTTTATTTCGCCAATTTTTAACACAATTCTGGGCCTTCCTTTAGGTGATTTTGGGTTCAGGCTCTCCCATTTTTCATTTAAGCCTTTAAAATAATTCACAACGTTATAGCAGATTGTGTTGTATAAATGCTTTCGAATTTGTTCGGGAGTCTTTTGTTCATCAATCATGAAGAACCAATTATAATATTTCTTTAGAAAAATGTCTTTGTGGGCAGGGCTCATCATTTTTGTCTCACCACAAAACGTAAAAATTCGGCAGTTTAAAGCGCGATAAAGAGTATAAGGAAATTCCTTCAGCTCCTTCAACAAAATTCCTGCATAGCAGTACATGTCTACATTCAATTTTACTGAAGTTATGGAAACGGCAGAATCAGCCATGTCATTCCAAACTGAATAAATATCGATTTTATAATGAGCAAGGATCTTTTCAAACATCTGGTAAACAAGTTTCAGTGAAATAGCTTTTTGTGAAGTTCCTGTTACAAAGTATCCTTGAAAATTCTTGTATTCTTCTGACATCAAGTATTTTCTCATTATCAAGTCTAGCGATTCATTCATCAGTTGAAAAGAGTCATTTCTCCAATTCCTGATAATCGGTTCTGATTTCACTTCCTTCTCTTTAACAAGCTTTGAATCCAAATCTGAACAGCTTTTTATCATTCTTTTTTCATCACTGACTGGCAATGAATATAATGTCACTTTTGATCTCCAAAAATATGTCATTGAAAAGAGATCTATTGAAAATAAAAAAAGTTATATTATTCTCCCAATCTACTTTCCGCTTAATAAATAAAAGACCCCTCTCTTTTATAATTCCCGCATTTTCAAAACTCTTCCCCCATTTTCTCTTCAGTTAATCTATAACAAAGATACTATTTAAATTCATTTTCTACAGAAATTGGAATTGAATTCCAAGAGACTAACAAATTCATAAACTGTTGTTTATATTTGCAAAAGAGTTATTTTCAACTTTTTTTTCTTCCACAAAAAGTTGAAAAGTTAGTTTTATAAAAATAGCTCCAGAATTGAGTTTAATTCAGTTTTTCAGATTGATCAACAAACTCGATAACTCAACTAAATTAGCGCGAGGATCACCTCTTTCGGAGGCATTTTTTGAAGGGGAAGATCCTTTCCGTTCAAAAAAGCCCCCGAGTCCTTCCTAAAAGAGTCTTTGATTTTCAACCCATGTTTGTTTATGAGTTGCATTAACGAATGAAAAGATAAAAGAGATCAGTAATTCTAGTCACTGAATATTTGGTAGTCAAAACTTTTTATATTTGATTTGCATCATTTTCTCGTTTGATTCTGATTTTTTAGATCCGATTTCAGTGTTTCTATGGCTCTCTAAAATGTCCGAAAAATTCGACTCGTTTTTTTTCTGAATTCAGCCAAGCTTTTTTAAAACCTTTTTGACCTTTTTAAAAAAGGTTCCTTTTTAAAGATTTTATTTTGCTTATTTTTTTGGGGGAAATTTCAGTTGAAAAAAAAAATTTGAATTGAGGTTTTATCAAAAACGCCTAAAAAAAAGTTCAGGAGTATTTTGAATAATCAACGCTTTTTCATCCTGGTATTTATTTTCCTCCAAGTGATTTCGAGGGAACCAGACATTTTTTCTCCTCGCAATTCAAACCTTCAAATTCGTTCTTGAGTTATTTTTTCTCGAGAGTCAAAAATTTAAACAAAGCTGAAGATGTTCTCATTGTCCATTTTTGAAAGATTGAACCAGACAAAAGAAAAAAATCTCTCGAGATATTTTTTCAATATTTCACAAAAACAAAAAAGGGGAAAAGAATTCCGATAAAAAAGGTTATTGACCCTAGATAGCCACATTTCAGATCTTTGGATGCATATGGAGACAATCAGGAACTTTCAAAGAGACACCTTTTCTTTCAAGAGTTTTTCTAAACAAAAGTGCCACAGAAGCCAGTATTCTCTCTATTAAATTAAACCTTCATGAAGATGTACTTTTTGATAGCCAAAGAAACATTGATTTAATTAACCCTTCAGCCTGAAAAATATCACTGATCGTGTTTCTCATGTTCAGACCTTTCATTTTTCTTCCAAATCTCCTCTCTATGCCTTTCAAACTTTGCATTAATAATCTTGTATTAATTATTTTTGTGCCCAATTGTTACTGGCTTTGACATTTCATTAACCCGACTATTTTGAGTTTACGAGCTCTTTTCTTCGGTATTTCGATTTAATATAATAAACATAAATAAAATATTTTAAAAAATGGCTCAATACAAAGCCCTCCTCATCCTATTTGCTGTCCTTTGTGGCTATGTCTTCTGTCAAGAGGCAGTCACAATCTCACCCATAGCCAACACTGTAGCAACAGTTTCCAAAAATGGAGAGCTCATCGTTAAGTTAAAGGGAAACCCTACGACAGGATATGGGTGGTACCTTTCGAACGCTTCCCAATTGAGTAATGCTCTTCAAGCAACCAATCTTAATGCCATGGGATCTACTACAAGCTATGTGCAGAATCCAGCTCCAGCTGGATACGTTGGTGTTGGAGGGACTTTCATTTTTAGATTTAATGCTCTTGCTGCTGCAGACAATGTCAATTTGGATTTCGTTTTAAAACGACCTTGGGAAACCACCCTTGCTAATAAAATCACAGTCACAGTGAAGATCACTGAATAAAAATTCTGTTGATTTTTATAAGAACAAACTATTTGTATAAAAACATTGAAATATGACAGTTATTGTTGTGTCTTTATATTTCAAAATTGGTTTGTCTGGTTCCTAAGATATTTGAAAAACTTTGTTCCCTCTTTGAATCCCACTTTCATGTCAAAGAAAACTTGTTTAAAAAATTTGATTATTATAAAAAACAATCAAAAAAATTTATCTATCCCCCAAAGCTACAGTGATAGTAAATCAATCTTTTTTTCAGTCTTACAACAACAAAATCAATACCTTCATACTAAACTGGTTTATTTACTTATTATTATGATTTTCAACAGGAGGAGGAGTTGAAGTAGAAGTTGTACAACCAAATAAGACATAAGTTTTGGAAACTTTTTTCCACAACAGTTCAATCAAAGCTTTACTCTGATCACTCACACCAAGACCAACCATCTTATCGAGAAGCTGCAATATTTTAGCTTCAATATTATACTTTACTTCAATCAAATCTTCCACATCTTTTGCCGAATAAATCAAGTATTCTTTATCTAAAGGCCTTTTCAAGAAATACTCTCTTGGCATCTCCTCAAATTTCTTCTTCATTACTGCTTTCAAGTGGTTTATTCCATGTGATGCACCATATGCTTTCAGAATTTCATTCAATCCAGGAGGCTTAATGTCATCAAGGTACGTCAAAATCTCCAAGCCTTTTTCAAATGTCAATTTTGAGGCTTCTTCCTCTTCAGATTTGCTCTCTTCTTCATCCCCACCGAAAATCATGTCTTTGAAATTTGAATAAATTTCGAGGTGTTCAATCAGAGTATGTGCTGCACTGACATCAAAAACATTCACTGCGCAAGTATGAGCAAACAAGTGCAATGCCAATGAATCTTTTCTACAATCATGGAAAACCTTACAAATTCCAGGATTCTCCAAAACTTCCTTTAAATAGGTCATCATCTTCACGTAAAACTCATGATTTTCAGCTCGATTTGACTTGTAAACATCAAAGATAAAGATCTGATCTCCACTTCCAATCTGAATCAATTCAATCATTCCGCCTTTACTCAAATTTCCTTCCAAGTCAACAGCAACAATTTCACATTTATTTATCACTTCCTTCGCCTCAATCAACCCTACTTCATTATCCACAACCTTTATCTTCTGAGCTTCAATCTCGCCCTCCAAGCTTTTCTCGTCTTCTTTTGCATCAAGAGAGCTCACCACTTCTTCAGTAAACAAGGGATAATTCAATAAATGAACTTGGCTCAAATCCCTCTTTTTGCATTTTGTATTCAATTTGACCAAGTATTTTTTATGCATATTCTCATAATCAATAGACTTGAATTTCTTCAATGAGAACAAGTACACTTCAGACATCAAACTGATAACCAAAACTCCAGAGCTCATTGCCACACCTCTCATAATCTTCTTCACAAATGCATTATTATTGCAAAATCTTGCAATCTCCTTTGAACACTTTTTATAAATATTCTCTTCAAACCTGTTGAATAAAATAAACCCAATACGAGATTTCTCCAGAAGCTCAAACAAAATCTTCTTCATTTTCACCATCAAATTATTCAACTCAGTTGTTGCTGAATCAAACAATACCAATTGCGAAAGCTCTTCCTCTGACTTGTTGCAAACCTTCTGTAGTTTCTCTCTAAATCTAGCCTCATTCTGCAACGCTTGAAGATAATCATCTATGGATAAACCCTTTCTTTTCAAAAGAATCTGCAATGTGGGCATAGTAGGATCAGCTGGAACCAAATCCTTGTAAAAATACTTAGAAATTGTGGCAGCACTAATTGGAAGATTTTCCAACAAAGAATTGTCTTTGATAATCTTCACAATAGAGTCTTCCATGAACCCTTCCAATTCTTCCATCCCGGGTAACTTCAAAATTACGTCACCAACTTTGGGGACCTTGACTTCATAACAAAACTCTCCATCCAAAATTCTATTCCAATTTGTCATCCAGCCAATACTCTGACAGCATTTATCAACAAAACTTCTCTTCAAATGTGGTCTATTATATTTATTGAACAAGAAATCGATAAACTGTTTAGTCAATTCCACATGCATATGAACTCTTATATTTTTTCTTTCAATATCATCTGTATTGATTCTCTCCTGACTTATCAGCTCCTTCATGACTCCGCGCTCAACCAATTTCTCTTGATATTCAAACAAAACTCGATACGTAAACTCAAGATTCAAAGAGGGCTGAGTCTCTTTTAAAACATCAACCCAGTCTTTCTGCCAAACTTTATACTCCTGATTCACTTTATGATCAAGATGTCCCTTCTCATATTCTTCAATATTTAATTCCTTCCATTGCAAATCAGCAATTCCATGAGCAAATTTGCATGTCTTGGCGTCAAATATGCACAAGCCCCTCATGAAAAATCTGCATAATTGAGACTTTCCATCAACGACTTGTCTTAAATTATAGGATTCAATCAAGTCATCTCTAGATTTTATATTCTCTCCTTTCTCATGCTCAAACAGTTTCATCGATTTCAGCTCTTCTTCACTGATCCCAACAGCTTCAGAAAGCTTTTTGAGGAAGCTTTCTTTAGTTTGGAAATCTTGTAAAACATCATCCATCTGTGACTTTTTTCTGTAAACATAATATCGTATGTTTGGCAAAAATATATCATTCACCATCAAATCTGTTTCATAAAGATCAGAGATCAACGAAGACTTTACTGGAACTTGCGTGATGAGGTTATGCTTTTTAAATATTTTCACCACACTGTCCTCAATCAAATCTTCGAAATCCACAGTTCTGGGAAGTCTCAATAAAACTGGTCCGTATTCTGGATGATTGACTTCGTAACAGCAATGACTGTTGATGATCTTCTTAAACTTGGTGTACCACCCAACTTTTATGTAGCAAAGCTCAACAAATTCTTTGGGCAAAAATTTCACGCCATATTGATTAAAGAAAAAATGAAGCAATCTTTGTTGCAATTGTCTATGAAAAACATCTCTAATCATCCCTCTCAATTTTTGATTATTATCAATCTCTTCTTGAGAATGAATCTGATCCAGCTCTCCGATCTGGATCATTCTTGGCTGGAATTCAAATAAAACCTTGCATGTCTCTTCCAAATTCAAAGAAGGCTGCTCTCTCACTTTCTGTTCCTTTGTGCGCTTTTCATTCAGTTCTTCGAGATTCTTGACCAACAAGTCCTTGGGGTCTTTGGTTTCTTCTGGTTTGTGGTGCTTGTAGTTTTCCTTGATTTTTTGCATGTTTGATTCAAGATCAGGCTTTTCAAAAATCAAGTCATCAAGTCCATGTGAAAAATGGCATTGTGTGGCATCAAATAAGCACTTGCCTTTCAAGAAAAATCTGCAAAGGTGCTTTTTACATTCAGGATTTTTAGTGGAGAAATATTCTGCAAGAATCTCTTCTTTCTTTTCTAATCTAGGTGCTTTTGCTTTTTCCTTGATAAGATTCTTGATCTCAGCATATGAGTTGTTATTCATCCCTTGTTAGAGTTTTTTCTTTGGGTGAGAATGAGTGAGATTTTTATTAAAAAATCTTTTATATTTCTTTCAGAAATTCTGGAAATGTTTTTATATAGGGATCAGCAAATCATATCTGAATATCTGAGTTGAATTCTGATCCTGCTAAAAATTAAAGAAAATAATTGAAGCAAAATCAAAGATAATCACTCAATAACCTATCCAGATCAACTATAAATTTTCTGTTCAGAGAATATTTAGAATTGGTGGCTCTCTCTCATCATTGATTGATCCTTGTGAGGAAAAATTGAAACGGAACAAACTCTTTAAAGAATCACTCCCAAAATCAGGGATCAATATTTTCAACATTTTTGTTTCAAAATAACAAGAGAGCTGAAAAAAG
>Ga0182738_1005660_pt1 | contig 13256 bp, 11 predicted proteins | sample eDN5th30CBELigMG_FD_128876 | JGI IMG/M metagenome (GOLD analysis project Ga0182738, IMG submission 128876) | Enriched Miracle-Growth compost microbial communities from Emeryville, California, USA - eDNA 5th pass 30_C BE-Lig MG (version 2)... ...
TCAAGTTTTTCTTATTTCTATTGAGAAGTTTTGGGAGTTGAATTGAAAGCTTTCAGGAGACTCCCAAATCCCACTGTCTCTTCACAAATTTAGTTTAATTCAATTTGACAAAAAACTCCAAATGCCGAGAGTTTATTCAGTTCGCCGACAGATCTAAAGAGCCTGTTGGCAATGCCGCCAAAAAGGCAATTCCTATTTCCAACCCTGGTTTTCTCACATAAACAAGTTAAAAATTCTTTAGAAAAAAATGTATCAATGATTTGGCTCAATCTCGATTCTCCTGGAAATAACCGTATTTATCTGATTGATACCACTTTTATCTCATCTCATATATCATCTCTTTTTTTGGGCTCCTTTCCACAATTAGTTCACAATGAATAGAAAAGTAATTCTTGCTCTTCCAAAATTATTAAAAGCTCTCTTCTTCAAAAAATCGCCGTATACTTCCAAAAACGAAAGAAAGCTCAGCCATCCACGATGGAGCTTTTTCAGCCCTCATTTTGAAGAAGCTCTTGAAACCAAAACTGAGAGGTTCTGTTGTTTTTAATGAATTTTGATAGGCCAGAATAAAATAACATTTTCATCAAAATGAATCTCAAACATCTCTTTTTTTTCTTATTTTTTAAAAATGGACATGATCCCTGTGTGCAAAAAGGAAGAATACACGTTTTCATAATTTCGACTCTAGACCGCCAAAACAAGGATAAATAAACAGCCCTTTATTTCTAGCAAAAAGAATTTCACTCTGGAATTCCGCTAAAATTGGTGAACAGATTTCAAATAAATTTTCTATGAGAAACCCAAGCTCTATTTTTGTTTCTAGAGCTTTTTTCTTGTGGAAAAGGACTGTTCAAAAAATTTATGGATTTGACTGAGCTTTGGATCGATTTCAGATTTTGTTGTTGATCCCGATTCATGGGAAAATTTTGTCAGAAAATATTTTCACCTGAAAAATTTCTGAGAGACTTCTTCCAGAGGTTTCTCTTGTCCCAAGCTTCAAATCATTTTCTCAAGAGGGTTCTTCACTGTTGAATCGATTCAGGAAATTTCTTTTTCTCTCCTTTGGACCCCTATTGGGAAAATATAGGATCCAAATTTTTTACCTAAAAAAAATTTCCTGAAGTTTCCATGAAGGAAAATTTCTGATTTGTCAAGGGATGCAAATACTCTCTATTGGAAGAAATTTTTCACTTAAAAGATTCCTTCACATTTACATACTTCATCTTTGGTTAGATGAGTCCTTTTTCAAGCCCTTTTTCAGAATAAAGGGTTCTGATCACTTTTTTCTTTCAATAACATTCTCTAAAATACACTGATTTATTTCAACTTTGAACTTCATAAAAATCCTTCCCAAAGACCTTGAAAAGCCCAGATCTGTCCTTTTGATCTTCAAAGGCTTCTCAACACTCAACTTTTGATTTGTTTTCAACTCAAAGAATGAAAAACAATTCTGATGCTCATATAGAGAAAAAAAAATATTCCCATTATCCAAGTCTAACTCCAGACCAAAGTGATTTCCACATCATAATGAATCATCTGGTTCCACTTATATGAAAGAACTCGAGGTTCTTCACGTTCAAAAAGAGATCTCAAGGAAAAAGAGGAATAATTTTTGAAAAGCTGTTCTCTACTATCATCCTCTGAAGGAAAAGTTCTCTTTTCAGTTCTTTCCCAATTCATGTTTCTGCTAGCCCGGGAGGTATTGGGCCCGTCTATCAAGTGACATTTCATTTGAATCACTCAACCCTCAAGCGAAAGAGGGAAAATCATTTTTGAAGCTTGGTAATCTTGATTTCTCCCAATTTCAAATCACAGTTTTTTGTCAATTCAAACGAATGAAAAGAAGCACATGTCATTATATGCTTCAAAATACCAGTTTAACAGCATTATCCTCCTCCTCTTTAGTTTCATTAACTCCAAGCGTGCAAAGATGAGAAAGTATATTAGATATTGAATTAGAAAATTCATATAGAAATTCATTCATCATTATAAACTTGAAAGCTTCAGAGGATATTCTGTATGAAAAATTATAACTTTTTTTCTTTACGCCTCCACTCTTTTTTCTTGAGTTGTCTGTCTCTCAGCCTTATAGCTTTAGCCTCTAAACTGTCTCATAGACCGGAAAGATATCAAGAATGAAATCTTGGCCAGATAAAAAAATTCAATTAAAATTTTATTTTCAATGTCCGCACGTAAAAGTTTTCAAATCTGCTTTTTAAAAAGGTCCTTTTCTCCTTAAGTCTCAAACCAAAATCACAAGATCAATCCAAAGAATGAAGCATTTCTTCCCATTCTTATGGTTAATATCCTCTTTCTCATTGAAAAAACTTTTTTGAAGAAAACTTCCTCTTTTTAATCATTTCTTCACAAAGACTTTTTTCAAACAAATATCCAATTATCCTTTCATCCAATCAAACCCTTTTCTTTCCTGGACGATCTGTTCATCTTTTCCTCCCAAACTCTCAGCAATATTCCCCTTTACTGTTGATTTTTTCCTGTCTACCAATTCACTGATTTGATTGAGATCAGAAAAAATTTTGACTCTTAAGAAAAATTAAATTTTCTATATTTGCATATTCAATCCCTAATTCTCAGTATCTCTTCAAATTCCATTAAAAAATCTGTATCTCTTTCTCATATTTAAACCCACTCTCTCATCAATTTTATATTCCAACTTTAAATTCTAATGAACCACCTCAACCAAAGCCCAACCCAAAATCTCCGATACAAGCCTAAGATCGTCCTTCTCGGCTCCGATTCTTGTGGCAAATCTCAATTTGTCAACAAACTCTGCTCCAACTCTTTCAGTGATGATTACTCTGCAACGATTGGTAACACATTGTTCTTTTCTTTTCAAGAGTTGTGAATAAGCGTCACCATGAGAAATGGTTGAAATATCATAGGGGACCGGACCCTGACTCAGCGTCACCAAAGGGCTCTATCGTCCACGGACTCTAAAAAGGGAGTCTTTTACGGTTCTGTTTTTTCCTTCAAAAAAAAATTCTTTTGAAATTTCTTTGAGAAAAATTCCTTTGCTTTCTAACTTTTTCAATTAGGCGGTCGCTTTGACACCAAGATTCTCCAGACTGTCCAAAGACCATATCCTTGTCACATTTGGGACGCTGCTGGTCAAGAAAAATACCAGTCAACGCTTCCACTATATTTGAAAGGGGCGCACGCTGTTTTAATCGTTTTCTCGGTCGCCAATCAAGCATCCTTTTATAAAGCTCAAGATTTCTTGGACTTGGCTCGAAGAGAATGCTCTCCTAATGCCTATATCTTGCTTGTGGGAACTCAATCTGATCTGAGATTGAATCCAAACAATAGACTTGTTGGAGTTTTTGAAGCCCAAGATTTTGCAATGAGACAAGGAATTGATTATATTGAGACAAGTGCGAGAACAGGGCTTAATGTGAATGAAGCTTTTGAAAAGGCTGCGAGAGAGGTTATCTTCAGAGTTGATCATGGATTGCTCGAAGCAGAACCAAGAAGAAGAAATGCTGAGAGAAATGGACCTTCTTGCTCTATCTTCTAAGTTCTCATTTGTAAATTTTTATTGATGAATAATTTGTAAGAGTTTTCGTAGTCGTCTTTGAAGAATGAAGAATTCATTGAAGAAGAAACGCAAAGAAGTTCCTATATAATTTCGTAATTCTCTATGAATATGTAACTGGTAAAAACGGAATCATCTAAACTCTCACTCACGATTCAGGAATTAGTCACACTGCTAGTTTTCAGGAAAATATTGTTAGATTTTTCTTTATTTTATTTCCACACAGGAGCCCTTCTCAAACCATTGCGATTTTTTTTGTTAAAGTCCAATGCGAAGGATTTCCAGAAGAAAAAAAATAAGAAAATTTTTTCAAGAAATATTTGAAGATGAGGAGGTCAGAGGAAAAAAGAGTCGGATTTTTCGGCAAACTGGTCCGACAGGTTTGTCAGATCTGACGATTTTCGTGAGAAATCAATCAGAAAGAAAAATTGGAAGTTTTTTGGAGGATTTTTGGGAGAAATGCCGACAAAATTTTTTTCTCACTGTTTTGATGATTTGAAAGATTAAAAGAAAATTCTGTTCGGATCACGCACTTTTATGGCTCAATCCTTTAGAATGTCTTCATAAACTGTCCCCATATAATGTTGTGTCAGTGAAAGGCCATCCGACCAAGTCTGGAATTTTAGAGAAAGTTGAGAAATCAAGTGAGATCTGAAGATTTCCAAGAGAGAGTTTTTAAAAATAAATCATTTTTCTCAACTGTTTCCTTGCAAGAAGGAAGCTTAAGGTTTTTCTTTAAAAATGAATTTTTAAAACTCATTCTCAAACAGAAAATCTCTCTCTCTCTCATCTAAAGTTTTGCTTGGGATTTCTGCTAAGGGAAAAAATTTCAAAAAGAAAGCGGGGAAACCGTCAAGGAAAAATTTTTTTTGATCCTATTGAGAATTTTTCTTGAAACAGAAAGCCTTTTCAATTCAATTCCTTTCAATTTATTCTAAAATTTTTCTCAAGCCTTTTCTCACGAATCAAACCACCAACTCTGATTTTTATCTTTGTAAAAAAAGGCCTCTTCACGAATTTTTAAAGAAATTTATATTCTCTTATTTTCAAGGAAAACCTTATCTTTTAAGAGTCGAGTTCGCTAAAATACCTCTCTTCAAGATTTTGTTCTTGCTTGGAAAAGCATCCTCTCTGAGAAAAGCGAAAATATGAGCCTGTCGAAAATTCTTCTCAAACTTTCTTCACCAATATTCTTTCAAAATACCTTCTTCATAAAAAGGACGAATATGAAGAGGAGAAGACCTTTCTAAAGAGGTTTTCTTGTTCAAAAAAAAATCAATTTGGAAGCACAATGCTCTCAAATATTTTGATGAAATCCCACGAGAAAGAGATTATCACTCCCTTGTTTTGCTTTCAGAGTGGTTAGACATAGCCTCTAGTTTTTCTTCCCTCTGAAGTCTCAATTCTCAAATACAAGAACATCCTCATAAAAGTAGGAAGGAGAAAGAGATTGTTCTGAGTGCTTCAACAAAAAGTGAACAATAGAGCAGGTTTTTATTCAAAGTCAATACAGTATTCTGATTAGCATATTGATATTCAACAAAAAATGTCAAAGTCAATCTACTATATTTCAAATTACATACAGATTTTATTTTTAGATTTCATTAATCTGCTTTCACAGAATCAAATTAAACCCACATTTAATTCAAGACATTCCAAATCGAAGCACTTGATCAAAAACCCTTTTTTCAACGAAAAAAAAACCCCCAACAAAATTTTCTTCAATTTCATTCTATAACCCTTCAGATATTCTTTATCGACTACAATCCTCATCCTTTCCCAACTGAAACCCACCTAAACTAACCCCATAGAGCAATAAAGTCTGATATGAAATCTCAATTCTAGAACTTTCTCGAGACGGTGAAAATGTCTTTGAAGGAAAGAAACAATATCTTCCTTTGTTTTCAGGTTTACTGGTCCAAAGAAATTCAGCTTTACCTGATTTCTTCTTTAGAAGACTTTCTAAAAAGGACTCTTTTGCAATCTCTCAACAGAGTTTTTTCATTTTTATCTTTTTCTTTTTGACTGAGAAAAAAACCTTGGAAATGAAGAGAGCTGTCCGTCAAATAAAATATATTCTATTGACCTTTCAACAGAATCCTCCTTCCAACCAAAGTTCTCTTTCTTGAATATTTCCTCACATGGAATCTCTTGAAAAGCTTCTCACAATGAGAGCCTTTTTCTTATCTCTCTCTCCCTCTGAAACGTTCATCGCCTAGGCTTTAGAGGCTGATATTGCCGCTCTTGTTCACAAGGAAGAAAGAAAATCAACAAAAAAGCAAATCTTTATTTTACTATATTGGCAGATTAGTGTTACTTTTGTTGAAATTAAAAACCTTTGAAACTGGAGAGGGCCTTGTCTTCACATGAAAATATCAACGAAAAGAACCTTTGTTTGGAGAATCCTCGGGAAAATATTATTGAAAAATTTTGCTAATCGTGCACTTAACAAAAAAAGAAGTGCTATGAAATCTTCTCCAACATCTCTTGGATCTCTAAATAGAAGCTCACAAAGTCAAAGACTCAGAGAAAAATCGTTCCATCTCTTGGAAATAGAATTCCTTTTGGACTTCTTTGAACCACTGAATAAGGAGTGACTAGAAATCGTCCTCAAAAATAAAAACTAGAGATCCATTGTATCATAGACATGTCCAGGACTTATCCAAACTCTGTAATCTTTTCAAGTTTTTGATCAAGTTGAAGTTCAAAGGATCTATCGTGAAATATACATCTCATTTTAATTGAAATTTTCCGTCATATCCAAAGTTTCCTGTTCATGAAGCTCTGATGAATTTACAGTAGCAACAGCTCTGAAGAGATATTCTCTTTAAAAAAAAGCTTGTCCAAGTTTGAGTTGATCGAGGAATGGCTTTTCCTTGTACAAAATGGCGGGCATCTATTCAATTCCCAAGCTGGAATGGAAACCAGCACAGAAATGCATGAGAAAAATCTTATACAGAAGATGAAGAGGTTCAAAAATGTTTTCTTTTAAGAGAAGGACGAACAATTATTGATTGCAAATTTGCCAATCTTGAGGAATTCGCCGTATACGTGTCTTCAATTTTTGAATTTTATATCAATTTCTTTTATTATATTTTATCTTCATTGATTCGCCTCCAAATTTTCCATTCAAAAGGGAACTCGTTCCCTTTGAATTGGCCCGTCAATAGAGAGTTTCTGTTGATTTTCTGGTGGGTCTCTGAGGAAAACACTCCAAGACAATCATCAATTTTGTTCTTTCACATGATTCCTTCTAATCACAAAATTTATCAAATTGAGCCTCTTTTTGACCATAAAAATTCAAATACTGATTTTGAAACTCAATGTAAGAACTTTTCTGAGATGAACTCTTTTTCTCTAAATTTGCATTCACAGACTTAAAATCATACAAGATCCATATCAATCTCCCAGGATACTCAAAGTTTAATAACCTCTTTTGGGCATATCTCTCAACTCACGCAACATAGAAACAGAGCTTTTCGGCTGAATGTTCGGTTTATCAAATGTTTCATTGATAATTCAATATTGAGCGTTTACGTGTGCCTTTCTCAATTTCTTATTTTGTATACACAAATTTATTCATGCTCAGATACATACATTTACTCAATTTCTAGACTGGTCTTTCCTCGCCATAACGGTCGCCAAACTCTCGCACTTGCTCTAATTAGATTTATCTAAACCAGTCTTTACTTACAACCATTTGATTATTCCAGAACAACAAAGATTCTCATCCTCTTAATTCACCATACAGAAGTTTTATACCTGATTTAGTTGAAACGTACTTACTGAAAACGTCAAACTGACCTCGCTATTGACTAGAAATACCACCAAAACAACTCTCTTAACAAGTGAAGAAACTCATTATCCTGTTGGAAGACCAACTGATCACTTCGATTTTGTGACCTCTTCATCTCCTTCTTTCTGTGAAAAGATTTCTTCAGTGAAACCTGAATCGAACATTTTCAGGCGTTCAAATCCGCCTTTTTCTATATATTCTTCATAAATCCTTAATCTTATATTGTACACACTCAGTTTCGGATCATGAATTCAAAATAAAGTGCTCCATTCCCTCTTTATAATCGTTATAAAACCCTTGAATCCTATTTTTAGTACAGGGAAACCTTTGGCTAAATTGCAAGTTTTTCCAAAGCCTTTCATGGGGGACCACTCTTCTTTTTCTCCTTTCAAGTTCTCAAACGCTCCCACTGTAAAGGCCCTCCAACTTTCTCCCCTTTTTTCCACATTTTTTGCTCAAGCCTTTTGAAAATTGATGATGCCTCTCACTAGGAGTACTCAGTAATAGCACACATCAGGAGTTATTTGAGAAATCTTTTTTTTTTTTGAAAAATTTTTCAATGAGATTTTTTCATTCTCTCTTCATTTTTCTTTGAAAATACTCGCTCGTTTCAACATAGAAGCCAAAATTTGAGGTTCTCTTGTCGTTTTTCCAAAAGATCAATCAGAGCTTTCTTCTTTCGTAAAAAAGATTCTGACCTTTTTTGTCTTGAAAAAAATTTTTACTGAGGCCTTCCACTCTCTATCAGCTTCTTCTTTACAAAACTAGCTTGTTTCAAAAGAAACATGACAAGGTGATACAATAATCAGGTAGGGGTCCAGGTTCGTTATTTTAGAAAGCTTTTTCCCTCAGTTTGATCTATGAGGTGAAAGATTTGAGAACAATGGACTGGAGTCGCCTTGTGATCTTATATTAAAAGTTCAGAATAAAAAGAAAATATGAGATGGAAACTGAATCAAAATAACCCCTCAATTAAATTAAAAGAAATTAATGACACAACATTAAACTTCGACCGAGTGCAAAACACCTTCAGAAGATTACATTTTCTTTGAAATCCAAGAACTTATCAACCAAAAAAGCCTGGGGAATCGTCTAGAAGTCATTTTGACCTTTCTTATTCACCAAAATTAAGGTAGTTTAAACGAAATACCTGAGTTTTATTTGAATAAATATACGCATTTTCTCAAAAGACTTTTCCTTTCCCAAGGACTTTTAAAGGGATGTCTCGCAGTTTTTTACGATTTCACAAGTTTGGACTTGGTTTGCGAGGCAGTCTTTTATTTGATTTGGCAAGATTAATTATCAAGCTAATTGCCATTCAAATTCTTTCAGTTTAATAAAATTTATATGGAAGAGAAAAAATTTAATTCGCCCAAAACAATTCGTCAGATCGCTTGAAAATCAACCTTTAATCGCATTATTTAACAAAATTTCTTTGCTTTCACTTTGAATAAATTTATGATTTACTGTATTTAGTTTCCAGTGCTTCGATAGATTACCTTTTTTCACCAGGCCAGGGAAATCGTCTTGAAAGAAAATCCCTTTGCAGCAAAGGAAGTTCACAAAGAAAATGGGACGTCATTTCTTCGTGAGAATTGGGCGGTTTTTCTTCCTTCAAAATCTCAAAGAAGATGAAGATCATTTAAATGTGTTTATTTTGTTTCCACAATGACAATTAATTAATTTGATTTAAAACCCTCAACACCATGAAATCCTTCCTCATCACCCTTCTTCTTCTCCCTTCAAACTCTACCATTCCAGTTCCCAACATCGACCTCACCTCCACATCCTTAGATCCCATCTCAACAGGCTTCACAATCAATGGAGCTACGACTGGCGACGCCCTTGGCTGGCAAGTTAGCCGAGCAGGAGACATCAACAACGATGGCTATGATGACATAATCATCGGAGCTTACCAGCACAATAATAACAGAGGAATCGTCTATGTAATATACGGTGGCGTCTCAAGCCTTTTTCCCTCCACTCTCGATCTGAGCTCCTCTACAGCGTTAAGCCCAACTTCTACAGGGTTTACAATAAAAGGAAATGCTGATAGTGATCAATTTGGATTTTCAGTGGCCGCAGCAGGAGATCTCAACCAAGACAGATATGACGATATAATCGTCGGGGCACCAACAAAGAATGGCGCCAGAGGCGCTGCCTACGTGATTTACGGTGGACTGACTGCAACAAGGACAGATATCGATCTGAGTACCACAAATCTGCTTCCAGCGAGTACAGGGTTCATGGTTACAGGGAATCTTGCGGGGGATCTTTTTGGATTTTCGGTGGCGACAGCTGGGGATATCAATAAAGATGGATATGATGACATCATAATTTCAGCGGAAGGCAAGAATAATTATCAAGGAGCAGTGTATGTGATCTATGGAAAGCCGACTTTGTCGCTTTCAGATCTTGATTTAAGCACGTCGAGTTTAGTTCCTGGAGCTACAGGGACCGGGTTTACTCTTCTAGGAAACGCTGTTTATGATTATTTTGGGGCCTCAGTAAATACAGCAGGAGATGTAAACCAAGATGGCTATGATGATATCATTGTTGGAGCTCCGAAGAAAACCAACAACCAAGGGCACGCTTACGTTATCTACGGTGTATCAGCTTCTTCTCTGATTGATATTGACTTCACTTCTGCAACATTAGACCCTTTGAACACTGGATTTACCATCATAGGAAAAACGGCAGATAATTGTCTTGGAGTTTCTGTGAGCGCAGCAGGAGATGTGAATAATGATGGATATGATGATATTCTTATTGGAGCCCACAAAAGAGATGGTCTCCAAGGCGGCGCCTATGTAATTTACGGTGGAAGCACCTCAACCCGCACCGATATTGACCTGAGGTCGATATCTTTAGATCCGGCTAATACAGGATTTACAATAACAGGAGAGTTTGTGAGCGATATCTTTGGGGTCTCAGTGAGCCCAGCTGGCGATCTAAATAAAGATGGATACGATGATATCATTGTCGGAGCTGAGTATTACAATAGCTATACCGGAAAAGCTTATGTGATCTATGGCGGGCCTTCAAGCTCAAGGGCTAATATAGCACTCAATACAAAACAGTTAGATTTTGGAACAACAGGATTTACTATTACAGGGAACGCTGGCGGTGATCATTTAGGACGTTCTGTGAGCCTAGCTGGTGATGTAAACAATGATGGCTTTGATGATATTATCATCGGAGCTTTCAATAAAGACAGCAATCGTGGGACTGTTTATGTGATCTACGGAGGTAAACTTTTCAATAAAATCTTTTCTCATATCTCATTCTTAGTTTGTCTTGTGGAGAATTGCAATCTTTGCGATGCTCGACAGTCATGTGAATCTTGTGATCTCGGGTATTTCATCTCAAACTCTGAGTGCAAATCCTGCCCTTCAAATTGCCAACAGTGCAATTCTTCAACAGTCTGTAAAGTTTGTGAGAGCCCATACTACCTTTACCAATCACAATGTGTCTCGAGTTGTTTCACAAGGACTTTCGTTAATCCTGTGGACTCCATTTGCGAAGGTAAACAAAATTTCTCTCACATTCCCTCATTTCCAATAAAGACTGCCCATCATTCTGCACGGCTTGTACTTCCAAAACATCCTGCCAAACATGTGAAGAAGACTATACCCTATCAAACTCTCTTTGTGTCAAGCCCCCAAGTACGACATCCGATGGTGTTGCGACACAGAAAATCACGACGGTTTTCTCATCCGTTGGAAGCCTTACATCAGCAGGAAGCTCTTTATTCGCTACAGCTGCATTGGTCTCAAAAATTATCCAAAACATGCGCTATATCGACACTTTAGTGACTGATGGCCTTCAAGATATCTACCTAAACTGGGGAACAGATCTATTTGGCTGGGACCTTCCTGGATCTCCTTCTTATTCATCTGACTTCAGGTACCTCAAAGAGCTATTCGCTCAATATGACATTGACCCTCCTTTTTTGGCGAACTTCTGGTCAAATATGATGACAATAGCCGGAGGCTTAAGTCTCTGGATCTTCTGTCTCACCCTTAAGAGATGTATTTCTCAAGAGGACAAGAAAATTCGGTCCCTATTGGAGAGACTATCGAGTGGATTTTTGAATTTTACAATGGTGCAAATCTATGGAGGACTCGATGAAATCTTATTCTACATGATTCTTGACATGAAAACCAACCGATTCAACTCGGCTTTTTCAAGAATCAGCATGACATTGGCTATTATCTTTGCCATCTTTGGAATCTTCCTCATCCTTGTGAATTTCCTCATTGTCCACAAATACCAAAAGGCAAAGAAAGACTTGAAAGAACTCGAAGCTTTTCAAAAGAAATACAACTACCTCGAGCTTCTTTATGGTGATTTCAATGACTCTAATTACTGGAGCCAGTCTTTCTTTGCTTTTCTCACCCTCCGAAATATACTCTCAAGCGTCATTATCACAATCCTCTCAAATTATAAACTCTTACAACTTCTCCTCCTTGTCCTCATGGACGGAATCATCCTCACATTTCTCTTGATAAAAGATCCTTTTAAAGAGCTCAAAGAAAAACTGGCTCAATACTATTTCGAAGTGATCGCTCTAGTCGTCCACATCAGCGTTTTATCTCTATGTATTCGAGATTCAGAAGGCAACACAAGCAATGACAGTTTTCGAAGAGGGGTCTGCCAGACAATAATCTATGTGAATACTTTTCTTATAGCAGGAAGTGCAGGGTTTATGTTTATTGAGATTTATCGAACGATAAACAAAGCTTATAAACAAAGAAAAAGACGAGCTCTGAATGCTGTTGTTGGGGTCGCTCCATGTGAGGTTTCCACCATAAACCCACAAAACTCAATATTTATGGACCAAAGACTGATCCTCGAAACAACTCAAAAACAAGAACAAGACCAGACAACAATAGAAAGAGAGCAGAGCCTGCAAAATATTTTACCATCAAGACCGAGCTATAGTGAGAGGAACTCGCCTTTTAGGGATGCAAAAGACCCAAGGCTCTTTAGAAATGACGAAGTTTTATCATATCAACAAGGGGTTCATATCCAAAAGAGAGTGAGTTCTCAGCCAAGAGACGAGCAAAGAAGGCCGGCTATTGTGAGGCCAAGGGCTGATAGGCAGATGCAAGTGAGAAGAGGTCATAGCATATTTGAAGTTTTGGAATGAATTGGAGCTCTATATCTTTTTGTTGAATTCAGTAAAAAATTTAAGCCCTCTAATTCTTTGTCATACTCTCAAAGTGAAAGTTTTATTCCTTGTTTTACCAAATGTATGTTCTTGGAGTTTTATTCTCAATATCTTTTATATAGTCTTTTCTGTGTAAGAATTGGGATAAATATTCGTAAAAGTGATAAGTCTGGTCAGGATTCTTTTAGATATTTTTTAAAGAATTGAAGCAATCAGGGCTTCCTAAAGTGTCTATTTTACCCGATTTGGTCAGATTTTTTGGCAAATTCATCTGACAGATGAACCAGATCTCTACCTTTTACTAAGGAGTGACAGTTTTCGATTTCGTCTGCTTTTCAACTTGACCTGTTGATTTTCCTCTCAAAGCTTCCCGACAATGTAAAAGAAAATTCCCTTTTCTCTATGGTTTTATTCCCAAAGTCTCCGAATTTAAAAAAGAAAAAAGGTTTTCTTGTTGGGCGATTGACAGAAATGAAGAAGCAACAAGAAATGTCTCCATATACTCAAATTAACAATGATTGGGTGTAGTTTTCCAATTCCAAGGTGAGGAACAGAAAAAGGTTTTTCAGCTTGAAATTACGTTAAAAATAGGAAAGGTTAAGTACATGTATTTTCTCATTATATACAAGAATTCGTTATTTACAGGAAAGAAAATTTTTCCAGGAATTCAAAGGTCTTTCAGACAAGCTTTGGAATTCTATACTTTGGCAAGCTGGACCTGTTGTCCGGATCAA
>Ga0182738_1005661_pt1 | contig 13255 bp, 7 predicted proteins | sample eDN5th30CBELigMG_FD_128876 | JGI IMG/M metagenome (GOLD analysis project Ga0182738, IMG submission 128876) | Enriched Miracle-Growth compost microbial communities from Emeryville, California, USA - eDNA 5th pass 30_C BE-Lig MG (version 2)... ...
TAAAAAACATAGAAATTGCAAACAAAAGGTGAAGACAACTTTGTAATATTTGTGTTATTCATCAATGTTTCTACAGTTTTTAGCATAAACTCTTATTTCCAGACCTTGCACAAAAAAGTTATTTCTATATTTGGAACCATTTTTAATCTCAAGAAACTCCGAATATGCTCTTAATGACGACAATCTAAAAAATCCAGAGAGGAATTGAGAGAAAGCAGGACGCAATATGAATCACAATTCAGTCGAAAGTTTTTTCAAAAAAGAAAACTTTGAATTCTATTTGTTTGATAATCAGGTAAATTTTACGCGAATTTTTCAAACAAATTTCTCTTGACTTTATTATTATAATTCTGCAAAATAGTTGAGTCCGTTATAATTGGCTGATCCCCCAATCCTATCTTACTTAGAAGGAAATAAAAATTTAGACGTTCTTTAAATATTCCAGAAATCGCATAGTTTTATAAGAATAATTTTTTTATGTCATCAATAATATTTCAATGCAAAAATTTAAAGACTTCCCGCGAGCTTAGCCAAAAAACTATTAATTTTTATCTCCAAATTTCAGACGAGTTACCCCGTGTTAAGTTGTAAACTCACTCTTTCCCTCAGCGTCAAAGAAAGTTCTTTTCAGCAACAACGGTTATTTTCATCAGCAAAGCATTTTCTGCAGACAGATTTTTTTTGTTGAAATGAATCAAACAAAGCCTTGTAAAATGAGCTGAAATCAAGCAAGATTAGTTGAGTTTTTTTAGCACTTTAGAAGAAGAAAAAAAAAGAGTTTAAATGTTTAAACTTTTTCCAGAGCTCTAAAGATTTTTCTGATGAAAGATTTCGAGTGAATCAGAATGTTTTTGAATCTGTTGAAGCGAGAAGAATTGGTTCAGGAGTTTTACAAAACTCTCAGGACTCAGAGATCTATCAGTTGTTACTTTTTACCTTAAATTTTTTCCAACTCTTATATTTTCTTCAGGCGGTAACTAAAGCACTTCTGAACTCAACTTAAAGACTCTTTTTCTTAAGGGATAATTGATGAGGCCTTCAAAGATCAGAAACAAATTAAAACCACCAAATGTCATCCTGGAAATGTTTTGATCTATCGCATTCGCATTAAGATAGAAAGTCCCCTAATGAAAATAAAGATAATGATTTTATTTAAAGATAAAAATTTTATTGATGATGTGACTGACAATAAAGCATAAACTGAGTAAATGACGATTTCACACATAAATAAAACCCAAAACTGAGGAAATGATGATTTAACATATCAATAAAACATAAAACCTAGTGAGGATCTGCTTCTAAATCGCTATGATTTTCCCAAAGTTAAATTGACTCGAATTTTTTGCATTAAATTTATTTAAATTAGTTTTCAAAGTGAGAAATTAGGCCATAGAATTTTAGAACATCGTCTTCGATATGGGCAAACCCGAAACTATCTGATATCGAAATTCATGCCCTTGGTCTGAGTTCAGAAACCCACGTCATTCAGCGTTTGATCAAAAAACGTTTGTGTTAAGAACAATCTCTCTTAAATTGTTTTTGTTCCATTCGAAACCAGAAACAGAGACATTGAGCGGTCTCTTCTGAAGTGCGACATTTGATTGAAAAATAGTTCTTGGGATCAAATCAATTCGGTTGCAGTGAATGCTTCATTTAATCTTAATTTTAAATAAAACCTTGATGACTTCATTCCCTAAAATTCATGTTTCCCACGAATGAAAACTCAATTTTTTCTCAGAGGACCAGCTGGATTGCCAAGGGAAACTGTTATACGAGGCTGGTTTTGAAGAGAGTTTATTTTCCTTGGAGTTACATGAATGAAATTTCCTTTAGGATAACAGAAAATCTCTTGTTTTCCCCACCACTCTGATGCCGCCAATTTTTAATCCTAGAAACTTTCATTCTCTGACCCACTACTCTCGTTATTGAGGAGGTTTCTGGCAAAAGAACCCTTTCAGCCCCAAGGCATCAATGTAAATACGGGTTTCTTCTATTAAAGTCCATAACTTTATATCTGTTTTAAATCAAAAAAGAAAAAATTGATTAAGGTGAGTGCGTCATCTTAACTTGCAGTTAGGATCTGATGATGGCCCAATTGTTGTAATCACCAACAATCCCTCCAGAAAGGCACGAGATAAAAATAAATCGCTGAGAAATTTTACAACTTGACCTTTTCCGACCCTCAACACCTTCAAACAGACCAGGCCCTCAGATTTATTTTGCTGGAAAATAAAATTAAGAAGAAACTTTTATACGTAAAATTTAAGTTGGGCTAATGGTGCAGAAAAATAAATTCCCCATTCGATGCAAACCATTCGCCAAATACTATTTTAGGGTTTAATAAACATTGTCTTTATAATCTAGCAGAAGTTCAAATATTAATAAAACAATTAATTATCTTAAAAACTATAAATTCTTACGCACCTGAATGAGATACCTCAAAAACAAGGTTTACAAAGCTATCCAAAGCAACCAAGCCCACAACGACATTCTCGTTAAAAAGGAAGCTCTTGAGACTTCTAAGGCCAAAGGCGCCTCCAACGGCAATATCACCGTCAAACAAGAGAGTACCTCTTTCACTGTGAAACAAGAGCCAACAATGGTCAAATGCGAACCCTTGCCCAAGGCTACATCTATTTCCACCTCGGGTTCTCCTCCAGTGCGCAAAAAGGAGATTCAAACCAATAAAAACATTGTTAAAAACTATGCAAGAGCAATGGTGAATTTCGCTCTTTCTGAAATGGCAAATCAATATATTAATAAATTCGCTCCAATGGAGAATATCGATTTGAAGGAATTTAAAGCCTTTGTCTTGGCAAACAAAGAAGATATCAACTCCATAAAGACCTTGAGAGAAATGCTCATGATCTCAGACGAGCAGGAGCGCACAAAAATCGGGGCTCTCAAAAGAATTTTTAAATCCGTTTCTGAAATCTTTGTCAAGTTTTACAGTGTAAATTGGATCTTCAACAGCAAACTTGGAGATAAAAGACTTCATCTCAGATACAGATTCAAAATTCTGAGAAGAGTGAGAAATCCCGAACATTTCACTTACCTTGAGAACTTTAATAAAACTCGTTAATAAATTTTCGATCGATAAAGTTTTCTAAATCAAATCTTGTATCATAACGCCTTGCTCGCTCTTCGTTTGTTTTTCTGAACAACCTGTAATATTTACCTTCTGTATAAATGAAATCTCATCGTCATATTCTTTCAAAAAAAAAATCTCTTAAATTAAAATAAAACTCTGGTTTCAGAATCGATTTAATAAATCTCTTGACCTGACCTATTTGCCTCAAACTAAGAGATTTAAGGAAAAAAGCCTTGGAAATCGTACTTTCCTTGAAGAATGTTGAAGTTCTGCTTTAAAAAAGGCACCAAAATTACAAATAGTTATAACCAGCTTTAAGGCCATCAAAAGTTCGCAACAACAGCAAAAAAAATCCCTCCAACCCCTCGCTTTTCCGCAATTTTAGGCCCAGAGTTTGAAATCTCTGGCCAATTTGGGGCTTGTCTTGGCCTTTTCAGAGAGTTTTCCCCGCCAGAAAGAGAACTTTTGTGGCTTGAAAACCCAAATGGGTCGTGTGAGATCGAAACTTCACACGATTTTATTTGAAATTAATTTTCTCGAAATTTAAATTAAAGTTTAAATGTCAGATCGAGAAATATAATTTCATCTGATTGAACACAAGCTGGTGCTTGCGAGGTTTTAATCATCTATTTTATTGATAAAAGCGAATGATGTCAAATTAATTTTTTTTTTTTGCATGCAAAAAAACTGACTCTTTAATTAAACTCGAATAAAATCGAGGAGTTATACAACTCTCTTCTCAGTTGACACCCTATGGGTTAGCAGTCCTGAGAATTTAAAAGAATTTCTCTCCATAGAATCCCTCAAACGCTACGCAAAAGCAGTCTTAGCTGGGGTTTTACAAAAATCTCAAAAGCTTTGAAAAGTTTTGCTTTCCACTCAAATTTCCAAAGCAAAGATTCTCCAGGGAATGCCTTTTTTTGTGATCCTGACACTCCAGACAACTTCTTTTTTCTTCACAAGAAGGGCTTTTTCGAGCCTCTCAGCTTCACTCTCTTTCCTTCTGATTTAAAATTTAATCACGGAATTTTAAGAACATAACTTCCCAAAGTGACAAAACAAAGTTTTATCATTAATTATAGTTATTTGCCATAAATTATTTTTGAATTTTCCTGGTAATCATTTCCTTTCAATTAAAAAATCCTGCTTCCTTTCAAATGAGATTTTTTTTTAAAACCTAATTTTGCCAAGATGGTTCTCGATATATGTGATTGCGAGAGAGAAATCTCCTGGAAGCATCTCTTCACGTAAACTTTGAAATGATAATCTTTAATTGATTCACAGAACAACCAGATCTCTTGATTAATTAATTGAGGTGATTAAAACCTCAGATGCAAAAGTAGAAGTCGAGACTCCTGAAAATATTTTTTGGTCCCTCGCGCTCGTCATCATGCAATCAACTCACTCGTCATCCTTTGTCTCTCCGCTCATTAAATAAAAATTAACACAAAATTTCTTCGCCAAATGAGCCCTCGCCAAGAGTTCTTCAGGTTTGACTTGGTTCATTTTGAAAAAGCTGTTCAGCGAGTCTCATCTCTTTTGAAATGTTCTCCACCCATTAGTTCGCAAAACTTTTATTTTAATTGGGAATTTTTATAATTCCTTTATTTTTGAAAAATAAAAATCTCTGGAAGAGAACAATTTGGTTAAGAAGGATCCACAGAGAAATCGCAAAAAGAAAGGTTTTAGCTATAAACTTCAGATTTCACTTTTTCCACATGAGTTGCTCCGATTCTTTCTCTCAGGATATTATGTACTCTGAAGAATTGGGAAAAGTTGGCATTTTTCCAACCTGATTTTCAACAAAAATTTCTCTTTAGTCTTCCTTTTCTTGATTTACTTTCCTTTCTCTGAGGGCCAAGTGACAGAGATATAGACTTTGAATATTGAATAAATGTATAATTACAAACTTTTCTCCAGCATGATGAATAAAATTGTTGGAAATGTGATGTTTGTCATATCAAAATCTAAATCTAAAGGTATCATTCTTTCGAAAACTAGCCAAGTTTAATTGAGATACTTTCATGGTCAGCACCTTTGAGGGAATCAACTCTTTGAATATTTGTTTTTAGAGGAGGAAGTCCCTGTGTCGTTCGATTTCAGTTTTATTTTTAAACCAAAAAAATCCAAGACGATGGTCCTCTCAACATCCTTTTAGAAACAAACTCTCATAGTTTTTGAGGCGAGGGAAAGATAGAGAAGAGGAACTTGAGCCTTTCCTTTGGAAATATAAAAGGGTCAAGCGAATATTAAAAAGGCAAGGAATCACTAAATTTTGCAGGAATCAAGAGGGTTTGATTGGAGTAAAATTTATTTATCAAATCAAGGCTTATTCTGAAAGGATTGTATTTAGCTGAAGCAATTTAGACCTATTGTGAGTAGAGATTTCCGATATCCAGGATGCTTCATATCCATTAGGAGGATTAAGGTTGCCAAAAAATTGGAGAGAGATATTGAAATGAAAATCAATTCTTTTTATTTTAAAAAAATTCTGCTTGGGGTAAATCTCCAGAAGGTAAGGCGCTATATAGACTCGCTGATTAAGGGTCAACAGAAATAGCATAAATGATTTCAAGAAAGAGTTGATCAATCTTGCAAGGAAAAACAATTCTATCTTTTTATATTGTATTTGTTTGAATAATGTTATTTATCAAGAATAACGGAGAAAGAGGTGGGGAAATTCGCTTGTTTCAAGCTTTCAGACGTCTGAGAAGTCAGAGATCATATGAACAATCATAACTTATCAATTCAAAGCGCACTTTCTCTTGGCATGTTTTGATTTTCCAAGTTTATGAAAGAATCTAATATTTATTTCAGATATGTAATTAAAGCTTATTTTTGTCGAAATACCAGGGACCTCATTTGAAAAAGCATTCTTAGCTCCCAAAATCATTTTTCTCCTTTTATCCCAGAAAGATTTTCAGGGATTTCTCCAGTTGCTCGAAATATCTTTCTCCAAAGAGGTTTTTCCCTCATAAATCTTCTGAAATTTACAAAATTTTGCAATCACTATAATTTTATTTTTTGTTGAAAACTTATCAATATTCTTTATTCAAAATTAATCAAATCAATATAAGTTTTCAAGTGGACAAAAAGCATGAAGAAATCATGCTCCTTTTTATCGCTTCCGATTTTTTGAAGAATATTTTCTCAATATCCAGAAATCTGAAGCAACCTTCAAATAAAAGAAAATTTCGCAAAAAAAGGTTCCCTCTCTCTGTTTCTTGAATACGAAGCAGAGATAATTTTTTGACAGAAAAAAATTCAAGTAATCACCAAGTTTATTTCATTTTTGATTCTCTTAGAAAAGAAATTGATAGTTTGTCAAAAAAAATTAATTTCCTTTCTCTGTGATTTTGAAGAATTTTTTTTTTTAATAATACTTTTATTTTGCTTTTTCATTTGCGGAATGATCAACTTGAAATGTTTTTCTTCTGAGCTTAAATCTTTTCCAGGATTGGAAAATCAAGATCACATCATTTCAATCAAGACCTGACAAAAATTCTTGGTATTTTTTTTTTTGAATCCTCCTCTTGGTATATATATTGGATTTATACGAAAAAGATAGTTAAATAATTTGGAGAGTTTTATTGAATAAAGTTAGTATTGAAATGTTTTGCGTTCTTCTCTCTTTTTTCCTCTTCTTTTTTGTGACTGCTTCTTTTACTATTTACGAAAAGTACCAATTAAGTTATTGACACTTTCTCGATATTTGCACCTTTTTGGTATTTTATTTTTCAGAAAACGAGAATTTAGAACATTAATTTTCATCATCAGAATAGAAAGAGAGGAGCAAAAATAAATTTCAAACTCCTTTGACTTCTCAATGAATATGAATTATTTTATCATTGAATTTCACTGTTTGAATCGGTCGTTTATCGATGTCAAGAGGCTTGGATTCCTTCTTTCTCAAAATCAAGTATTTTTGGGTGAGATGAGATGACTTGAATTTTACCCAAACTCTCCTCAGTAAAATTAAGTCTCTTCAATTTTTTTTTATAAATAAGAGAATGGACATAATTTTATTTTTCATCAGAAAAAGGAATTTATCAAATTTAATAATGAATTTAACAGAAATCTGAAGATATTTCAAAATCTCCAATGACTTGGGGTTTTGCAGGTGAGAATTTTTTCTTGTTTAAAATTTGAAAATGAAAAGAAATTGGAAATTTTTTCTCTTCCAAGCTCTTTGGTATTTGGAGAGCTATCCCGAGCACAAAAATTTGAGGCCATGATGTCAAAACTAACGAGAAGTATTTGGTTTCTCTGAAATCGAGAGTAGCGTGAAATTTCTTATAAAACTGAATATTTTTCTCTGAGAAAAAATCCAACACAGCAAAAGTAGGTTTACTCAAACTTTCGTGTTGAATGAGACAAGTTATATGTAAAAAAAGGGGGGAGATTTTGGCACTCTTTTCAAATTCAATTCCGAATCTTTGAAAAAGTCAAGGTTCAAATTTCAAAAAAATCTCAAAGATCTTAAATATTTCTTGAAGACCCTCTCCCTAGAAATTCGTTTTTCTGCTGAGAAGTTGTCTGAGATACACTTATTTCTTCAAAAGGTGAAAATTCCCTTAAAGATCTCAATCTCTCGTTGATCTCGATAAAATTGAGAATTTTTCAACTTTCAGAACTTTCCAGAGTAAGGCAAGAGTTTTTCCTGACTTTAAATTGTAATTTAATATCACTTTTCACAAATAAACCTCTCTTTCCTCAAGAAAAACCCTTCGAAACAAGGTGTTTTCAAACAAACCTGAGTCTTGCTATTCCAAAAAGCATAAAATTTTCATCTCCAGAACGAAGTCAGACGACTCGAGCTGAATAAGATTGATGCTATAAAAAAGATCAATAGATGTCAATATTTTATGATATGAACTTTTCAGCATTCAGCTTTGGATAGCCTGAAGGAAAGTGTGCTATTCTCTTGAAATACAAAGAGAATATCCAAGATAAACCCCTTCTCATTTCAAGAATTTCCCTCCTGATTTCTTTTACAATGTTTCATATTCCTTGGAGCGTTTCTACCTATTTCATATATTGGTTGGACTTTTTTGAATCAGTAAAGAAAGAGGTGGAAATTTTTTTTATGAACAAAGCGAGGAAATATTTTTTTTAAGGTAAAATGAGATTTGGAAAAAGAAAAATAAAAATATGCTGATTAAGTACATATGACAACAAATCGACTTACCAAACTTCATTTTTAGTATACAACACTAAAATTTTCCAAGAGAGATATAACAAACAAACAAATAAACAATCACCTAACGAGTTTTATTGAAATTTTCCAAGTAAGTAAAGTGTTCAGGATTTCGGATTCTTCTGAGTATCTTGAAGCGATAGCTGAGGTGCAGACTCTTGTCCGCCAATTTGCTATTATATATCCAATTTACGCAGAAGAATTTGATAAAGATCTCTGAAATCGCTTTAAATGTTCTTTTGCAAGCAGCGATAGCTTGTGCATCTTCGGATTCTTGGACCAAAAGCATTTCCCTCAAAGTTTTGATGGAGGTCACATCTTCCTTGTAGACCGAGACAAAGGTCACAAATTGCTTGAAATCGACGCCTTCTTTTTCAAGAATTTTTTGGACATAAGGATAAGCCATGTTAGAAAGCGCGAAATTAATCATCACCCTTGCGTAATTCTTTACTATATTTTTGTTTTTTTGAGGTTGTTTGCTGCGTGTAGGAGTTTTTTTGCAAATCTGCTGGAAGGAGTTGAGATCTTCGAGCTTGAGTTCAATTTTAGGGTCAAGATTCTGAACAAAAGTGGTCTCTTCTTGTTTAATTGATGCGCTTCCTCCCTTTTGTTTTTCATTCACCTCTTTTCGGACCTGGAGATCGTTTAGCGAGGCAGTGCCAGGATTTACATAGTAGAGGTTTTTTAGATATCTCATTGGGAATCAGCTTATAAAAAAATGGAAAAATAATTAATTATGGAAAACCGAATTCATCTGGTTTATAAAGCTTGTTGCAGACCCTAAAGAATCGCTCTTTAAATATTGGATATTATTAATTTCCTTTAATTTTGTGCCTTTAACAAATAAACAATTAAATAATCTCCGACCTTCAACTCCTTGAAAGCTACAAATTTTGTTCGTCTGGCCCTGACTTTCTCTTTAAAATTCTTCCGGGCTCACTGAAGTCATTGTCTTTGTTGATTTTATCCAGGCTTGACGAGAAATGGAAAAAGTCAGGCTGAGGGACAATTCTGGATTGGTCAAAACTTTTATGAGATTATTTTCAGTTGGAAATTAATTAATCCATAAAATAGCAAGATTTGTTCGTCATGAATAGCAAACACCTCGATTTGGAAGGACGAGAAGGAGTAACTTTCTGGATATAAGTTTTCTTGAGATAATTAGTTTGCTGTCAAACCAAAAATTTCCCAACAGCCAATTTGATCCTACTTTTGGCGCTAATAAACAGAAGCCAAGAGTTCTCAATTGTATTTACCCTCTGAAATTCTCTTTGAATCTCTCTATTTGAGACATATTTTCTTTTCAAAAAAGCTTCAGCTAACCAAGGAATTTCGAGATAAAAGCTCATAAGATATAATATTAAAGACTATCCTCATAAAGCCTTCACAAGGAATCAAAATTTCTTAAAAATAAAAGACAAATAATTAGGGACAAAGATTCTCAAATTAAACAATTAAATCAACCCCTGAGGCAAAATTATTTAGTTTCGTGATAATGGAGAAAGGACGCTTGCTCTTCTTCCTGTAGAATACCACAGAAATGGTTGACTTTATATTCAGAAGAATCCAGGTGAAAAATTAGGAAACAAAGACTCTTCATAGGAGCTGGCTGTTTTCAACGCTTAAATACAAATTTCATAATTGTAAAGAGAAGCGGTTAAGGGGTCAAATGAATCTCGAGTCTTTGATTAAAATCTCAACCAACTCTTTGTGAAACAAGAAGTTATTGGAGGTTGTTCCTCGGATATCTAGTCAAAATTGGGCAATTCATGACCTCATGCCTGATCATCATTGATGGGAATAGAAACGAAAAACCTCGGCCAATCTGATTCGGAAATTTATCAAAAGAAAAATCTGAGAAAAAATGAACGATAATCAAATACATTAACTCGATCCTTGAAAATCTAACAAAAATTTATCTCAACAAGTTTTTATTAATTTCTGATTAAAAGTGGCTGAACCCGCCAAACTTTCTTCCTCTTTTCATATCTCTCGCTGATTCAGAAAATGAGAATTTTCTTTCCGAAATTCTTCCAAAATGTCAAAGATTGAATTCATTTAGGGTCCATGATATACGAACTCTAACTCTTTGTTTGGTTTTTTTTGTTTAATTAAACCCTTGTAAGTAGTTTCAACAAGAATTTATCATTGAGAAATGCGAGTTCAATCGGTAACAAAAAAATTATTTACTGATATTCAACACACACAAGTAAACATAGCTTTAAAAAATAGTAGAGATTAGAAATAAGTTTCAAATTAGATATCTGCTCCACAAAACATTGCAAGTAATTGTGATTCTTCGCTTCTCTGGAAAAAAATAAATATTGATCTTGAAAAAATGATTTACCGAAAGGATGGCCTGTTTAATAGCTTGTAAGGGAATTTCTTCACTGATATCTATTCCAATCGAATTAAAAATAAGTTTCGTATAGTATTCGCAGAGATCATCCAAAAAGCCATCTTGATCATTTTGAATAAACTTCCCAAGGCAAATTTTTGCAAGTGAAAAAATTTCCTGCTTTGACAAATGTCCATTTTGATCTTGGTCAGCAATCTAGAAAGATTAGGTCATCATTCTCCTAAATTCAATGATTACTTTGATGAATAAATCAATTTTTTCTCTCATGGTTTTTGCCCTAATAATTTGCATTGCGTCCAAAAACTCATCCCAATTCAAAAACCCTTAAATTTGAATTATTGATTGCTTGAATGTCTTTTTTACCAGAGAAATTAAAGTCGATGGTATAAAAAATCTTTTCTGCAAGCTCCTCGCTCTGCAAAAAGATCTGGTAAATACCGTTTCTAAAACTGTGATAATCGATGCCGTCTTCAAAATCTAAATAAGGTAGGTCAATTATTGCTCAAATAACACTAATCAATACTGTATTCTTTATAGCGTTGAGATGTGACTTCACACAATGCTTTGTATAGAGTGTAGACAAAGTGGAGTTCTTTCCTGGTAAACTTTTTCTCACTCAGTTGTTTTGGTATGTTTTGCGAAAACAGTTCCCGATGCATTCGATACAATTTCTCGATATCTTGCTTTTTGGTATTGAGAGCCCTAATTTTTGTTAATTAAATAAAGTTGACATTCATCATCATTACTTGACGTTTCTTTCGATTATATTCTCTTTTTCTTCCTTTGGTTTTTCCAATGGTCTTTCAAATTTACCTTCATCCAATTTGTCAAGTTGCATATTTTCTGCAAGCTGGGATCTCATTGATCGATATGACGACTTTTCATCCTTCAAATCTTCTAATTCCTTTTTGATATCAAGATAATCAATTTTCTTTCTAGGCTTTTTGAATCTTTTCAATAAAACGTCCAAGTGACCTCCAATATTTGCAATTTCTAAAATAGAGTTAAAAGCAAAACTTCAACAAAAAATACTTTCAGCATGCTTAGTTTCTTCATCTTCTTCAGTGACACCATTTGCAGCGAACTGATCATCTGACTCCTCAAGGACCATATTCACGTGTTGAAGACTCTTATAATGATTTAGTATTTCCTTGTATGTCTGGTATTTTTCTCCTCCTGTCAAGAGTTTTGTATCTTGTATATACGCTTCTATTTTCTCGTTTTGCGACACTTCTTCTGATGATGAACCAACTATGTGCAATTAGGTTGCTTTCGAAAAATATCAATTTACGAGTTATGATTTTATCCATGTGAGATTTACTTAGACTTCCATTTAAAGTGGGAGTTTCACTGGTTGTTCTTTTCAATTTGATTTGATTTGTTTCATGGTGATAACTTCCTTTGGTTTCATTTGGAATGCTATCCTCTTCTTCCTCCTTGAACGCTTGGAAAACATAGCCAAAATCACCCTGATTTGGATTCCTTGGAGCAACAACAACAAGTCTGGCAAGATCTTCTGAATTGACCTGTTTATTGCCTTGCTCGAACATTGTTAGAATCTCATGATATTTTCTCTCCATTTCTTGTCCTGCTTCAAGTATCGAATTCATTCGGGATTTTATGTGACTTCTGCTGTAGATCTTTATTCCCTGTTTACCACCATATTCATAAAAGTCTCTGATAAGCTCGTGATCCATTATACCTTCAATTGATTCAATCTCTTTTCTTTTACTGACAAGAATGACATTTTCTTGGAGAGGAATTTTTTCGAAATCAAAGATCGAATTTCCATTTAAAAGGTACATGAATCGATATTCGAGACTGATGCCAAGCTTTTTACGGATTTCAGTCAGTTTAATGTTGAACTCAACATCAACTCTATTTCCGTGCTTTACAGAAAAATCATTCGGTTTTTCGATTTGTCGAGACACAAAACAGTATTTGACTTGCTCAAATTTATTTTCATCGCCCAAACAAACCATGATATTTTCTTTATTTTCAATGATTATTCTCTCATTTTCTGTCAATTTTTTCCTTTGGAGATTTTTTTGTTCGAGTTCTTTGACTTTCATTTTGTTCTTTGTAGGAACGTCGTTATTTACAACAAATCTGTCTTTAACCCAAAAGTTTTTCTGAGTTACAGCAGGCAAAGGAGAAATTTCTTCCTTCACTTCAGATATCGAGCTAATCCGCGAATCAGCTCCCGATTTAAAAACTGGGCGTTTTCGAAACCCTCTATGTTCTATAAGACAAACTCTTCTCCGATTTAAAAAATTACCCAAACCCTTCAACTTGGTTCACTTTCTTTGATCCAGGGGTCCCAAGATCTTTTCTGAATGAACTGTTATTAAAATCAAAGGCATTCATTGTTGAAGGGGTTCTCGGGAAATTTGAATGTGCATTCGTTGAAGGTCTTGTGAAATCCTGGCCTATGAGAAATTTAGTATTTTCAGACAAAGAAAAATCGGGCTACTTGGAGTGATATTCGATCTAAAAAATGACCTTTTGTCTGATAACGAGGATGTTTCAATTTCTGAAGGTTTTTGTTTGATATTAAAGGTGAACTTTGACAAATTGATATTTGCCTTGGCAGTTCTTGGTTCAACAA
>Ga0182738_1005663_pt1 | contig 13254 bp, 11 predicted proteins | sample eDN5th30CBELigMG_FD_128876 | JGI IMG/M metagenome (GOLD analysis project Ga0182738, IMG submission 128876) | Enriched Miracle-Growth compost microbial communities from Emeryville, California, USA - eDNA 5th pass 30_C BE-Lig MG (version 2)... ...
CACCACGCCTTGCACCATGGCGCATGCCATCACGGCATCGAGTGCAGAGCCGCCAGCCCGCAGGATATCCGCGCCCGCAGATACCGCCTCAGGCTGCGGGGCCACAATCATGGCATTGGGGGGTGGCACTTTGCGTGAAGGGGCTTGTCCCATCGTGGCTTCCTTGAGTGAGATCAGCGAAAGGCTCGAGAAGCGTGTGATCGGCGCGGAAAGCTGATACGCGCGAGGTCGAACCGGCCGCACTGAGTGCGGCATTTAATCGGGAGGGTCAATCCGGAGCGCATGGAGCGCACCGGATTCATATCACGTGCTTGTTGCCGAAACCGCGCGGCTTATAGCCCCGCCTTGAATTGCTTATTCCAGAAGTCCAGGCTGGCAGATCGTTGGCTGGCCAGCGCTTTCAAGTCGTAAGCATGAATGCGCGCCAACTCCTGTTCGGTAAATCCGACGGAGGCCTGGAGTTCGGGCGGCAGCGAGGCATTGCGGACAGTCGGAGCGTATCCCATAGTATCGGCGAAATGAACTTGACCCTTGGGGTCGAGCAGCGCATTCATGTATTTCCAGGCGGCTTCTTTATTGCGGCTGTTCTTGGGCACGGCGGCCTCGAAAGTCACAGGGATAGCGCCTTCATCGGGGATGACGAAGTCCAGCGGCAAACCCGCCTCTTTCCATTGAAGTGCGCGAGCCTTCCACATGCAAGCCATCCAGATTTCTCCCGATTTAAAGGCCGCGGCGACGGCCTCATTTGAGGGAAAGACCTTGGGTGAATTGGCCTGGAGTTTTTTTAGAAACGCATACCCGGGCTCGAAACTGGTGCCATCGCCGCCTTCGGCCAAGCCGACGAATAGCGTGTTGAAATTGAAAAGGATGTCGGAAAAGCCTACGCGGCCTTTGTACTTGGGGTCCAATGCATCCTTGAACGACGTCGGCGGCGTGGTGATGCGGTCTTTGTTATAGACCAGCACCATCGCGCTGAAGATATGGGGGATCGAGTACGGCGTTTTGAATGTATCGATCGCGTTTGCCAGATTGGGAATGTTGTCGACGCTCACGGGTTCGAATACACCCGCAGTGCTCGCATCGTACATGTCCAGATCGCCGAGCAGCGCGACATCCATGGAGCCACGGCGAGAGTTGCGCTCGGCTTTGAGTTTGGTGTTGCGAGCGGTGGCGTTGCCGGTGTCAAAGACGACGTCGACCCCTTGGGCATTGACGATCGGGCTGATGAATTTTTGCAGCAGGTTCTGGTAGTCACCTCCCCAGGTGCCGACGACTACATTGGAGGAAGCTGCATGCGCCATGCCAGGAATCATCGGCAGGGCCGGCGCGATGGCCAGGCCCGCAGCCTGTTTGATAAAACCGCGTCGATTGAGATTGTGCTTATGCATAGTGCCCTCTGTGGTAATGGAGCAGGTGCAGAGCGGCCTGCCGGAAAAGAGTGAAACAGGGTGAAGAGAATGAGTGTGAAAGCGAAGGGAGTGTCGTCATGCTTTCGTACTCATGGTCAGGCGGCGCAAGCCGCAGATAGCACGACGGGCGCCTCGGGAAAAGCCGAGTTGATGGTGGAGGCGTCGATATCGCGCGTAATAACAATGCAGGTGTCGGGGCTGTTCGCATGTTGCATCAGTCGGCGCGGCATGCCGAATGTCGTGCCCACGCTTTGAATCAAGATGGGTGCATCGCAGTCGTTTGCGTTGAAGACTGCTTTAAGACGCAACAGGCGTTCCCCGCATAAGGCGGCCACGTCGTCCAGCCATATCGAGATGTCCTCCCAGTCTGAGCTGCGACGCAACTCACCCGTGAGTACATGAATCCTCGGATGCGCCTGAGCGCGCGTGCCGGGAGCAAAAAGCCCCTGCAGGGCCAGGCCCACGGGATCGTTGTGGGTGGGGGAGGCAAAGGCCTGTTGTACCGCCTGGGCCCGGTCTGTATCCGCAACGAGTTGCGCGAGGGGATTGACGCCACGAATGGCATCGAGATGCTGGGTAATACTATCGGGGGAAACCAAGTCGACCTTGGTCAGTACGATACGTTGCGCCGCCGCCAGTTGTGCCGCGGACTCGTCGAAAGACTCGATATTGAGCAGACCGCGTTCGCAGTCGTAGGTACTGATGACCGAAACGCGCAGCCCACGCGTACTCAGCACCGGGTCCGCCAATGATGCGATGATGGGGCCAGGGCGTGACAGGCCGCTGGTTTCCAGAACAATGCGTTTCAAAGGAGCTCGGCCTGCGGGGCGCGGCGCATCGAGCAATGCCATCACAGTATCGACCAGGCTGCTGCGCAGCGAGCAGCACACGCAGCCGTTGGCCAGCATCGTTACAGGCAGATTTTGTGAGCCGTCTTCGACGATGACGCCGTCGATACCGATTTCCCCTGCCTCGTTGACAATGACACCAGTTTCCCCGTTCTCGTCGTTTTGCAACAGGTCGACGAGTAGCGAGGTTTTACCGCTTCCGAGAAACCCCGCGAGAATGATGAGATCGACAGGTGCACCAGCATTTGGCGGCGCGGCGCTTTGACGCGAATTGGCCCCTTCGGCTGAGGCTGATGAGGTAATCGGATCAGCGTACATAGGGAGGTCTGTCTTGATCATCACCCCAGCCATCGTTGACCATGGCGCGCACGTCGGCGAGCAATTGGTCCACGTCATACACAATGCCGGATTTGATGGTGTATTGCAGGGCGCGGCGCCACTCGGGCTGTCCCGTGCTGTCGTTCAAACGCAGAGCGCCTGTTCCATAGAACAGCTTGAAATCTTCGAGCGGATTTTCTTGCAGAATCAGCAGGTCTGCGCGTTTGCCGACATCGACCGCACCGCGATCATCATTGACGCCAAGCAGTTCGGCGCCTTGCGTGGTCGCGCTGCGCAGGACTTCCAGCGGATGAAAGCCAGCTTCTTGCAGCAGCTCCAATTCACGAATCAAGCCAAAACCAAAGATCTGGAAAATGAAACCGCTATCGCTGCCGGTGCAGACTCGGCCCCCGAGGTTTTTGTACTCGTTGATGAACTGCATCCAGATACGATAGTTTTCTTTCCATTCGATTTCGTTGGTTGTGCTCCAGCGATACCAATAAGAACCATGTCCGCCACGCTGGGGCTGGAAATATTTCCACACGGCTTTCCATGTGTAATCGTCATGCCAGTCGGCGCGCCGCGCGCGCATCAAATCCCGGTTAGCGTCATAGATGTTGAACGTCGGCACAAAGGTATGGCCGAGTTCCAGGAACTGCTCCATCACAGATTTCCATTTTGTACTGCCTGGCGCGGCGGCTTGCTTGAATGTCTGTCCTGCCAACGCAAAACGGAAGTATTCGTCGTTGTAGTTATAGTCGGTGGGATAGTTTTGCACGACCTGATTTTCGAACAAAGCCTCGGGCAGGCCATAGTAGTGTTCGGAGCTAGTGAGCCCCCATTTGGCGGATTTGAGCGAGTTGACGCGCGTTACAGCCATCTGCGCGTGATGACAGCCGGAGCCCAGGCCGACCTTGGCGGCCTCGTCCAATGCGGCTTGCATGATCGTGGGCGGTGCGCCAAAAAATTTAATACCATCGGCGCCACGGGCTTTTAGCCGATTTACCCAATCGCGTGCCTGGTCGGGAGTATGAATAGTTTTGACGCGGTCGTTGACGGCCGGGAAATAGGCATAAGACAGAATGTGCGGCGCGGCAATCTCATTGTTGGCCGAGGCCTCTCTTTGTTGCAGCGTGTAGCCCAGTCCATTCAATCCGCCCATTTCGCGCACGGTGGTCACGCCATGAGCCAGCCACAGTTTATAGATGTAATCGGCAGGCGGTTCGACGCCGCACATCGAGTGGTATGGCGTACCGATATGGGCGTGCGAATCAATCAGCCCGGGCATGACGAATTTACCGTGACAATCGATCTCATGGTCGCCGGCAGCGGGACGGCGTGCCGGGTTGATGGTGTCCAGCGATGCGCCGACGCCGATCAATGCAACGATGCGCTCATTTTCCACAACGATATCGACTGGCCCCCAGGGTGGAGCACCGGTCCCGTCAATGACGGTTGCACCACGTAATACCAGACGTTTAAAGGGGCCCTCGCCACGATCGCGCTGCGTGGCGGCAACGGGAGGCTTCCAGCCTTTACTGGCATTGAGGTCTCCCATTTCCTCGCCGGGTTGGGAGTTGATATAGGGATTATCAGGCTTGGACATGGGGTTTCCTAGATGATCGGGTTAGGCGTTGAGCTCGTCATGGTAGATGTGGCCTGATTTCATGACCAATGGGATGTGGTCACCTTGGCCGAGCAGGCAGCTGATGTCTTTGTAGGGGTTACCATCGACGACCAGCACGTCTGCCGTCGCGCCGGGAATAAGTTGGCCGAGCTTGCCTTGCATGTTCAGAATCTCGGCGCCGATCAAAGTCGCGCTTTGCATCACATCGAAGTTCGACAGGACTTCGGCGCGAATGCGGAACTCGTCGCTTTGCAGCCGCTGCGAGGGTCCCAGTAGGTCTGAGCCAAAGCCCATTTTTACGCCGGCACGTTTGTAGAGCTCGAGCGACGCGAGGCCTGCGGTGCGTACGGTGGCAATCTTGGCGACGCTATCGGCGGGCAGGCCATAGGATGCGCCTTCGTTGGCAAGGGCTTCATAAGTGACCAGGGTCGGGACGACATAGGCGCCTTTTTCTGCCATCAGTTTCGCGACAGGCTCGTCGATCAGGTTGCCGTGTTCGATCGTGCGCACGCCGTTGCGCACAGCACGTTCGATTGCCTCTGCGGTATACGAGTGCGCCATGACATAGGTCTGGCGGCCGCGCGCCTCTGCCACGATTGCAGCGATTTCGTCTTCGGAATAGCCATAGGCAGCGATCGGATCCGTGGGCGAAGCAACACCACCTGAAGCCATGATTTTGATTTGATCGGCGCCCATCTGGAACTCCTCGCGTACCGCGCGCCGCAGGTTGTCGACGCCGTCGACCACACGGCCGATATCTCCCGCACGGAAACAACATCCGCACAGGCTCATGGGGCGCAGGTGATCTGATCGTTGACGAGGATCACCGTGGCCACCAGTCTGGCTCAACGCACGGCCGGAGATAAACAAGCGAGGGCCGACAATGGTGTTTTCTTCGACGGCACACTTCAATCCCCAGCCTGCGCCGCCGGCATCGCGCAATGTGGTGAAGCCTCTGCGCAGCATGGCGGCCATGATAGGCACCGCGCGCATCATCACCAGCGCGTCAGGCAAGGCCCCTTGACTGCTGAGATTCAGTTGTGTGGCCATGACGTGACCGTGCAGGTCGATCAAGCCTGGCATGACCGTTTTGCCGGTAGCATTAATTACTCTGGCCGATGCTGCCGTGATGGGTTTGTCCGAGACCTCTTTGACCAGACCGTCTTCAACGAGCACGTCATAGCCTTCTTGAAGCTCGGGCTGCGTGGGGTCGAGTAAATTTCCGTTCTTAAACAGCACAGCTGACATCGGAGCAACTCCTAAAATTCGGCAAAGAGAATGATCAGGACACCATCGTTTTGACGTAGCGGCGATGGATAAACCAATTGGACAACGTGGCCATAATCAGGGTGGCCACGACCAGTACGACGGCAAGGGCGGCGCCGAACGGCCAGTTTGCGGCCTTAGTGATCTGGTCGTACAGCGCGGGTGCCATCATGGTGATCCCAGTACCACCCAGCAGCACGGGGGTGGCGTAAGCATTCATGCACAGGATGAAAACGAGCACGGTGCCTGCGGCGACGCCAGGTGCCGCAATAGGCAGCACGACACGATAAAAGCTGACAAAAAAGTTGGCACCCAAGCTCTGGGCTGCCTCTTCAACGGAGAAGTCGATGCCTTCGAGCACACTTTGCAGGGTCAGAATGAAGTAGGGCAGTACGACGCCGGTGGTACCGACAATCACCGCAAAGGGCGTGTACATCAATTGCAGCGGCTGGTCGGTGAAACCGAACAACTGTAGGAAATAGTTCACGAAGCCCGCGTTCCCCAGAATGATCATCCAGCCAGCGGCGCGTACGACATTTCCGACCATCAACGGAAAGACCAGCAAAATGATGAACAGGCTCTTGTAGCGGCTTTGAGATTTCGCCAGAAAGTACGCGACGGGAAAACCCAGTATCAACGACAATAGCGTGCAGACGGCTGCTACGTAAACCGTATTGAGAAAAACTTCCCGATAGTAGGGGTCACTGAAAAAGTTAAGATAGCTATCGAGCGAAAAGCCTTCGATCATCAACCCATTGTCGAAGACGTTAAAGCTATAGCGAAACAGCATCAGAATGGGGACCAGCATCACGATCAGTACCATGACCGAGGCGGGGAATGCCAAGCTGGCGCCTACGCGTCGGCCTTGGGGCGCATTCTTGTCAGCGGAATCCATGTCGTGTTGCCTTATTCGCTGAATAGCACGCAATCTTTCGGCTCAAAGCACGCATGCACGCGCGCGCCCTCCGAGATGTGCTGCGCATGCTCACTGCCCCGGTTGGGAAGTTGCGCGCTGACAAATTCGCCTGAGTCCAATCGCACACGCACATCGAGGATGGAGCCCAGGTAGATGGCCGTGTCCACGACACCGGTCAGTGCATTGGATCCTTGAGGTTGTGCTGAAAGCGTGATGCGCTCGGGACGTACGCCGATTTTCTGGACATTGCGTTCTGTGCCATCAATGAAGATCTCACGTTGATGGGAAGTCGTGATGAATTTGCCGGCCTCGGATACCTTGCCTTCAAAGAAATTCATTTTGCCGAGGAAGTCAGCGACAAACAGATTATCGGGACGCTCGTATAGTTCTTCAGGAGAACCGATCTGCTGTATTTTGCCGTCGTACATGATGGCCATGCGATCGGCAATCGCGAGAGCTTCTTCTTGGTCGTGGGTCACAAAGATGGTGGTCAATCCCAGATTGCGTTGCAGGTCGCGTATTTCTTCGCGTACCTCCAGGCGCAGTTTGGCATCCAGGTTCGATAGCGGCTCATCCAGCAAAAAAACACGAGGCTGGATAGCGAGTGCACGCGCGATGGCCACGCGCTGCTGCTGTCCTCCGGATAATTGGCGGGGATAGCGATCGTGAAACGATGACATGCGCACCATGTCCAGCGCGGTGCGCATGCGCTTGTCGCGTTCGGTGGGCTCGACTTTATGCATTTCCAGGCCGAACAGCACATTTTGGCTGACGGTCATGTGTGGAAACAGTGCATAGCGCTGAAACACCATGCCGGTATTGCGTTTGTGAACCGGCATGCGGGTGACGTCGTCGTCACCAATGCGGATCGTGCCCGTCGTGGGCTCGATGAAGCCCGCGATCATGCGTAGTGTCGTGGTTTTGCCGCAGCCGCTGGGACCGAGAAAAGCGACCAGCTCGCCGTCGGCGATGTCGAGAGAGAAATCCGAGACTGCGACGGCCGAACCGAACGTCTTTTTTAGCCGATCAATAGAGACCTTTGCCATTGTTTTAAACCACCTGACTGAGTTTGACGAAGCGATCGGTCACCAGCATGACGACGCCCAATAGCAAAATCTGAATGGCAGAGACCGCAGCAATCGTCGGGTCCAGGTTGAATTCCAGATACTGCATGATCGCAATAGGAAGGGTGGTGCGGCCGGGGCCCACCAATGAAAGCGAGAGTTCGAGATTCTCGAATGACACGACGAAACTGAACAGCGTGGCGGCAACGATGGCTGGGCGCAGCATCGGCAATGTGATTCGCCAGAATGCGACCCGGGAGTTGGCGCCCAGATTACGTGCAGCCTCGACGATGGAGGGGTCCAGGCCGTGCATGCTGGCTGATACCAGGCGCACGGTCCAGGGAATGGTCAAACAAATGTGGGCCAGTACTAGTCCGCCGTACGTGCCGACGACGTCCATGTCGAGGAGGTTCTCGACTTGTAGATAGGCCAGGTAGATCGCCACACCGGCGACGATGCCGGGGACCAACAACGGTGAGAGCAACAGCGTATTGACGAGATTATTGCCTTTGAACGCATAGCGGATGATGCCAAGCGATGCCGCGACGCCCAACGTGACGCCGCAGAGCGACGCGATGATGGCCACCTGCAGGCTGGTCAAAAAGCCATTGACGAAAGCCGAGTCCGTGACGGCTTTGTGGTACCACGACAAGGTATAACCCGATGGAGGGAAATACAGAATGGCGTCTTTGAAGAAGCTGAGCCACACCACAAAAATCAAGGGGCTCAGCATGAACAAATACATCAAGACGACGAAGGTCCGGTGCAGCCAGGCGACCCAAGGTACTCGCGATTTGCGGTGAGGTGCTGGAAAGGGCGTAATACGCGCATCGGCGTCGGCGGCGGTCTGCAATTCACTTACCTGTTTCAACTGGCCCACTGCAAACCTGTTTGAAAAGCCGGTTGCACCAAACCCATAAAGATACAACTCATGCTAATGAAAGGGCGCAACCGTTGATATCAGTATTAGCCCCAATGGTTGCACTCGTAGGCGCTGCATGGGTGCCCGTGTGCACTCATGGTTGCAATCGTGGTGGGTCATTGAACCTCCGCCACGCGCCTTAACAATCTTTATTTACGGCATTCTTTGCAAGTGACACGGCATCTGGTACAAAAAGTCGCCGGAGCCGTGAGGTGTCTGGTTAGTATTTTGGGCCGGCCGGGCCGGTACCCGTCTATTTGCGCGAGTAATCGCGCTATTGGAGGCTGTCATGCAAGCAAAAAGAACATTTCCCCGTATCGCGGTGTTGGCAGTTGCCGCGCTGTTTGTGACGGGTTGCGCGACTCAACAGGGAACCAACACGGCAGTCGGCGCAGGCGCTGGCGCTGCGGCAGGGGCCGGGATAGGCGCACTGATTGGCCACGGCAAAGGGGCCGCGATCGGCGCTGGAATTGGCGCGATCGCCGGTGGATTGGTCGGGTACAACTGGTCGACGGTGAAAAAAGACGTGCAGGACTCAGGCGCGTCGTCGCTGGGCATCGATGTCGTCGAAATGCCGGATGGCAGCCTGAAGGTCAACATCCCCAGCAATGTCTCATTTGACACGGATAAGGCGGTATTGAAACCGGATCTGTTGCCGGTGCTCGATAGCGTGGCTCGGGCGCTGACGCAGCATCCTGAGCTGCGCACCAAAGTTGTGGGGCATACCGACAGTACCGGATCGGAATCACACAATCAGACGTTGTCCGAAAACCGTGCACGCAGTGTGACGACCTATCTGGCAAACAAGGGGGTCGCACAAGGCCGTATGAGTATTGAGGGCCGGGCCGCTCGTGATCCGATTGCGGATAACGGGACAGCCGAAGGCCGTGCCGCCAATCGCCGTGTGGAAATCTATTTGTATGCGGTGAAGCAGTAGTGCCTTCGAGACAGGCGGCCGTGACGGCCGCCGGCAAATAGGGCGATCAATGGCAGGCATAAGCGCCTGGGACGGCATTCGCTGGCCGCCCCCGAGCAACGGGGGCGCTTTTTTATGCGGGTTGCTCGACCGGCGTACCTGCGCGGTCACCCGCGTACGTAATACACGCGCATCGCCTGTTGGCGCCCGGAGGGATCAAGCACCTGGATGCGTACCGAATTGGGCGTCAGGCCTTCAGGGATTTCTGCGGTGCCTTGAGCGACGTGATAGCGTCCCAGCGTGATATCGATGGGATCCAGATCGACGGCGCCCGCGCGTCCGTTGCGGTAGATGCCCTCTACGGACAGGCGTAGCGTGCCCTTGAACTCCGTGCCTTTGCTGTCCTTCATCAAGAGCACTTGATAGCTCAGCTTACCCGGCGCGCGGCTGAATGAGCCGGCTCGAACGCCGATGTCTGTTCCGCGTGGGTCCGGCGGCACGATATTCTGAAAGATGACGAGATCATGTTCGGCTTTTTGTAGCCGGGCGCGAGCGTCGGTCAATTCGGCGGTGGCTTGTTCGCTGCTCGCCTGAGTGGCGTCACGTTGCGTCGTGACCTCGCCCAATTGAGTCTTCAGGCGTTGCCGGTCGAGATTGGCCGCATTCAGTTCGGATTGCAGTTGTTCGGACTGTTCGGCGGTCAACCGTGGCGGGCCATAGTTTGCCTGCAAGAACAGTACTCCGCCGGCTCCCAGGCCAACGCCGACCAGCAGCACCCCGAGCCAGCGGGGCATGCGGCGGGCGCGTCTGCTCGGCTGATAGACCGACGGTTTAAAAGCGGCTCGTTGTGAGCGTCCGAACATCCCCATACTCTAAAAACCTTGTGTGCGTGTGTAACTGACTACGTGCCAGCCCAAAACCCTAAAGGATAACGTTTGTATTGCGACTTAGGTTACGTTAGACAACTTTAGTTGCGTATGCGCTCAATAAAATGTTTTGTTTCAATCGTTTGCGGTCTGCCGCTGCGCATCGAGCGCCGCCAGCCGTTGGGGAGTGCCGACATCGGTCCACATGCCACGATGGTGCGTGCCCACTACGGCGTCACGCGCAATAGCCGCCCGTAGTAACGGCGCCAGAGGGGCCGGGGTCGATCTGGGCAAGGCGTGAAATAGCGAGGGGCGATATAAGCCTATCCCGGCGAATGTCAGCCGGATCGGAACGTCAATCCCTGAGATGGCCGCCCTGGAGGATTCCAAGTCATCGGTCAGGATTTTTCCTTGAGCTGACAACAGGAAATCCCCCTTGAGATGGTGTTCCGGATTGTCTACGAGCAGCAGCCAGGCATCGGCTCGGGTGTTTTGCAGGTCTTGCTGTTTGGCTTCGGCCTCTGCAGGGTCCCAGTCGCACCAGATGTCTCCATTGATGACCAGGAACGGGTCCTGTCCCAACAAGGGCAGGGCATGGGCAATGCCCCCTGCTGTTTCCAGCGCGGTCGGATTTTCGGGGGAATATGTGATCCGGACACCATAACGGCTGCCGTCGCCAAGTTGTGCCGGCAGTTGTTCGCCCAGCCAAGCGTGATTGATGACGACATCACGTATGCCCGCCGCAGCCAGGCGTTCGAGGTGCCATACGATGAGCGGCTTGCCGCCTACGGGCAAAAGGGGTTTGGGCGTGTGGTCGGTCAGCGGCCGCATGCGTTCGCCGCGTCCGGCTGCCAAAATCATGGCGCGCATCAGAACGTATATCCTACTTTGACTTCGCGATTGTCGAGTTGGTCCAAGAGGCGCAGCAATGGGGTGAATACCCCGTAGCGCTGCGCAACCTGGCGGACGTAGCCGTTGACGCGGGGCATATGCGCCAGGTACGAAGGCTTGCCATCGCGGTGGTTCAGACGGGCGAACACGCCCAGGATACGCAGGTTGCGCTGCAGACTCATCCACTCGTAGGCTTGATGAAAATCCGCGAAATCGCCGTCGACCGGCAGTCCAGCCGCCCGTGCCATTTCCCAGTAGCGTATTGCCCAATCGAGTTGCTGGGCTTCTTCCCATGTCGTGCGGGCGTCGGTCACCAGAGAGGCGAGATCATAGGTGATGGGGCCGGCTAAGGCGTCCTGGTAGTCCAGCACGCCAGGATTGGGGCCTGAGGCTGGATCGTCGCACACCATCAGGTTGGGCGAATGGAAGTCGCGATGAACCAGCACCGGCCGTTGTGCGCTATTGGCATCCGACAGCAAATCAAAAATGCGCTGCAGCGCTGTGGCGGTTTTGTCATCCAGTTGTACGCCATGGTGGCGCCCGACGTACCATTCAGGAAACAGCTCGAGTTCGGTCGCTAATCTGGTGCGGTCATAGGTGGGCAGACCGTCAACGCGTGCTTGCTGCATGCGTACTAGCGCGGCCAGGGCGTCGCGGTACAGGGTCTGCAATTGGCCGTCCGACAGCCCGTTCTGGATGCGTTGGTAATACGTATCGTGCCCCAGATCTGATAACAACAGCAGGCCTTTAACGGCATCTTGGGCCAGAATCTGCGGTACATTCAGTCCGGTTTCTCTCAAAAGGTCGCCGACATGAAGAAAAGGACGGACGTCTTCGTGCGGAGGCGGTGCATCCATGACGATCACGGTGCGCGGGCCAGCTTGTAAGCGGAAATAGCGCCGGAAGCTGGCGTCGCTGGACGCGGGTTGCAGGGTCTCTGGGGCCAACGCCAGGTCGGTGGGCAGCGAATGTAGCCAAGTCTGAACCTGGGCCAGGCGGGTATCGTGGTCGGTGCTCAAGAGGGCCGTCTCGTAGTGCAGTAGGGTTTCGTTTCGTACCGGGCGCTTGCCGTGAAGGATGTTGCGCGCGGCTTCTCTATAATACCGGGTCGTTCCCCCTGACAGGCATGTTCCTGTGTGTGTCATGATCGGGCCCTTATCGCCGCGATGTCTGTTTGCGTCTGGGCGGGTGTTTTTTTGTCGAAAAGGTTTGCGTTTACGGTGAGTATGGTCCGGTGGTTGATCCTCTCTGCTGTCAGCTTGGCGGGGGCCGTCCATGCCCAGGGCAGCCAGGGAACCCTTACGTCCACCGAGGCAAGGGCCGGGGCGCCCTCCAAGCTGCAGGTGTCGCCTCAATTGCGTAGTTCGACCGGGCTGCGCATGCATGACGTGCCAGAGGACGAGGTTTCCTCGTATTTGCATGCCGATCATATCCAAGGCGATCCCGATGCCAACGTGACATTGACCGGCACGGCCGAGGTCCGCCGTATCGACGGTGTCGTCAAAGGCGACAAGATCGACTATCGCAACAATACGGGCCAGACCGACTTGCAGGGCAACGTCCGAATGATGCGCGATGGCACGCTGGTGACAGGTCCGTCCGCGCAGTTCAATGTCGATACGGATAGCGGCGAGATCGAGTCGCCGAATTTCTGGATCGGGGCAAATGGCGGTAAGGCACGTGCAGAGCACGCCGAGATTTTCAGTCGTTCGCAGATGCGGCTGAGCCAGGTGCAATACAGCGGTTGCCCATGTCCAGACCCATCGTGGTATATCACGGCCGATGGCGTCGACCTGGATTTTGACGAAAACGAGGGTGTCGCCCGTAATGGCGTGCTCTATTTCAAAGGCGTGCCGTTGCTGGCGTCGCCTTATTTGACTTTCCCGGTCAAAAAAGAACGCAAGTCGGGCTTTTTGCTGCCTACCTATGGCGTCAGCAGCAAGAGCGGGTTTGATATCTCGGTGCCGTATTACTTCAATCTGGCGCCCAACTACGATCTGACCCTGCAACCACGGTATTTCAGTAAGCGCGGCCCGCAGTTGGGTGGCGAGTTCCGCTATCTGGGCAACTCGTATTCCGGCAATCTCGTCGGGACGTATATGTCCAGCGACTGGGACACGGGTGAGCGGCGGTGGATGTTCCGCTCACGTCATCAGCAGATACTGGGGGGCGGGTTTTACGCCGACTGGGATTACGCCAAGGCGTCCGACG
>Ga0182738_1005664_pt1 | contig 13253 bp, 9 predicted proteins | sample eDN5th30CBELigMG_FD_128876 | JGI IMG/M metagenome (GOLD analysis project Ga0182738, IMG submission 128876) | Enriched Miracle-Growth compost microbial communities from Emeryville, California, USA - eDNA 5th pass 30_C BE-Lig MG (version 2)... ...
GAAATAAATCTTACACAGTAATCTGATAATGAAAATGATAAAATGAATAAGAAAATTGCTCCAAGTGCTACAGATACGTATGGATTATTGATCCAAGGATTAGATGATAAATTTATAAATTCGTATAATGGCGGTAAAAAAACGAGACCTAATGCTCCACCGATTAGCAAGAAAGCAACTTGTATCACTCTTTTTAACATTATTCCACCTCCTTTTTCACTTACTTAAAGATAATTATACAAGTTTGAGTAACAGTTGGCGATTTCAACACCTCGCAATCCTACAATAGAGGAAATTTAGCGTTTAAAAAGGAAAATCGGCTAATAAACCCACTACTCTTGTCAAATGGTGTTCAGACTTTACTGGAATAAAAGCAAAACTTTATATAGATCTCCCACAATAATCAGTGGGAGTCTTTTTATAAAGTTAAAATAGGTTATTATATTACTGCCCACTTTAATAGTGAAGAATGCCTATTTATCAAAAATCTTCTACGGGTGATCAAATAGCGAATTACCGTCATCTATAAAAAACAAAATCCTCTACACTTTATTATTTCTATAATATCAACAAATATTTGTTTAGGTTATAGATCATTAAAGCAAGCTCTAATTGATTCATTAATAGTCTCTACGCCAATAATCTCAATACCACTTGGATATTCCCATCCCCCTAAATTGGATGCAGGAATGAACGCTCTTTTAAAGCCTAGTCTTGCCGCCTCTTGAACTCTTTGTTCAACACGTGAAACTCTGCGTACTTCACCGGTTAACCCTACCTCACCTATAAAACAATCTGTTGCCAGAACCGCTTTGTCCTTAAAACTTGAGACAATACACGTTAATACAGCTAAATCAATAGCCGGCTCATCAAGTTTTACACCACCTGCTACTTTAATATACGCATCTTGTGCCTGTAATAGCATACCCATTCTTTTTTCTAATACGGCCATTAATAACTGAACACGATTCTGATCAACACCTGTTGCCATTCGCTTTGGATAATTAAAACTTGTAGGTGTTACAAGCGATTGAATTTCAACTAAAATAGGACGAGTACCTTCCATCGACGCCACAATAGTTGAACCAGCCGCACCATGTGAGCGCTCTTGTAAAAATAGCTCAGACGGGTTTGATACTTCTTTTAATCCATGATGAACCATTTCAAAGATGGCAATTTCATTCGTAGAGCCGAATCGGTTTTTCTGACTTCTTAATATTCGATATGTATGGTGACGTTCCCCCTCAAAATAGAGCACCGTGTCAACCATATGCTCTAACAATCTCGGTCCTGCAATTTGACCTTCTTTCGTTACATGGCCAACTAAGAAAATGGCAATCCCTTTTGTTTTCGCAATACGCATTAGTTCTGCTGTACATTCCCGAACTTGTGATATACTCCCAGGTGCACTCGTTACTTCAGGGTGATGTATGGTCTGAATGGAATCCACTATGACAAACTTCGGCTGAACTTCTTCAATTGTTTGATGAAGTAATTCTAGGTTTGTTTCGGAATAAATATAGAGTTCCGGCGATTGAACACCTAAACGGGATGCACGAAGTTTGGTTTGACGCATCGACTCCTCACCCGATATATATAAAACGCGATGCCCTTTATTTGAGAGAATAGCTGAAACTTGCATTAATAGAGTTGACTTCCCAATTCCAGGATCACCTCCGATTAATACAAGTGAACCCGGGACAATGCCCCCACCTAATACTCTATTCAGCTCTTCCATATCTGTTGTGACGCGAGGTTCTTCTGCTGTTTCAACCTCAATAATAGGTGTCGCCTTCTGTGAAATTGAATTTGAGTGTTGAAATGCCCCTCGAGGCCCCTTTGCAACTACTTCGACTTCTTCCACCATCGTATTCCATCCACCACACCCAGGACAACGCCCCATCCATTTCGGGGACTCATAACCACATGATTGACAACCAAATTTCGTTTTCTTTTTCGCCATTGTATCTCTCCTTAGATTTAAATTCTTGTGTTAATTGTACATGACAAATCTTTAAACCTCCTAATAATACAACAGGTACTGACCTAAATTTTTAACGTAATATAAAAAGCCGCTCGTTAAAAACGAGCGGTCTTGTAATCTCTCATTTACATAAACAGGTCTAATATTAATACTACACCTAAGCCAACTAAAGAACTTGTGAATAATAATAAGCCCCATGTTTTAAATGTTTCTTTTATTGTTAAATTGAAATACTCTTTAAACAACCAGAATGATGCATCATTAACATGAGTAATCGTGTTACTTCCCGCAGCAGTCGCTAACACCATCAGCACCGGATTAACATCAAATAACGGGATTAATGGACCAACTATACCTGCTGCAGTAACAGCAGAAACTACCCCTGTCCCTGTTGCAATACGGATCATTGCCGTGATTAGCCATGCCATGATTAATGGTGAAATACTTGAATTCTCCATTAAATGTGCAATCGTGTCACCTACACCTGAATCTAAAATAATTTGTTTAAATGCACCACCTGAACCGACAATAAAGATGATCATTGCAATTCCCTCAATTGCTTTTGAGAAAGAATCCATAACCGCTTTCATTGATCTTCCACGACGAATACCTAATACATAAATTGCAATTAGAACAGCTAAAATCATACTAATTTCAGCACTACCAAAGAAGCTAATTAGCTCATACGTCTTAGACCCTTCTTCGATAAACATTTTCCAAATCGTAGCAATTGTAATGATGAACGCCGGTAATAATGGAATAAATAAACTAATAAAGAAACTTGGTAGTTCTGACTCTTCAAATTCCTTTTCTTTCTTAACAAGAGGGGGAACCGGTTTATCTAAATTTTTCAGTAATCTTGGTAAAATGATTCCACCAACGAGTACAGCCGGAATGAATACAACAATTCCAATAATATAAACCATTCCCATGTCTGCCCCATATGCTTCAACTAAAGCAACAGGACCAGGTTGCGGAGGAAAAAGACTATGCGCCAAAGTAGCCGCTGCAACCATTGTCATTCCAAGACGCATATATGGAATTTTTGCCTCTACTGCAATACTAATTACTAAAGGCGCTAGAATAATAAATGCTACTTCGTAAAATACTGAAATCCCAAAAATCATCCCAACAATAACGATTGCCCACTCTACATTCTTAACACCAAACTTGCGAAGTAATGTAGATGCTACTTGTTGAGCTGCACCTGAATCTACCATTAACTTTCCTAGCACTGCACCCATCCCGATGATAATCGCTAGGCTACCTAAAGTACTTCCAAACCCACTTTTAACAGTTGCTACAACATCTGTTAAGCCCATTCCATTTAACAAACCAACGAGAATTGCAACAATGAGCAATGCTAGTACACTATTAAGCTTTACTTTCATATTAAGAAATAGAAGCAACGCCACCCCTAAGGCAACCCAAATTATGGGTAAGTATTGCAAAATTGTTTCCATGAACATTCCACCCTTTTCTCTTAAAGTTGATTAATATGAATCTCTGTCATTAAGTTTTGGTAAAAAGCGATAGATTTCTTGATAAGTTTTGTTTTGACTTTGAATTTTTTCTACTAAAATCGTAGCTGCTTGCAATGCAATTTGTTCAAATGGTTGTTCGATTGTACAAATTGGCGGATCGAAAAAGGACGCAAAAGGTACTTCATCAATACCAATAATTCCAATCTCACTTGGTATTTTTATTCCCTTTTGTTTTACAAAGCTTAATAATTCAATTAGTACACGGTCATTTGCTACTAAAATTCCATCTGGTTGAACTTCATTAAATAATTCGCTTAATCTTTGTTGAATTTGGTTTACAGGAACCGCATTTAAATGCCCCTTAGATACTGAAAGACCGTAAGATTCCATTGCTTCTTTAAATCCTTGTAATCGCTCCACACGTGGTGTAATTGGTTGGTCTATCGCATTGGTAATGAACGCAATATTTCGATAACCCTTCTCTACAAACGCATCTACCGCTAATTTACTTGCTAGCTTGTTGTCCAATAAAACACTAGGAATAGGTAAACTATCTATTTTGCGGTCAATAAAGATGATTGGAAAATGCTGCTTATACAATTTTTCAAATAAATCAATATTTCCGGTTGTTGGAAACACAATAATTCCATCTACTTGTTTAGATATGAGAACTTCAATATGTTCCCGTTCCTTTTCCGGCTGATCATTTGAGTTGCAAACGATCATATGAAAACCATGTTTATGTAAGTTAATTTCTAATTCATTTATGACTTGTGTTGAGAATGAGTGAACAATATTGGCAACGATCACCCCTACTGTTTTCGTTGACTTTTGTTTTAAGCTTCTGGCAACTATATTTGGTCGATAATTTAAGGTTTCAATTGCGTCTTGGATTTTTTGACGTGTTTCTTCACTCATATATTCAAAACGATTGTTCAAATATTGTGATACTGTGCTCTTTGAAACATTTGCTTCACTTGCAACGTCACTAATTGTTATTTTTTTCATTAATTAAACTCCTGAATATGCGTTAAATCCACCATCCACTGGGATTGTAGTACCTGTTACAAATGAAGAATAGGCTTCATCTGCCAGGAATAATAAAGCACCTAATAATTGTTCTGGCTCACCGAATTTTTTCATAGGTGTAGCTGCTAGTATCTTTTTTGAGCGATTTGTATATTCACCCTTTTCATCTACAAGTAAATCTTTATTTTGCGTTGTTATAAAAAATCCCGGAGCAATTGCATTCACTCGAAGCCCTGCTTGTGCAAAGTGAACCGCTAGCCATTCTGTAAAGTTATTAATAGAAGCTTTCGCTGCACTATAAGCAGGTATTTTTGTCAATGGTGTTAACCCACTCATAGATGAAATATTAATAATCGATGGAGCTTGAGCTTTTAATAATTCTTGACCAAATACTTGGCAAGCAAGGAAGGTCCCTGTAAAGTTTAAAGAGAATACATTTGTAAACCCGCGTTCTTCTAAATCAAAGAACGATTTCCCTTCTACTTCTTGAACTGATTCCTCAGGTGCGGTTATTGCATCTGGGTGATTCCCACCTGCTCCATTTATTAATAAATCAACACCACCAAATTGAGTTAATATTTCTTCTCGCGCTACAATTAATGACTGTTTTTCTAAAACGTTGGCACTGATAGCCATTGCTTCTCCACCAGAGCTAACAATGCTATCTACTACTCTTTGTCCTTTGTCTTTGTTCAAACTGATAATGGCGACCTTCATTCCTTGACGCGCTAATTCACGAGCCATTTCAGAACATAAAACTCCACTACCTCCTGTAATTACAGCGACGCGTCCCCTTAAATTGCCGTGTACTGGAATCATTCAAATCACCCTTTCACATTTTTATAAGCATCCCAAAGTCCTAGTAAATACATAATGCCTAATGCGCGGTCGTATAAACCGTAACCTGGGCGACAATCTTCTCCCCATAAGTGACGCCCATGATCTGGACGAACATATCCTTTATAATTTTGATCTGAAAGTACTTTTACAACACTTTTAATATCAATAGAACCATCGCTAGTAAAATGAGACGTTTCGGCAAAACTACCATTCTCCTCAATTTTCACATTTCGAATATGTGCGAATGGGGATCTATATGCGTATTTTTCTGCAATTTCAACCATATTATTTTCTGGGCTAGCACCCATCGAACCTGTGCAAAGAGTGAAAGCGTTTGCATGTGATTTAGTAATTTGAATTAAACGTTCATAGCTATCTGCCCCTGTAATAATACGAGGCAATCCAAAAATTGAATACGGTGGATCATCTGGGTGAATGGCCATTTGAATACCAACTTCTTCTGCAACAGGAATAATAGCTTCTAAAAAGTATTTGAGATTTCCCCAAAGTTGTTCCTCATCGACCCCCTTATATTCCTCAAAAAGTTCAGAAAGGCGAGCTAAACGTTCCGGCTCCCAACCCGGTAATGAAAGGTCTGATGCTTGGCTAACTGTATTTACAAGTTCTTGTGGATCTAGGTTAATCACCTTTTCTTTATCAAAATATAGCGCTGTTGATCCGTCAGGCAATGGATGGAAAAGGTCGGTACGAGTCCAGTCGAAAATCGGCATGAAGTTATAGCAAATCACCTTCACTCCAAATTCTCCTAGATTTCGAATTGTTTCTTTATAGTTTTCGATATATTGGTCGCGAGTTGGTTTACCAAGTTTAATATCTTCATGTACATTTACACTTTCTACAACATCTGTGTGGAACCCAAAGCTTTGAATATAATCGACTTCTTCTTTAATCTCCTCTTTAGTCCAAAGTTCACCAGCTTGTTTGTTATGAAGTGCCCAGACAATTCCTTTTGTACCTGGAATTTGTTTAATATGTTCTAACGTCACAGTATCATTACCACGACCATACCAACGAAATGTTATATTCATGATTATATTCGCTCCTTATTTACTAAGTTCTCCACGGTATTTTCTACTTGCCGCTACCACCGCTTCATATCCGCCATCTTTATATGCTCGATTAAAGTCACTGCCTATTCCAACAGCTACTGCTCCTGCATCAATCCAGTTATTCATATTGCTTGCATTAATGCCACCAGTAGGCATTATTTGTACATGAGGAAGGGGTCCTTTTACAGATTTGATAAAGGAAGGGGTAAAATTGCTTGCTGGGAACAGCTTCAAAATATCACATCCTGCTTCTAGCGCCATGACCATTTCACGAATCGTCATGCATCCTGGTAAATAAGGGATGCTATATCGATTACAGACAGTAGCAATTTCTTTACTAAAGGAAGGACTAACGACAAACTGCGCACCATGTAAAATGGCGTGCCTTGCAGTTTCTGCGTCTAAGACAGTTCCTGCACCAATTAATGCTTGGCTATTCTTAAAAGCCGTAAAAACTTCATGTACAAATGGAGTTGTATATGTAAGCTCGATCGAGGTAATACCACCCTCAATGGCACCTTTTGTTAAGGTAATAGCTTCTTCTGGACTATTACCGCGAATAACAGCAACTAACTTTTCATTTACAAGAGTTTGTAATACTTCGAATTTCCTCATTACAATTCACCTTCCCTTTCTTATCGCTCGATAATTTTCCGTTTTCCAAGAAATGCTTCAACATCTTCTAATTCCGGCAAGCCTTCGTTATCACCTGATACAGTTGTAACGAGACCTCCAACTGCATTAGCAAAGGTTAATCGTTCATCTATTGACATATCATTTAAAAAACTGTAAATATAGGCAGCATCAAATCCATCTCCAGCCCCTACTGTATCAATTACCTTAAATTTAAATGCTTCTTTTTTATACCAATTTTCGGTGATATAAGCTTGGACTCCATTACTACCATCTTTAATAATCAATTGAGCGATGTCATTTTCACTCGCAAACCGTTCCAAGCTATCTTTCGAAGCATTTTCGAGTATTAGTTCAATTTCGTCGAAACCTGTTAGTAAAATATCAACAAATGGGAAAATTTGTGCATAAGCCCTCTTTGCCTCTTCAATTGTCCAGAGTTTTAATCGAATATTCGGATCAAAAGATACTGTAATATCGTTTTCCTTTGCTATCTTCAATACACGCATTGTAATATTCAAATTTTGTGGCGCAATCGCTAAAAATACTCCGGTTAAATGAATGACATCAACCCCTTCAAACATTTCCTTTGAAATATCATCTTCTGATAGTGTTAAAATCGGTGATTGATTTCGGTAATAAAATGTTTTACCAGAGCCATCTTCTCGTATTTCTTTAAAGTTTAATGAGGTTGGGTAGCCTTCCACTAGCTTGACAAAAGACATATCTATGCCTTCACCGCGCGCAAAATTATAAATAACCTTCCCAAACTCATCTCCACCAAGTCGACTCATCCACTTTGTTTGTAAACCTAGTCTTGCACATCCGATTGCAAAGTTTAATTCAGCCCCACCAACTTTACGTTCAAAACTTGATACATAACGCATCGGACCTGTGGTAGATGGATTAAAGGTAATTAGCGCATCTCCTAAAGTCCAAACTATTTTAGAAGTCACTTCAATCCCTCCTATATTATTTATTATCTATATTTTATAAATCGGTTTACTAAACCGGTTTAGTAATTAGTTATTACAAAAACTATACAATGTAACTGCTTTCATTAGCAACGGTTTTTTTAATAAAAACGAGCATTTTTATTTATCCAAAAACAATAAATATGTATTTTCGAGAAATTATCAAATAAAATTAGCTGTTTTATAACAGAAAAGTTTTTAGATATTTCAGAGTAATCAATAATTAAATGTTTCCATTTTATAAATAAAAAAAGGACTCGTAATATACGAGTCCTCAGATTGTCGACAAAAGGCCTTCAGAATGGTTTCATTCTGAAGGCCTTTTGTCTTTTTGAGATTTTCCGGGTATTTTTCAGTCTTATTTTAAACAAAAGTACTCGTCGAGTATTCTAATTCAGACCATTTTTGGAGCTTGCCAAGTCCAATTTGCAAGCTTCTTTAAATTCATGGCAGCAAAAGTAAGCATCGCCTGCATGGACAATTTTTTAATCCCACGTAGGGTTGTCCATCGCATACCATGCTTTTCTTTCGCATCCGCAAAGACACGTTCAATCGTTTCTTTACGTCTAGCATATATTTGTTTAATTTCGTTTTGATGACGAAGATGGTCCGCTTCCTCTACATGATGTGCCCAAATATGACGCTCAATGATTTTTCGGTGGTCTTTACTGTTTGTACATTGAGCAAGCAAAGGACAGGTTGCACACTGAGTAGGGTTCGATTTATATTGGCGTTTTCCATCTTTAGTCGTTGTTGAATATTCTAGGATTTGCCCTTCCGGACAAAGGTAGCAATCATAGTACTCGTCATAAACATACTCATGTTTGCGTAAAAATCCGTCCTTCGTTTTTGGTCGTGTATAAGGAAGTGCTGGTTGAATTTCATGTTCAAATAAGAATTTAGTGATTGCAGGTGTTTTATAAGCTGCATCGGCAGCAACAGCAAGTGGCTTCTTCACTTTTTCCATTACCTTTTCAACAAGTGGTTGAAGCATATGACTATCATGAACATTACCAGGTGTCACAATTGATCCGAGTATAAATCCATATCTATCCGCCGCCGCATGAAATGAGTAAGCAAACTGCTTCGTCCGTTCATCTTTTACATAGTAGCCACTTTCAGGATCTGTCGTACTTTCTTTAATCTCCTTCATTTCTTCTTTTTCGAATTTATCTGGTGGGAATGGTTTCTTCCCATGATTAATTCGATCTTGATTCAATTCTTCTTGAAGTTTTGCTTCATATGCCCGAGTCTCTTTACGGACCATCTTCTTTTCGAATTTACGTTTATTCGCACTCGCTTTAACATGAGTTGAATCGATGAAAACATGGTCAGCACTTAGTAATCCTTTATCGGCAACTTCTTTAAGAATCCGATAGAAAATCTGTTCAAAGATATCAGTATCTTGGAAGCGACGTTCATAATTTTTACCGAAGGTAGAAAAGTGTGGTACTTCTGAATGAAATCCAAATCCTAAAAACCAGCGATACGCCATATTGGTTTCGATTTCTCTTATTGTTTGACGCATTGAACGAATTCCAAATACATATTGAACAAACGTCATCTTAATTAATACGACTGGATCAACACTAGGACGACCTATTGTAGAATACAGTGGTTCCACAAGTGGATAGATGAAAGAAAAATCAATGGCTGACTCAAGCTTTCTGACAAGATGATCCTGTGGAACAAGTTGCTCAATTGTAATCATCTCAATTTGATCACGTTCATTTATTTGATTTTTCGACATCATATCCATTCACCTCAAACTTTATTTAAAAAGTAGTTGATTGTAGTGTAGGCGGCGACTCCTGCGGGAAAAGCGTGACGGCCGATACCCCGCAGGAGCCTAGCGACGAGGAGGATTGGCCCACGCCCGCGGAAAGCGTCCGCCGAAACGGAGATCAACTAACTCTATTTCAAAAACTATTACTTTTATTTTAAAAGAAAAAAGACTGTAGGCAAACTCGAAATTTCGAGTTTGTCTACAGTCTGAAAGGACTCGTAATATACGAGTCCTTTTTGTTAAACATTCACTGGGTCCTTAGGACGTACAACAAATTCTCCATCAACATAATCAAATGTAACTTGTTGACCAGTTGCTACATTCCCCTTCAATAATTCTTCAGAGAGGCGATCTTCCACATGTTTCTGTAATGCACGACGTAGTGGGCGAGCACCATATTGTGGGTCATAACCTTCTTCAGCAATTTTTTCAAGAGCAGCATCTGTCAGTTCCAGCTCAATATTTTGTTCTTTTAATCGTTTCGTTAATGAATTAGCCATTAATGAAATGATTTCTTTTAGTTGTTCTTTTTCTAATGAGTGGAAGACAATCATTTCATCAATACGGTTTAAGAACTCTGGGCGGAATGCCTTTTTCAATTCTTCTAGCATTGTACCCTTCATATCTTTATACTTGCTAGATGAGTCGCCCACACTGAAGCCTAAGTTCTTTTGATATTTTAATGCATCTGCACCAACGTTTGATGTCATAATGACAACTGTATTACGGAAATCAACTGAACGGCCTTTTGAATCTGTTAAACGACCGTCATCTAATACTTGTAATAAAATATTGAACACATCTGGATGTGCTTTTTCAATTTCATCGAATAACACAACAGAGTATGGTTTGCGACGTACTTTTTCAGTTAATTGACCGCCATCATCAAATCCTACATATCCAGGAGGTGAACCAACTAAACGTGAAGTTGAGTGTTTTTCCATGTACTCTGACATATCAATTCGAATCATTGCATCTTCATCGCCAAACATTACTTCAGCAAGTGCACGTGCAAGTTCAGTTTTACCTACTCCCGTAGGACCTAAGAAGATGAATGAGCCAATAGGACGTTTCGGATCCTTTAACCCTGCACGAGCTCGACGAATTGCACGAGAAATTGCTTCAACCGCTTCACCTTGACCTACAACACGTTTGTGTAATTCGCCTTCAAGGTTTAGAAGTTTAGCTGACTCTTCTTGAGCAATTTTAGAAACAGGAATCCCAGTCCACATTGAAACGACTTCTGCTATATCTTCAACGGTAACTTTAGACTCTTCTTTCCCTTGCTTTTCCTTCCAAGTCTTCTTTGTTTGGTCTAGTTCATCTTTAATTTTCTGTTCCGTGTCGCGTAGGGCCGCTGCTTTTTCAAATTCTTGACTTGATACTGCTGCATTTTTCTCCGAACGAACACCTTCTAACTTATCTTCAAGCGCTTTTAAGTTTGGTGGAACTGTGAATGAACGTAAACGTACTTTTGAACCTGCTTCATCAATTAAGTCAATTGCTTTATCTGGTAGGAAGCGATCAGAAATATAACGGTCTGATAGTTTTGCAGCTGCTTCAACTGCTTCATCTGTAATTTTTACACGGTGGTGCGCCTCATAGCGATCACGTAATCCGTTAATAATTTGGATTGTTTCATCTACAGATGGTTCATCTACTTGAATTGGTTGGAAACGACGCTCTAATGCGGCATCTTTTTCGATATATTTACGGTACTCATCAAGTGTTGTAGCACCGATACATTGTAATTCACCGCGTGCTAATGAAGGTTTTAAAATATTAGAAGCATCAATTGCCCCCTCAGCACCACCAGCACCAATTAATGTGTGAAGTTCATCGATGAATAAAATAACATTACCCGCTTGACGAATTTCATCCATTACCTTTTTCAAACGATCTTCGAATTCTCCACGATATTTTGTACCTGCAACAACTGTCCCCATATCAAGTGTCATAACACGTTTATCGCGTAAAGTTTCTGGCACTTCATTGTTGACGATTTGCTGAGCTAAACCTTCTGCAATCGCTGTTTTACCAACACCTGGTTCTCCGATTAATACAGGGTTATTTTTCGTACGACGAGATAGCACTTCAATTACTCGAGTAATTTCTTTACTTCGGCCAATTACTGGGTCTAATGAACCTTCACGAGCAATTGCTGTTAAGTCACGTGCCAAGCCATCTAAAGTAGGCGTATTTACTGATTGAGTTACATTTTGGCCACTTTGAGCTGTATCATTATTGCCAAGTAGTAACAGCACTTGTTGACGTGCTTTGTTTAAACTTACCCCTGCATTTGAAAGGACACGGGCAGCTACTCCTTCACCTTCACGAATTAGAGCCAATAAAATATGCTCAGTACCGATATAAGCATGGCCAAGCTTACGAGACTCATCTACAGATAATTCAATGACCTTTTTAGCTCTTGGTGTATAGTGCACAATTGGTCCAACGTCTTTTGACCCTTTTCCAACTAGCTCTTCGATTCCAGATTCGATAATTTGTGGGCTAACATCGATTGCTTCTAACGCTTTCGCTGCAATCCCGCCACCTTCACGAATAAGTCCAAGTAAAATATGTTCTGTACCAATTGATTCGTGCTTCCAGCGAATTGCTTCTTCTTGGGCTAATTGCAATACTTTTTGTGCTCGTTGAGTAAAACGGTTAAACATCATATTTTTCCTCTCCTTTGTTATTAAATTTATTGGTTTTTGAATTTAGTTTCTCTCGCAACATTTTTGCTCGGAATAAATCTCGTTCGTTTGGATGCAATGTTGTACCAGCATACTGTTGCACAAAACCAGGTTGAATCAAAATCATACATTCATTTAAAACATGTAAAGGAATACTCTTGATGATGCCCAAATCAACGCCTAATCGAACATTCGATAAACATGCTGCCGCTTCTTCACTTGTCATAATATGAGCATATTTTAAAGTACCGAGAGACCGATTAAAACGATCTTCGAGTACAAGTGGCGCCTTGTTCAGTAGAGATTCTCGGGATGCACGTTCATTTCGGATAATTTGTACAACCGCGTTTTGTAAATCTTCAATAATTTCCTCTTCAGATTTACCTAGGGTTACTTGGTTTGAAATTTGATAAAAGTTCCCCAAATTTTCACTACCTTCTCCATATATACCCCTTACAACCATTCCTAATCTCGTTAACATCTGAGTTATTACTTTTATTTGCTTTGACATTGTAAGTGCAGGTAGATGCATCATGACTGATGCGCGGAGCCCTGTTCCAACATTAGTTGGACAGCTAGTTAGATATCCTAGTGTATTGTTAAATGCATATGGTAAATGATTTTCTAGTTCATTATCTAATTTATATGCTAAGTTATACGTTTCTAAAAGTTGCATTCCAGGTGATAGACATTGTATTCGTAAATGGTCCTCTTCATTAACCATGATACTAATGGATTCATCGTCTGAAATTAACAC
>Ga0182738_1005666_pt1 | contig 13252 bp, 9 predicted proteins | sample eDN5th30CBELigMG_FD_128876 | JGI IMG/M metagenome (GOLD analysis project Ga0182738, IMG submission 128876) | Enriched Miracle-Growth compost microbial communities from Emeryville, California, USA - eDNA 5th pass 30_C BE-Lig MG (version 2)... ...
CCGAGCGTTCGGCGAGAAGCTGCGAGACCTGATCGATCTGCAGCGCAGCGACGAACGCGGCCACGGCGAGGATCGCCCCGATCGCGGCGTATAGAACGAGGCGTGCTCGTGCCGCCGACGTGCCGACGATGACGAGCGTAAGTGCTCCGTAAAGCATCATCGACATGGCAAGATTGAACCACGCGCCGCGCGAGAAACTGAGCAGCACCGCGCCGACGAGCATGCCGAGGCCGGCAAGATCGAAAAGCGGCCATCGCGCCTCGCGGTAGATCAGGCGGTGGCCCAGATAGAGAATGGCGGGCACCAGAAAGGGACCTAGCACGTTCGGATCCTTGAACGTGCCTGCCGCGCGTCCGTAGCGGGTGAAAAGGTCGTACGCACCGGGCACGGCATGGAAGTAGCCGACAATGGCCGCTGCCGAGGCGATCAGTGCCGCCAGCACCCAGGCATTGAGAATGAGGCGGGTGTGCCGGTCGGGCTTGTGTGTGACGAACGCGGCCAAAACCACGAAGGCCGCATAGAGATAGAACGAGATGGCGGTGTGCCGCGCCGAGTCGCCGAGCTCGCGCGACATGGCCGACGCGATCAAGGCGCCGACACCGCAGCCAAGCCAGAGCATGAGCTGAAGGAGGGTGCCCGGCGCGTAACGCTGCATACCGAACAGCGGCAGCATCACGACAAGGCCGAGCATGAGAAGGTCGACGGGCGCCGGTTCGCTGAACACCACGCCGGACGCCGCCATCGCCATGAAGACGCCAAAGCGGCCAAGGCTTCCGATGCCGATCGTGAGGCCCCCGCCCCGTACGGAGCTTGGCTCGAAAGCCCCGATGGTTGAGGCGCGGCTCATGCTGAGGATTCCTGGATGAGAGGCTCCTGGCGGTTCAGTAGGCGTTTTCCGATTTGAGCAGGGCAAGCGGTGTCCGTGCGAGGATGTAGGCGTCGAGCAGCAGCGACCAGCTCTCGATGTATTCGAGGTCGGACGCGATGCGGCCCTTGAGTTTCTCCTCGGTGTCCGTCTCGCCGCGCCAGCCACGGACCTGGGCCAGGCCCGTGATGCCGGGCTTTACCTTGTGACGGGCGAAATAGCCGTCGGCAACCTCGTGATAGAGCCGGTCGGCGGCCTTGGCGTGGAGAGCGTGCGGGCGCGGACCGACCAGCGACAGCGTGCCGCCGATCACGTTGAAGAGCTGCGGCAATTCGTCGAGCGACGTCTTGCGAATGATGCGGCCGACACGGGTAACACGCGGGTCGTCCTTGGTCACGAGCCGGCTTGCCGTCGCATCGGATTTGTCGGTGAACATCGAGCGGAATTTCCAGACCTCGATCAGCTCGTTATTGAAGCCGAGGCGCTTCTGGCGAAAGAGCACCGGGCCTTTGCTGTCGAGGCGTACGGCGAGGGCGACGACGGCCATGACAGGGGCAAGCGCGACGAGCGCGAGTAGCGCGACGACACGGTCGAAAGCCGCCTTCAAGAGCTGGTCCCACTCGTCGAGCGGCCGATCCATGACGTCGATCAGCGGCACGGAGCCGATATTGCTGTAGGCGCGTGGGCTGAAGCGAAGCGCGCTGGCGTGCGCTGCGAGACGGATGTCGATGGGCAGCACCCACAGCTTCTTCAGCAACTCGAGGAGGCGCCGCTCGGCCGTCACCGGAAGAGAGAGGATCAGCAGGTCGACTTCTTCACTGCGGCAGAAGGCGATGAGTTGCTCGATATTGCCGAGCAGGGGATAGCCCGCCAGCGTTGCCGGGATGCGATCGGGACCGCGGTCGTCGAAAATACCCGCAATGCGGACGTCGCTGTCGGTGTCGGCTGCGAACTGGGCGACGAGTTGTGCGCCAGCCTCGCCGGCTCCGAACACCACGGCACGACGGTTGAGCCGTCCCTGATTGGAGAGACTGCGCACGGCAGCGTAAGCGATGACGCGGCAGCCGAGGATCGCGGCTAGCCCCGCAAACAGCCAGATCGTCAGCCAGACGCGCGAGAATTCGTGCCCGAACTTGAGAAGGAAAATTGCGCCGAGCAGGAAACCGAGAGCCGAGGCCCACGTCATGGCGACCTGCCAGAGATGGCGGAGCGGAGAACGCAGGCTGGCAACCGAGTAGAGCCCGGCGCGCTCCGCGATGACGACTCCGGCGAGCGCGGTGGCGAGAATTGCAACGAGATAGCGGCTGGAGAGGGCCTCTGCCGTGCCGAGCCATCCGACTGCCGTCGCGAACCCCGTGGCGGCGAGAGCGATGAGCTCTGCGGCGCCGGCTGCGCCTGCAACCATCAGCGGGGAGATGCGGGCTTTCCGCGCGATGCGGCTTTTGCGGTTCGCGCTGGCAGCAACCAGCGCGTGCTCGAGAGAAGCCGTGGAGTTGAACGGGCCGGAAGAATAGAGCATTGCGATTTGGCCTGGCATCCGATGAGTGAGCATTCGCCGCTGAACAGCACATCGCGTGCCAGCCCGAAGTGCTCCGTAATGAGCGGAATATGGGCTTTCGGGGACGGAAACCCGTCTCGGCGTCCCAATCCGGCGCGCCAATTCGCGACACCTGGCCCAGCGTCGGATTCGGGCCGTCGATCAGGCTCTGCGAGGGATGCCTGCGATTGCCGCCGTGCGGGCCGCCCGATAAGCCACGGCATCCGCATAGCAGCCGAGGACGCCATCGGTCATTCCGGCGACGGAAAAGCGCTGTCCGACGACGGCTCTGAGACGGCCTGCGCGCTCGCGAGCCAGGTCGGCGTCGTCCAGAACGGCGCGCATCGCATCGGCCAGTGCCATGGGATCGCAGGCCCTGACCAGCGGCGTATCGGTGCCGCTCACGATTTCGGAGACGCCACCGACGTCGGTCGCGATGAGAGGCAGCCCGGCACCCGCGGCCTCGAGGGCGACGTACGGCAGGCTCTCGGCTCGCGATGGCATGACGAGTGCGCGGCCGAGACGGAAAGCCTCGCGCGCGGGCATAGCGCCGGGAAACGCGATTTCGCCCGCGAGCCCGCGGCTGACCACGTCGTCTTGGAAGCGTGCACCATCCGGACCCGCGCCGACGATAGTCACACGGCAGGGACGCTCCTTGCGGAGCATGGCGACGGCCTCGATCAGAAGATCGATTCCCTTGAGCAGACGCAACTCGCCGATAAAGACAAAATCGCTCGCGTCCCCGGCGGGCTCGACCGGTGTCAGCTCATCGGGTCTGAGCCCATTGTGCACGACACGCAGTGGACAGCCCGGCTCGCCGACATGGTCCGCGTATATCCGCGCCGCGTAGGCGCTCTCGAACAGCATGCCGTCCGTCCGGCGCGCGAGAAGACGCTCGGCCGTCATGAAGAAGCGGCCTTTCAGGCTTTTCGGATGGTAGTGAAGGCTCCCGCCATGCGGCGTATAGATCGCGGCAACGGCGCGGCCGGACCGTCTCAGCTTCGCCGCGGCCAGGCGTGCGTAGGCGCCGCCTTTGGCGCCATGGCCGTGCAAAATATCCGCCGCGATCCTGTCGGCGATCTTGCGGGTCGCGCGCACGGCTGCGAAATCGGCGAAGCCGGGCTCTCTGGGCATCGGCAGGCGTGCAATACCGAGCTCGAGGTCGGCTTCGAGGTCCGCGAGCAAGCCTTCCGTCAGGGGATCGCTGGTCGAGGCATCGCAGACGAGTCCCACCGCATGGCCTCGTCGCGTCTGCTCGCGCGCCAGGTCTCGGACATGGCGGAAAAGTCCGCCGACCGGCGCTCGGAGGCAGTGCAGAATGCGGAAGCGGGACACACGCAACTCGTTGGCTGAGGCGCGCTTCCTAGAAGAAGCGCTCGTGAACGAGCAGCGTGTCGCCCGGCTTGATCACATAGTCGCCCGGAACGTCCAGCTTCTCGACGAGCCCGTTTATGCGCCGCGTGATCTGAATATTGCGTTTATTGGCCCGCTCGGAATACCCGCCCGCGATTGCCACCGCCGTCTGCACGGTCATTCCGTCGACGTAGGGGTACTGCCCTGCTGCGCGCACCTCTCCGAGAATGAAGAACGGCCGGTTCTGCGCGATGTCGACGGTAACCTCGGGGTCTCGAACATACTTCGCGCCCAGACGCCGCTTGATCCGTGATTCAAGCCCATAGGTCGTCAGACCGCGTGCGGGGACGCGGCCAATGAGAGGCATGCTGATCGCGCCGCCGTGGTCGACCGTGTAGAGCCGCGACAGGTTGGGCTGGCCGTAAACGAATATGCGGAGCTTGTCGCCGCTGTCGAGGAGGTAGGGACCGTCCGTGTCGGCCACGGCATGGGGGCCGCCCAGGCTGACGGGAATGACGGTCGGCTCGCTGACCACGTCGACGGCTGTTACGGCGCCGTCCCGGTCGCGGGAGATCCGGGTCGACCAGCCGGTGGCGTCGTCGTCCTGGTAGGCAACCTCGGTTGCCCAGTCTCCGACGTGGGCGCATCCCGACAACAGGGCTGCCGCAACGCAGACGGAAAGCAGGGAACGCAACGACATCGATCAGTCCTCGCACGCTTGGGTCGTGAGAGAGGGTTACGCCGGCGTGGTTAAGAAAGGCTGAGCGCGCGTGCCGATGTGATGAGCCGCGCGCGGATGATTAAGGGATTCGTTACGTCCCACTGCTCAAATCTCCACATAGGAGACGCCTTCGCCGGGATCGTCACTAGCGCAAGTCCACCGATCGGAAACTCAGATGCCCGCACGTTCCCCAGATCCGCACGGTGATCTCGACCTGTCGACCCTGCCGTCGGTCCTGAAGCGAAAGGCCGGTCGGATCGCTGTCGTCGCGGCGGGCGTGGGGCTGCTGACCTACGGTGTGCTGTTGCTCGTGCCGTCCCGATACACGTCGGAGGCGCAGATCCGGATCGGGGCGCCGTCGCTCGCGGATAGCTCCCGCGGGGCCGCAAGCGCGGAGACGGTGGCTCTCAGCGTCGACAAGGAGGCCATCGCGAGCCGCGTGCAGGAATTGCGCTCTCCGGATCTCGCCAAGAAGCTTGCGGCGGAGTTGCGGCTGGCGTCGCGACCGGAATTCAACAGCGCCCTGGGATCGGAAGGCCTGCTGGGAGGAATTCTGCACAGCCTGGGATTGCGCGGCTCGCGCGCCGGCGAAACCGTGGAAGAGCGCGTTCTCGCAGCCTATTACCGGGCTCTGCAAGTCTATCAGGTCAAGGACACGCGCGTTATCACGCTGAGCTTCACGGCGCGCGACGGTGACCTTGCCGCGCGGGCCGCAAATCGGCTGATCGAGCTCTATGAAGTGTGGCTGCGCGAGCGTGGCGTGACGGAATCGTCCGATGCGCACGCTTGGCTCGTTCCGGAAATCGAGAAGCGAACGCGGGAGCTTTCCGCCGCCGAAGCCGCCGTCGAAAGGTTTCGCTCGACGGCCAATCTCTATCGCGGTGGCGGGAGCCAGCCGAGTGATCTCGCCCATCAGCAGCTTTCGGATCTTGCGAGCGAGTTGACCCGGGTCCGCGCACAACGCAGCGAAGCGGAGGCGCGCGCACAGGCCGCGCGTGAGCTGATGCGCCGTGATGCTCCGGACGCGATCCCGGATGTGCAGAAGTCGCCCGTCATTCAAGGTCTCATCGCCCAGCGGGTGCGTGCGGAACGCGAGTATGCGGAAGCCGCGACCCAGCTCTTGCCGGCTCATCCGCGCATGAAGCAGCTTGCCGCCAACGTCGCCGATGTGCGGCGTCAAATCCAACGCGAGGCGGCCTCCGTGGTCAGTGGCCTCGAGCGCGAGGTGAAGGCTCTCACGCTGCGTGAGGAGCTGCAAAAGCGAACGATCGAGGAAGCGAAAGCGGGTCTCGGCAGCAAGGCCGACGATCGCGTGCGGCTCGCACAACTCGAGGACGAGGTGAAGGCCAAGCGCGGCGAGCTCGAAGCGCTACGGCAGCGCTACGAGGCGACCCGCTCGCGCGGTACGAGCCAGGCGGTGCCCGTCGAGGTGCAGGTGATCGCGACGGCGCGGCCTTCGAGCATTCCGTCACGACCGAACCGCTTGCAGATCGCCTTGCTCGCGGCCGCGGCAACGTTCGTGCTCGGCTTAGTGGCCGTGCTGTTTCGCGAGCTTCTATCGGCAGGCAGCAGAAGCGTCGCTCCGATGGTGAACCGCTCGGCAGCGCGATCACTCGGACGCGAGAACGCCGAGGAAACTGTCCTGAGACCGACTCCGCCCGTCCAGGCGCAATCTCGCATCTCTGCCGGCGGATTTGGCCAGACGAGCGGCGGGACCAAGGACGATGGCGAGACACTCGGCCCCATAGCTGCCGTGGTCGATCGCCTGATCGCCAATGCCGCCGGCCACACCGGTTACAGGACATTGGTCGTCGGAGACGCGGTCGACGCCGATGTTCGCAGCGAGGCGCTCGAGCTTGCCAGTGCGCTTTCGCGGGCCGGCCGTCAGGTGGTGCTCGTAGACTGGAGCCTGGAGGGAACCGGACTGGCCCGAGATCTGGGAGTTGCGCCGTCACCCGGCTTCACGGATCTCCTGAATGACAACGCCTCGTTCGAGGATGTCATTTGCCCGATTGCGGAAAGCGCCCTTCATTTCGTGCCTTGCGGCGCTGCCCGGCCGGCCGGGGCCGAAGACATCGATCCCGATCGCATCAACCTTTTGCTGGATGCCCTGGACGAAGCCTACCAGGATGTCGTGATCACCGGGCCTTACGCCGCAGCGCGCGAATATTTCCGTGCGATCGAAGGGCGCGTCGATGCGGGTGTTCTGGTTCGATCGGACATCGCGCCCGACGACGCTGACGCCGGCGCCGAGCAAAGACTCCTCGGCTTCGACGTCACGGAGATCGACGTGATCCATCTGAACACGGGTCGCATGTCATCATCGAGCCGCCAAGGCGGGCGACGCACCGGATCACGCGGCACGACATCCTCGCAAGCCCTGTCCACCGCCACATAACGCGAGCAAGAAACGTCAACGGCCGCACCTGGGGGCGGCCGTTGGCATTTCATTTCGACGAATGCGTTCGACGCACTCAGCCTTGAGTGCGACGGCGACGCACGGTGCGCGCGACCGAGGTCGTCGTGCCTGCATTGCCTTCACTCTCGCTGCCACTCGCTGCCGCTTCCGACTCGGACGGGCTCTTGTCGTCGGTTGCGTCGTTGGCGTGAGCGGCCGGGTTCTCGGCGCGAGACCGCGACGGCAACTCGGGCGCGAACTCCTCGTGCTCGTCGTCGTCTCCATGGCCATGGCTTCGGTCGTCGTCCCCGAAGCTCCGGCGGAAGCGCTCGTCGCGATCGGAGTTGGCCGGACGCGGTGTGCGGCCGACGCGTGCGATCTGCTGCTGGAGGCTGTCGATATCGATGAAGTGATCGGCCTGGCGTCTCAGCTCGTCGGCAACCATGGCCGGCTGGGTCTCGATGGTCGAGATGACGGTCACCCGCTTGCCCGCCTGCTGCAAAGCGGAGACGAGACTCGTGAAGCTCTGCTCGCCCGAGAACAGGATGATGTGATCCGCCTTGTCCGCGAGGCGCATCGCATCGACGGCAAGTTCGACATCCATGCTGGTGCGGAAGCGGCGGCGCCCGGTCGAGTCGGTATAACCGCGAGCCGGCTTCGTCACCATCGTGTAGCCATTGTAGTCGAGCCAGTCGGCAAGGGGCCTGAAGGTCGAAAACTCCTGATCTTCCACGATAGCCGTATAGTACAGAACGCGGATCAAATGGCCCTGCGACCGCAAATGCTCAAGAAGCTTGCGATAATCGATCTCGAAACCGAGCGCGCGAACGGTCGCGTGCAGATTCGGCCCATCGATGAAGGCGAACGTGCGCTCGCCAAGGTGAATACTCAAGTTCGGGTCCTCTCGAATTGAATAGGAAAGTCCGTGATATATGTGACTAAAATTTGAGCCGCAAGGTGTGGTTGAGGAAACTGAGTTACGCAAATCGCGACATGAGCTCAACCAATCGGCGCCGCGAGAACGGCTTTCGAAGCACCGCGATAGCACGCTCATCGACGTTGGAAGGAAACGCCTCGTAACCTGTTATAAGTACGAACGGAATCTGTCTCTCGACAACGTCCGAAATGAGCTCGTCGGCAAAATTGTCGGCGAGGTTCAAGTCTATAAGCACGAATTGCACTTCATAACGCGTAAGAAGGTCGCGGGCCTGTGCGACACTTCGACAAGGGCCGAGAAGACGGCCGCCTTCCTCCTCCAGAATGAGGCTGATGTGCTCGGCGGTCCAGGGATCGTCTTCCGCTACCAAAACCAAGAGTCCCTTGAGTGGACCGGGGCCGAAGGGAATTTCGTCCGTTTCCGACATCGTCGATGATTGCCTTTGGGCGCGAAGAGTTTTCTCATCGCGCTTACGATTTTGATCATGAACGGCAGCAATGGGCTGAAATGCACCCGTCTCCCGAAATGGATACGATTGATCATCGGTTAGAATAGTTGTCCGAGGCAAGCTTCATGAAACGGGTAGTTGTCCCCGAGCAGATAGCTGCCGATATGCGGCGCAACCACTCAAGCGCGGCGAACCACACGCTCGGCGACTGCGGTCAGGCGCCAGACGAGGCCGTCATCCCGCGGCTCGAGAGTGACGTTCGCGTCGAGCTGATTGATCGGCATGTCGACGGTGAGCTTGCTGCCGAAGCCTTTCCGAGACGTCTGGGCGAATGGCTTCCCGCCATGCTCGAGCCAGCACATCTCGAAGTCGGGATGGGTCGCGGAGGGTGGTGTCCAGGAAAGCTTCACGGCACCGATCTCGGTCGATAGCGCACCGTGTTTGCAGGCGTTGGTTGCGAGCTCGTGGATGGCCATGCCGATGACCTGGGCCGCAGCGGGTTGCAGCATGATCGACGGGCCCTGAATGACGAGGCGTTTGCCGAAGAGGTCCGAGAGGTGCGACAATTGGGCCTTGGCCAGTGCTTCTATTTCGGCGCCTTCCCAACGGTATGCGGCGAGAAGCTGATGGCTCGCGGCGAGACCCGACAGCCGTTCCGCAAGCACGTCCGTCAAATCATGGCGGGGCGTGTGCCGGGCCGTGAACTCGGCGATCGCCTGTGTGACCGACAACAGGTTGCGCGTGCGATGCCCCAGCTCCTCGACCTGGCGCCGCCGCATAGTGGTGTCTTGGATGAAGCCGTACCAGATGACATCCTGCTCGCCGTCACGGACGGGGCGCGCCTTGATCTCGATCCAGGTCTCGCCGGAGTTGCCTTGCCGCAGAGGCAGCTCGACCGACAGCATGGTCTGCGTGCCGTCGGTATTGCGGAAAGCGTCGATCAGAGCGCGCCGGTCTGCCGCATCCATTCGATCGAGCAACAGCGACGGTTCCGCGCCCAGATCTCTCGCCGGTATGCCGAACATCTCGGCCGAAGTCGACGAGACGAAGGGAAAGACGAGGTTTCCATCTGCTTTGAGCTGGGCTGAGAACAGGACGCCCGGTGCCGTGTCGACGATCGCGGCCAGACGCAGTTCGCTGGCCTGCAGGCGCCGGACCGCGAGCCGGCGATCCGCATAGAGCGCCATGACGACCTGGGTCATGATCGTGGCGGTTCCAAGCGCAACCTGCGCCGCAATAACTCTCGACTCGGCCGGGAGCCGGACGTCGCCGTAGCGGCCCTCGCCGGTCGCTGCGCACCAAGCCATCGTTGCAGCAAGAATGACAATGGCGAGAGCAGGTACGATCGGCTGTGAGCGGGCCGAGAGCAGGAGCAGCAGCGGGAGAAGCGCTGCTCCCGGCGCGATCGAGATCCACGTGCCGTCGTCCGGGCGCAGGCCGAGCGTATGGGAGGCAACGGCGAAAAACGGAAAGAGGAGCGCGACGTCCGCTTTCCAGTCGTGTGTCCGGCGCAGTTCCGGAGTGGAGGCGAGTTCATAGATCGCGCTCAGAAGCGGAGCGACCACGATGATCCCGATCAGATCCGATAGCGACCACGTGCGCCAGAGATCCAGGAACGAGCTCGTGGTGTCGGATGTGCCCGCATGGATCAGGATCGCCGCGCCGAGGCCCGTAAGTGCCGTGCTGACGGCCGCGGCAGCAAAGAAAGCGACCACGCGTATGACGCGGCCAAAGGCCTCTGCCCGCTCGGGAACGGACTCGAGCGATCGGGCAATGATCAGGGCTTCGACCGCATTGAGCAGGCCAAATCCCGCGGAAAGCCAGAGAGATCGGCCAAAAATCACGTTGACGACGACGGTTGCAAGGAATGTCCCCAGCGCAACCGCGCGAAAGCCGGATCGGCCGATGGCGATAGCAAGGCCGGCCGCAATTCCCGAGGCAGGCCAGAAGATGGCGATTCCCGATACGCCCGTCAGGAAGATCAGTCCGGCCCAGGCCGCGAGGCCGTAGCCGATGGCGGTCTTGAGGACCAGCAGCGGCTCTTTGCCGAGGCGTCGTATCGACCGTGCCAGGGCTACGCTCGGCACCGGGCCTTGCTGCCGCTCCAGGTCGAAGGCGTTCATTCCTGCCCCCTTGTCGGGCCCTGCAGATCTGCAACTGCAACCTTGAAAATGCTCTGGCCACGGCCGACCATCCATATGCCGGCGCAGGAAGCCTGCCCGTGACACTATCCTAAAATGCGCTGGTTCAAGTCTGGCATCGTTGATAGGGGCATGTTAACCAACAGCGGTGTCACGTAACTATCCCTCTATCCATTGCAATTCATTGCACGGCAATTGCATCGGCTCGGCCGAGTTGTCGAGAACGTGATGGAAGCGACACAAGCATGAGCCGAAAAAGGACAAGCCTTCTGAAGGGTGCGCTGAGCGCGCTCCATTTTACCGGTACGGACCGCCTGCTTGCGCCTCTGACGCGCGGTGTCGGTGTCGTCTTCATGCTGCACAGCGTCAAGCCCGCCACTGCGGACGAGTTTGCGCCCAACCGTCTTCTGGAGATCACGCCGGAGTTTCTGGCGGAGGTCATCGACATGGTGGTCGACAACGGCTTCGACGTCCTGTCTCTGGATGATGCGCATGCGCGTCTGCGCGAGGGCGACTTCGACCGCCCCTTCGCATCCTTCACCTTCGACGACGGCTATCGCGACAATCGCGATTTCGCCTATCCGATCTTCAAGAAGCGGAACCTGCCATTCACGGTCTACGTTCCGAGCGATTTTGCCGATGGCCGGGGCGACCTGTGGTGGGTCAAGCTCGAAATGGCAATCGCGGCCAGCGACGTCGTCCATGCACGCGTCGACGGCGTTGCGGAGCGCTTCGAAACCGCTACGGCGGCGCAGAAAGAGCATGTTTTCAATCGCATCTACTGGTGGCTGCGTTCGATCTCGGAGTTCGAGGCGCGCCGCTTCGTGACGGACCTGTGCGACAGCCATGGTGTCGACACGTCGAGCCTTTGCCGCGACATGGTCATGGGATGGGACGAGCTACGCGACTTCGCCCAGGATCCCCTCGTCACCATCGGTGCGCACACGCGCCGTCATCTCGCGCTGGCCAAGCTTTCCCTGAGCGAAGCACGCCTCGAGATGGAGGAGGGCGCCCGCCGCCTCGAGAGCGAGCTGGGCAGGCCGATACGGCACTTCAGTTTTCCGTACGGTGATGAGACGAGCGCTGGTCCGCGGGAATTCGAGCTGGCGCGTGAGTTGGGTTTTGAAACGGCTGTTACAACCCGCAAGGGCTTGATCCATGAACGCCACGCGGACCTGACGACGGGCCTGCCGCGGGTTTCGCTCAACGGAAACTTCCAGAACACGCGCTACGTCAAGGTCATGCTTTCGGGGGCACCGTTTGCATTCTGGGACATGGCACGGCATCTGCGCCCGGAGCCCATGGCTGCCTGAGCTATCGCGCGCCAGAGGTCCACCGTCACCGAGGGTACATCCATCGGATGATCAGGCCGGCTATCGGCACCCAGGCAAGCCCTGCAATTGCGTAATAGAGAAATTCACTGAGCCCATGGGCTGTGGGCAAAATCTGGCCAGCGACCACCGTTGCCAGCAGGACATAAACGAGCAGGAACAGCACGAGCGCCATTGTCCCGAGCAGGGCGCGGGTCGTCGGGCGTTGCGGCATGGATTGAGACATTCGAGAGCTCGTGTGGCTTCGGTAAAGCTGTCGGATCGCGGCGGCGGGTGAATTCAAGACTTCCTAGATTGCAATAGCCCCGCGTCCAAATGGTTTTGCGCGGCATGGTGGCGCAAGGCAGCGGCTCATCGTGTCGCGTATCGGCGTAAGAGCATCCGCATGAGGGCTGCGGACCCGCGCCAGTGAAGCGCATTGCGCGCGGCGCGGCGTCTCTCTACCTCACGCACCATCGGACGGAAAGGACGGCTGGTGTGGCACTGACGGCAAGCGGGAGAGTGGACGCGCGCGAGGATGGCTGGCGAGGCGACAACGCCATCGCGCTCTGGCTAGGTATCATTGCCGCGATGGTGGCTCTGACCGCCATCATCGGTGCTGCCACACGCCTCACGGGCTCGGGCCTTTCCATCACCGAGTGGCAGCCGATCCTCGGCGTCATTCCGCCGCTCAACGAGGCCGACTGGCTCGATGCCTTCGCCAAGTACAAGGAGATCCCTCAGTACGTCGAGCTCAACCATGGGATGAGTCTCGAAGCCTTCAAGGCGATCTACTGGTGGGAATGGACTCACCGGTTGATCGCCCGCTCCATCGGCGTCGTCTTTCTCGTGCCGTTCCTCGCTTTTCTGGCGCTGAAGCGTATTCCCCGGCGTCTGGCCCCGAGGCTGGTGCTTCTGTTCGCCCTCGGGGGCCTCCAGGGCGCGATCGGATGGATCATGGTTCAATCAGGCTTGGTCGATCGCGTATCGGTCCATCCTTTGAAGCTGATGCTGCATCTCGGGTGCGCCGTGCTCATCTTTGCGCTGCTCGTGTGGACGACGTTCGAAACCGCCGAAAGACGCGACCGTCCCGCGCATCTGGCGACTGTGCCGCTTTCCGCCGTGCTAGGTGCATCGGTGCTGGTCGCGCTGATCTATCTCCAGATCCTTTCGGGCGCTCTGGTGGCGGGCCTCAAGGCCGGAATGACGTACAACACGTGGCCATTGATGGATGGCCACTTCATTCCCGAGGGACTGGGTACCCTGTCGCCGTGGTGGCGCAATATCGTCGCCAACATCACGACGGTGCAGTTCAATCACCGCATGCTCGCGTATCTGGTGGTGGCGTTCGGTCTCTGGCGGGCCGCCGGCATGTGGCGGAGCGCGGATGACGAAACGGTGCGCCACTCGGCCCAATGGCTGGGACTGGCGCTCATCGGGCAAATGGCGCTCGGCATCTGGACGCTGCTCGCATGGGTGCCGCTGCCGCTCGGCGTGGCGCACCAGGCGGGGGCCTTGACCGTGCTGGCCCTTGCACTCCGG
>Ga0182738_1005669_pt1 | contig 13243 bp, 11 predicted proteins | sample eDN5th30CBELigMG_FD_128876 | JGI IMG/M metagenome (GOLD analysis project Ga0182738, IMG submission 128876) | Enriched Miracle-Growth compost microbial communities from Emeryville, California, USA - eDNA 5th pass 30_C BE-Lig MG (version 2)... ...
CTTGGTGGGCCGCACCTGCATATCGCTAAATGCAAACACCGCATCGCGAAAATGCATGCCGGGAACTAATTCGCAAAGACGCTTGTCGCCGTCAGAAATATCGTCGTTCATCATGTTTATAGAGGTGTTTAGGTGGGTAGGTTTTTAGGTGTTTAGGTGAGTGATCCCGTAAAAGTACTTTTACCTAAATACCTAAATATCTAAATACCTAAATACCTAAGCCGTTCACCTTGCACCGATTTCAGCCAGCAACTTCTTTGCTTCTTCCGCTGCCACATGAAAACAATCGGCCGGGCTGAGGTTTTTGAATTCCTGATTGGCCTCGCCGCTGGGACCGGTTGCCATCACGGCGTCGGAATGCGCCAGATGGGGCTCCAGTGAAACCGGGCCGTTCCAGCCGCTCTGTGCGGCGTCGCCCAAAATTTCGCGAGCGTGTCCCGCGCCCTGGCCGATGGGCACATGTTGATTTTCTTTGGTGCTGTCTTTAAGATGGAAGGCGTCGGTGACATTTTTGAGTTGTTGCCAGTTTTCCCAGACATCGTCGCCGCTTTGATTATAATTATCAAAATCGAAAATCAACCGGAAGGTTTCGCCGTCACGCAAGGCGTTGGCAATTTCCAAAATCTCATTACAACGATCGCCGAAAATGTGGCGCTCGTTTTCGTGATATAAAACCAGCCCTAACTTTTTGGCTTCTTCTTTCAGAGCGCCCAGTCGCCGCAGTGATTCGTTTTTCCATTCGTCATAAGGTTTCTCTGTTTTATTGTAATAGGAAAAGATGCGCACCGCGTTGCAATTGAAGATCGGTGCCAGCTGAGCAATGTGGCGCAGCCGTTCGAGATCGGTTTCAAAATCATCGGCAATATCGATCTTGCCCAGTGGCGATCCCAACATCCCCACCGTAATGCCCGCCGCGGCCAATTGCTCTGCCGCGTTTTTTGCCACGTCCAGCGGCAGGTTGGATACATTAAATTCGCCCAATCCACGCACGTCGATATAAGTTAAACCGGCGCGTTGTAACGCGGCAATCTGCTCTTCGATAGTGGGGCCAGCTTCGTCGGCAAACGCACTCAAATTCCATTGTGTTGACATAATAAAAAATTCTCCAGCGGCAAAGAAATTACCTCTGGAGAATTTAACGTGAATTGCCGGTTAGTGCAAAACCTTGCCAGCCAGCCCTGCCTTCTTTAACGCTGCTCCATCGCTGCCACTGGTGGGAAGCGTGCCGCAATAAAAGTACTTTTGATCCAGCGCCGCTAATAATTGCAACGTCGCTTCGCGGATATTTTGCGCGCCGATAGTTAATGTTTGCGCGTTGCGCGTCACGCCTGCCGCGCCGCCGCCAATGATAATCGCCGGTTGGGATGCATCGGCTTTTTGCACGATGGGCAAAATAATTTCTCTGGCCGGCGTCATGCCGTATCTGCCCCAGAATTGGAAATAATCCTGAATGCGCTGCGCGGCCCATTGTTCGTCTGGCGACGGATTTTTCGGCAATACAATTTGCGTTGTTTTCGTATTATCGAAATAGGGGAAATCTTGCAGATCGTTAACGGAAGAATGGAAATAACGCGAAGCGAAATTCCAATGATCGCCATCGTGATTTTTAAATTCCCAGCCATCGCGCAGTGAAAGTACTTTTGTGGGATTAAAAGTACTTTTAATAATCAAATTTCCGTTAGCGCCATCATCATTCCAATTTACAGTGGCCTTTCCAGATACAGAAACGGGAATCGCCGCCACGGCGCGCAATACCAAGGTTTCGTGCGCGGGAATTTCTACTTGCAAAATAGTAGTGCGGCCTTGCACGGTTTGCGAAAGTACTTTTCCTCCAGCAGTTGAGGCGAAGAGATAATTGGCTGCTCCGAGATAATCGTTGTCAATAATAATCTTCCCGTTCCAGGCAGTTTTCTGCGCATTTCCCAGAGTAAGAAAACTGCCGAGATCATTTCCGTAACGTGCTGCCCAGATATAATGGGGCAGATCATTATTTGCGCCGCGCACCGCCGGAACTGCTTGCCAACCTTGCGAGATCACTTCTTTCAGCAACGGCAACATTTTCACCATTTGCGGAACGCCCGCGCTGAAACGGATCGAAGGATAAGCGCCGAATCGATAACACGACAGGCGAACAAAATCCGCCGCGCCACGATAAGCCGCGCGTATTTGCTCTGGCGTCATGTCATCGATTTTTAATAGATCCGGCAAACGCCAGGCGCTCCAAAAAGTGATGAGTTTATGTCCCGCTGCCAGACGCAAAGCCTGCAACGATCCATCCTGATTATAAAGCTGCGCGCCGTAATAATAGGGCGCTTGCTCGCACATCAGCGTGTCGGAACGCGCTACCAGAAACGGGCGGGATTTGCTGGTGATGTTGCCCACCAATCCCACTTTCTTGCCGTCTTTTTCGAGGCTGCGCGTAAAGTCCGCCATCTTGGCAATGGCGACGGCGGTATCGGCGTATTCGCCATCTTTATCAAAGGCGCGGCGCGGCGATTGCTTCATTCCTTTGCCGCGAAACGGCGTGCCGCCAGCCATGATGTCATAGGCGAAAGCGTGGACAGGATTTTCCGCGACGACCTGTTTCGCGTCTTCCATACTTTGTTGCGCAAATTTATTGCCCCACGGATACATCTCTACTTCGTGATCGTTGCCGATGACCCACGGCGTCGTGTAAAGCCGCGCATAGGAACCGTCCGGTTTATAAATAATCGCATCAGGATATTGTTCTTTCGCCAGTTCAATATCGGAAAATGAAAATGCCGGAACATAAAACGCCGGCGTTGCGCCCGCTTTATCGACATTTTCTAATAGGTGATGGCGGAATTCGCGAAACTTTTCGGCGGAGGGTTGATCGCGAAAATAATTGAAAGGTTTTACGGGTTTATAATCCCAATATTCGTCGCGCGTATAAATATCGCCGGTGCGGCGGAACGGCGCGTAGAACCATTCCCAGTCGGTTCCAAAACGCCGCGCTTTTTCCGTTGCCTGCAACAAGCCTTTTGTATTGATATTACCCAGGCCTTCCGTAACCAAATCTTCCCAGGCGCGCGACCCGCCAACGCCAGCCGCGCGTGGATCGATATTCGTACGTGCGTTAAATGCCTCCGGATGCGCGGAAAAGTACTTTTGCAAGGCATCCAGATATCCGTAACGCGGCGTGAAGCGATATATCTCAATGGGAAATGTATCGCTTTCACCGGCGCTTAAAGCCAGCGGAATTTGTAATTGCAAAAAGTACTTTTGATCCTTGGTGAGAAGAGATTGATTAAGTGCGCTCACAATTTGCATCGGCGGCAGCGCCAGCGCCAGACCGTTCTTATTATCATAGATTGCCTGCAACATCGTGGCGTTCATCTCGCCGTCAACATAAGGATGCCACGAAAGCGCCTGACCGCTAACGGCGTCGCCGCGGCCGCCCCAATAATGTAAATCAGCGGCGGATTTATCCCAGCTTAATTGCCAGTTCAAATACAACCAGCGGTCGCCCGCGGAATTATTTTTGATGGTATATTTCCACGTTTCAGGGTTATTGTCATTGGCTGGAGAATAGCTCGTTTGCACGCAGGTATTATCATTGTTAATAGTATTCTGTGAGGAATTAATTTGCAATATTGTCTGCTGCGTTTTGCCATCGATAATGTTCAGTTGCAATGGCGTCTGCGCCGCCGCGGGCGCGATGAAGAGGCATAGTAAAAATACTTTTAGGAGGAAGGGTTTCATGGTTTTATGTGGTTTGGGTTTTCGTGTTCTGGCTTGTCTTTGTAAATGGGGATTTTCATGAATACTATAAAATTGAGTGGGGGCAGGCCTCCGTGCCTGCTTATAAAATGTCAGCTTTGCTGACTCCTTATTTCAAAAACAGCAATATGGAATAAATTCTCTTTAAGCAGGCACGGAGGCCTGCCCCCACTCATTCTGAATATACAGTTATTCTTGATCTATTTCCACCAACGTTACATCATCAAATGAATACATGCCCGCCCGCTGATAAGCGCCGAAGGCAACATTCACCGATGCGGCATTTCCGGAATCAAAATCTATTGTCACAGGCCGCCACTTATTGGGAGTAAAAACTAAATACTTCGACCAGGCGTCGTCCCAAAAGAAGGGATACATGGACAGATGAGCCGCTCTGCCATATTCCACGACGCTCACTTTCTCCTCGCCTTCGCCGCCGGAAATGGCGAATCTGATATTGCCTGTATCCATGCGCGCCTTGAGCGACAGGCGATATTGCGTGTGCGGTTTCACCGTGACGTGTTGCATGAGATAAGCGCCGTGCGCGTCCCATTTCAAAAAATGGATTAGCGCCACATGGCCGGAATCTTTTTCCGCGGGAAAAGTACTTTCCACAACGCCCGGATTCTCCGTGATATTCCAACCGGTGGCCTGGCCGTTTTTGACTTGTTCGAAATTGCCGTTGGTGATGAGATTCTGCGGCGCGGCATGCGCCGGTGCCATTGTCATCAGGCAAATGCCAGTTGCGAGAATGTAATGGTTGACGTTCATAGGTTTCCTATTATATTACGGATTTTCGATTCTCCACGCGCCGCCAGGTTTGGGATTTGTGGATGATGCGGGTTTTTGCGCTTCCGCGCTGACGATGTTGGTTTTGAGCCATTTGACATGTCCATCTGCGAAGGCCATATTCACGCCGCCCAGATGCCGGCCGCTTTCGCAATCGCTTTTGAGGCTATTGTAAGTATCACCACTATTTCCGTCTAAATTAGGATCGCAGGCATTGCCCAATTCACCGATTCCCGGGAAGTAATAGCCGTATTGCGCCCTCGCGGAAGCAGAGCTGGGATTTGCATATGCCGTCAGCATCCTAAAATAGCCGGCATCCATCATGGCGTATGTTTTAGCTGGCGCTTGGACGGCGCTCATGCTGATGGTGGTCGTGCTACCACCAAGCAGGTAAGAACTTGCACCATATTGACCGCGAATTGGCCTATTAACCCAACTGCTATTTAAATCTTGTCCGGAAGGGCAGGTAAAAATTTGGATACTTTTGGTGTAAGGATAAAGTAACTGTTCCCAGATCCATGCCGTGGATGTGCTGCCCAAAAAGCGGCCGCCCGGCGGTTCCTCATTCAGACTCACGGTTTGATATGGCGGATATTTCTCATCATAATCCTGCACATACATCATCAGTCCCAAGCCAAATTGCTTGAGATTGCTCATACAACTGGCCCGCCGCGCGTTTTCACGGGCCCGAGCAAATACAGGAAACAAAATTGCTGCGAGGATTGAAATAATCGCAATAACAACTAATAATTCAATCAAGGTAAATCCTCGATTCTTTCGTTGACAATACATCATCATTTTCACCGTCCCCAATTTTAGAGTGCCGATAACTAATAGCAATATTATAAACCACATTGCCTGCGTGAAAAGTACTTTTAGCTGCTTTTGATTGCGTGAAACATGACATTGAGCGACATTAATTATCTTTTTGCGACAAATGGTTGTGGTTTTTGCGAAATGCACGTGGAGAAAGTCCGGTTTTCTGCGTGAACCAGCGGCTGAAATGTGAGGGTTGCCGGAAGCCGCAATAATAGGCCACGCCCTGAACGGAAAGAGTGGAGCCCTGCAAAAGTACTTTTGCCTTGGCAAGTCGTTGCTGATGCAAAAAAGCGGCGGGCGAAGTGCTGGCATGTTCCTGGAAAAGGCGTTCCAGATGACGCACCGAAACGCCAGCGTGCAGAGCGATTTCCTGGCTGGATAAATCGGGATTTTCGAGGTGAGCCGCCATATATTTCTGGGCAAATTCCACGATGTCGCTGTGATCGTGCGCTGGTAACGAAGCGGCTGGATGCCGTTCTGGGGTGCTGGCAATGCCATGCACGTCGGTGAAGCGTTTTTCCTGAATGCTGCGCAGCATTAAATCCAAAATCAGCGACGTATAATAGTAGATGATGCGGTGCGCCAGAGCCGGTTTTTGCCATTCCTGCAACAATCGCCACGCCAGCAGTTGGGCATCAAATTCATGCAGCAGCACATAGGGAGTTTGCCAGACTCTGCCGTGATCGATGGTGTAGGTGAAACAACTGACGCTATCGCGCCGCAGATGGATTAACATGCCGCGCGCGTAGTCGCCGCCGCTGCCGCTGAGGCCGCGCGTGAAAGGAATGCCGGGCGGGATCAGAAAAAAGGTTCTTGCTTGCAGCGGCACCGTCCATTGATAGCCTTCCTGGCCCGGCGGGCGCCGCACCTGATAATCGGTTTGTCCCGCGAAAATGCAGCCCAGCACGGGCACATCGATGGAGTTTAAATTTTGGGAGGGCCACACCTGCACATGGGGATATTTCAGGTGATTGCGATTGGGGCACAGCGCTGGCTTTGTTTCTTCCCGCCATTCCAACGGAAAGAGCGCCCGCGGTGGCGTGCTGAAATAGACCTGTGGCGCGCCGTTTTGCATCCATGGAATCAACTTGTCCTGCAACAATAATTCTATCTGTCGGATGATGGGAGGGCTGGAATGTGCCATAAAAGTACTTTTGCTTATATGCTGAACTTATGCATGATCCGTGGCCATGGACTTCATACCGTGGAAAAGTACTTTTATCCTCCGGCAGTGACGCCGGAGCCACGAAATATTGGATTTGGGCAAAATCTCAATTTTGTGGCACCAAAAGTACTTTTGATCGTTATGACTTAATAATATCAAATATTGGCGTCGGTTATGACTGCCACATTAATAAATCCCCAACTATCTTAAAAAACACCGTAAACAGGGAAGAATAATCAGGGAAGAAAGGCATCTTTCGTCTCGCTGAAATATGATTTATCTCTTGGGCATTTGTTTGTTACTCACTTCATTCGGCTATTTCATGCTGTTGTGGCGTTTGTGGCTGATTGATGGTGTTTTGGATACGCCATTTTTAATCTTATTTGGCGGCGGCGCTTTCATTTTTATTGGCATCGGCATTCGCCATGCTTCCATTCCGTTATTGTGGTTGGCGGTGTTTCTGATGGGCGGCGGCAGCATCCTCTATAACGTGCTGGATGACCATTACGAGAAAAACAGTATCAAAGATCGCTATCGGGACGATGTCGCCAAGTATAAACGGCGCATCGAATTTAATGCCGCGGATTGGATGGCCATGCGCGAACTGGCGAAGGCATACATGAAATTGGAAATGTATGACGAAGCCATTCAAACCTATAAAGACGCCATCCGGCTGGATCCGCCCGAAGTGACGCGGTTGCGGCAGGGGCTCAATGACGCGCTGGATTTGCGCAAAGCCGGCAAATTGAGCGATATCAGTATTTGCCCGCATTGCCGTCTCGAAACTCCGATCAGTTCCAAGGTTTGCGTTCATTGTGGACAGCCGATGCGGTTTGAATTCTGGAAATTTATTTCCTCGCCCGAAGTTTATGGCGATATCGTGCGATATGTCGTGCTGGCGCTGGCCGCGCTGGCAGTTTTGGTCTTATTGCTTTCGCAGCTTTCCATCGAAGTCAAAGCTGTGCTTGCCATGTCCTGCGTCATCGTGGGCGGCTTTTTGCTGTGGCGGAGTATTGATAATGCGTAAATCCCCCAAAAGTACTTTTAGATGTCACTTCCCGCCGCGCCAATTATTGGTATCATATCACCCATGAGTGTTTTGGATCAATTTTCTCTTAAGGGTAAAACGGCCCTGGTCACCGGCGGCGCGGGATTATATGGCCGGCAGATTGTGGATGCATTGGCGGAAGCGGGAGCGAAAGTTTTTGTGGCAGCGCGCTCACGTGAGGCATTGGAAACATTTGCGGCCGGTCGTTGCGAACAAGGTTTGGATGTGGAAGCATTGACCTATGATCAGGGCGATGAAGCGTCTATTTTATCGTTGCGCGATGTTCTCCTGGAGCGCGCCGGTCAGCTGGATGTATTGGTGAATAATGCCGTGTTGCGATCCATGAAAGAAGGCTATCAAAGTCCCGCCGAGGCCTTTGCGCAAAGTATGCAAGTCAACGCCACCGGCCTCTTTATTATCACGCGCGCCTTTGGCGATGAGATGGCCAAACAGGGTTCGGGATCGATCATTAATATCGGTTCGATTCAGGGCGTTTGCGGTGAGGATGCTTCTTTGTACGTGGGCACGGATATGGTGCACGGCTCGCCCGATTATTATTTTCACAAAGGCGGTGTTACCAATTTCACGCGTTTTATCGCCAGTTATTATGGCCCATCGCAGGTGCGCTGCAATTGCGTCGTCGCGGGCGGGTTTTCCAACAGCCAGCCGGAGCCTTTTTATTCACGCTATAAAGAGCGCACTTTTCTGGGCCGCATGGCCAATGATGAAGACATGAAAGGTTTAATGGTTTATCTGGCATCGGATGCTTCTCAGTATATGACTGGCGCTAACATTGCGTTGGATGGCGGCTATACTGCGAAATAAGGGTGTATATGGAATTTTCACATTTGATGTTGGGCACCGCGCAGTTTGGCGTGAATTATGGTGTTGCCAATAGAACGGGAAAACCTTCGCAGCAACAAGTCAATGACATCATTTCCTATGCCTGGGGAAATGGCGTGAATTGCCTGGATACTGCTTCCTCCTATGGTGAAAGTGAGATGGTTATCGGTAAGGCGCTGGAAGATTTGGGTCTGTTAGGGCAGATGCAAATTGTTTCCAAAGTGGCACATTTTGCGGATGACCTGTCTTTGGCAGCAGTGAAGGAACATATACATAAAAGTGTCTTTGGATCGTTGGAACGGCTCAAGGTGGATTATCTGGACGTATGTCTTTTTCATCACGAAAAGTACTTTTTTGCGATTGATTTGTTGCATGAATTAAAAGAGCAGGGTGTTGTTAAATCTGTGGGCCTTTCGTTCACCGGTACTGATTTTGATGATGCTGCAAAAGTACTTTCCTCTCCGTTGATTGATGTTGTTCAAGTGCCGGGAAGTTTGCTGGATCGCCGTTTTGAAAATGCAGGATTCGCGTTGGCGCGTGAGTATGCAAAGCCGGTTTTCGTGCGCAGCGTATATTTGCAGGGATTGCTGGTGCAGGAAACCGCGCCGCCGCATTTGGCCGCGTTGCAACCTTCAATAGATACGATTGGGAAAATAGCGCGCCGCCATCATCTTTCGCGCGAAGCGCTCTGTGCCCGTTATATGCTGGGACTTGGAGGCGTTACCAGTTTGTTGATGGGCGTGGAGACGCTTGAGCAATTGAAAGAGAATGTGGCAATTGTTCGGCAGGGCGCATTGCCGTTGGAAATACACCGGCAGATAACATATGAAGTGCCGCTTCTATCGGCTCAATTGCTGTGTCCTCACATGTGGCCAAAGCAGGGATAAAAGTACTTTGGTGCATCTATTCTGCATCAATATTTGCAGTTTTGTCAATCAAGTTATCTCTCCTTTGCTTCCAGTAAATGCGCTCCGCCTGTTGTTGCAATTCGGCCAGTTTATCAATAGCGTCCAATGCTTCCACGGGTGTTTGATAGGAGATGACCGTTGCCGCCGTTTCTACTTCCGTCAATTGTTTTTGTGCGGTGGCGTTATTTTTCGATATATCTTTTGCTCGTGTTATGGTCTGTTGCAACGCCGTGTGGCGCGATGCTGCCATTGCATTTGCCGTTGTTAATTTCATTTTTCCCGGTTGGGGATGCACCAGAATTTCTTCGTCCAATGGCAACATCCACGGCGCAGGAGCGGCGGTTTCCAACACCTGCGCCACCGTTTCAGAAGAAATGTGGGCGTCTTTCATGAAATACAAATAGCCAAAATTGGTCGTCAATTCATAATTGCCGCCAGGCGCCCAGGTGGCACCGATGAACTTGCCGCTGCTATAGGCATAGCGCACCGGATCGAACATCCATATATCGCCAGCGCTGGCTTTTTGGCCCAAATCTGCCCAGGGGAAATAGGCGTCGATAATCCAGGCATCTGACGTTTGATGTGTGGAAGCGCGCCAGCCATAAGCGCTCCAGTCATTCAATGTTACGGCGGTGTCCTGCCGTTTGAAATCGCTTTGGACACCCTGGCTATTAATGGTGAAATTCATAAATCCCACGCCGTTCGCCTGCGGGTCAAAATAGATAGTGGCGCAATCGTCCGTCCATAATCGGGGGGCATCGCGGCGAATAATGGAAGCGCGCAACTTGTTCAGGTTATCATCGTAATTGATGATCTTCAAGAAAATGCCGCTATCGTTATATAACATTTTAAAACGGGTTTTTAATATGCTAGGCGCGGGATTGGGCTTCCAATATTCATAATAGCCGGAACTTTCCGGGGCCTGCGCCCAACAGCTATCCGCCAGTTTGCCTTCAGTGGAAGCGGTGCAGGCGGTGGGTGGCGCTCCATAAAATGCCAGTTTCCGAAGCGCGGCATTATCTGCGCGCGCTGCGCCACAGGTTATTGGCAAAAGGAATAGCAGGGATAAAAGTACTTTTGAGATAAGTTTGCAGTTTTTATATTTCATGGTTTAAGATTAACCTCACGCACGCTTTTCAATCCTGTGCGCACATCGGTCAACACAACGCGATAACGCCCCGGCAAGTCATTGAATGCAAAAGGAATGTCCCTGGCATTGCCGGGGTTTTGCGTTGTGAAAACATGGGTGCGGTGCGGCAGGATTTTGCCATTTGGCGCGAAAATATCGATTCGGTAAATGCCATGTGGCTTGAGTTTCGTTATATCTATTTTTACGATTTGGCCGCTGGAAATATGCAATTTATCCAACATCAAGTCCGGTGCTGATTGTTGCTTGTCAAAAACGCAATAGACATTAAACGGAAGATCCAACTTCATTTGTAATTGCGATCCATGGCCAACCAGCCCTTTATCCACCTCATAAACCCAACCTGCTTTGGGCAAACGCAGCGTCATTATTTGGCCGCTATTTTCTTTATCGGCAAGAATGCCAACCACTTGATTATCAGTATTTTGGCGCACGCGCACCACCAATTGATCGGGCGATAACCCGCTTACTGTAATACTGGGTTTCACATTTGCCAAACTCAGCAATTGCGATAAAAAGACGTCGAAGGAGAGCGGTGTGGCGGCTGTGTTTTGCGCTGTTCCTAAATTGAAATTCAGCAAAATCGTCAGACCTTTGCCCACTTCGCGCGAGGTAAATACCGGCGTTTCCGGTGCCTGGAAGGCCTGCGACGCGGCGAAGGAAAAGTACGTTTCGCGCACGGTGGTTCTGATATTCACTGGCCGCAATTGCAGTTTTGGTTGCCAGTTTAATTGCGGCGCATTAAAGAATTCTGCAAAGGTACTTTTAGGCAACGGCCGCAAATAACTGTTGAGAATACCGGGATTGATATCCGCGATAACCACGCCTCCGCTGGCCGCAAAATCGCTAATGGCCTTTTGTTCACCCTCCGAAAGCGCTGACGCACCAAAGAGGAAAAGTACTTTATAGCCTTTCAGTGCGCCGCTTTCTGCCATTTTGGAAGTGACGAAATCAAAGTTCAATCCTTTGCGGTAACAGAAATCCATAAAGGCATTTGCCGAATCGGTGGGTTTGAAAAATCGATCATCCATGAAGGAAGCGCTATAGCTGGCGTGGCTCCACAAAATGGCAATGCCATCATTTCGCAACGGCGTTTTTATCAGTGTCTGCGCCTGGCCACTTTTCAGCGCATCGAGACGCGGCAGCAATTTTTGAAAGTACTTCGCATACGAAAGATCCACACTGAGCAACCCGCTGCTTTCCAACCCGCTGCTATAAAAGGCACTGCCATTGACCACGCCTTGCAAGAGTGGCCGCCATAATTGATAGGGCAATCCCTCGTTTCCCACCGTAGTTTCGCCATAACCCCACCACAGCGTGCGCAGCCGGCCGCCGCCAATGCTGCGCAGCAACTCATTCATCACATCATCGCTATACGGCCCCCAGAAATCCAGTCCTTTGAGCGTCACTTCCAAATTCCCCGGCACGGAACCTTCCGCTCCCACCAGCGCATGCGGATCGATTTGCTTGATTTGCCGCGCCAGAAAGTGATGCACATCGGCATACTGTTTTTCCATGAAACTGCGATGGTCATACCATGCCGGAAAGTTTTGATTATCGCGTAATTGAGCAGGCGAAAAATTAGGGACGGCATCAAAATTCGGATATTGCGTTCCACGTTCCTGATTTAGTTTTTCGATAGTGCCATAACGCCGTTGCAGGAATTTTTTGAATTCCACGGTATCGGCAGGCGAATATCCGGCGTCGTAGGAAAAGTGATTTTCATCACCCAGCGAATACACCATTGGCCCCACCTGCGGAACGCCCTTGAGACGGCGCGCGATATTCTTCTTCCAAAAATCGCGAACTGCCGGATTATAGATAGAGCCATCGTCGGCGGTAGCTTGCTCAATTTCTTCCTTGGTCATGCTGAGCCAATGGTTATTTTGAGTTTGCCCTTGCGGCCCGGCAGATAATCCGATGCGTGACACGTAAGGAACGAATTGTTGGTTCATCATCGCCATGCGCCGCGCGATGCTGCCATCGCCTTTGGGATGGGTTAATCCGGCGGAACCGTGCAGATTATCCACTAATTGCCTGGCGTACATTGGCGTTAAATAGGGCCGCACCGAATCCCACAAAATGTTGGGGAATATCGCGCGTTGGCGATTGGGGAAAAATGCTGTTTGCTCAGTTTTGGCCAGTGGTTTTCCCGCTTGCCAGATTTGCGCCACAATCGTTCCGGCAATTGTGGGCAATTTGACATCGGGGAAACGGAATGGAATTTCAGTTGCGCCACGTTTGATTGCGATTGCCTTTTCTTGCCAGATTTTGCGATGCGGCAAATCCTGCAAGCGCAATTGAAGCGTGGCATCCTGATGCAAAGCTTTCTTTAAAAGTACTTTTCCTGTCACTGTTTCGCCGCGTTCGTAGGAATCCTTATCGGTAATAACGCGAATCTCTCCCATCGGGGAAATGACGTTGCAGCTAAAAACTCCAAAGCTGGAAATCGTGCCATTCTGCTCCAGTCTCACATCCAAAAAATGCCTGCCCGCTTCCAGCGGTGGCAATTCCACAGCACGGATCTTGCCTTGTTGAATAACGGCGCTGCCATGCCATTTCACATAGTTCCATTTATCGCGCAGGCGTAAAAGTACTTTTCCTGATTCCATGTGTTGCGCAACCAACGGCAAAAGTACTTTTTGCCCCGCGTTTATTTGCGCGGGCCAAACTGGTGTGATGGACGCCGCGGCATCGCGCCCCGCCGCCCATTGTACAACACGGGCAGCAAATGCCATATTATTTTCATAATGCGATTTCCAATTGTCCGGCGAATAATCCGC
>Ga0182738_1005670_pt1 | contig 13243 bp, 19 predicted proteins | sample eDN5th30CBELigMG_FD_128876 | JGI IMG/M metagenome (GOLD analysis project Ga0182738, IMG submission 128876) | Enriched Miracle-Growth compost microbial communities from Emeryville, California, USA - eDNA 5th pass 30_C BE-Lig MG (version 2)... ...
CTACGCCAGCATCCGCCAAGCCCGGCGCAAGGACGACGCGGACGACGCGAGCATCGCCGCCAACTGGCGAGCCAGGTTTGAGGACGCCCAAGCCCGGCTCCAAGCCGTGACCGCCGAGCGCGACGAATTGAAGGCGAAGTTGTCCGAGGTCGCCAAGCCAGAGGGCGAGTAATGGCCCTTCCCGTCCGACGCGATGGCCCGCCCAAGCATGTTCCCGTGTTTCGGCCGCCCGAGAAGGTTGAGGAATACAAGGAACGCCAAAAGTTCTACCGCTCAAAACTTTGGCGATCGACGCGGGAACATAAGTTGAGACGCGACCCGCTTTGCCAGCATTGCAAGGCGGCCGGCAGGCTTGAGCCAGCCACGCAAGTCCACCACGTCAAGGAACGCCTTGACCGCCCGGACCTGGCGTTCGATCAAACGAACCTGGAAAGCCTTTGCGCACCCTGTCATAGCCGCGTTTCGCGGTGGCGAATCAACCAGAGGAAGACATGAGCGCTCGCGGCCGGAAGCCCAAGCCGAGACCGATCGAAGGCGGCGGCGGTGGAGCGCCGGAGAAGCCCGCGACGATCGCTGATGATCCCGTGGCTTCCGCGTTGTGGGATTCGTTGGTCGCCGAGATGACCGAGTCGCGAATCCTAGCCAAGACGGACGGGCCGATCCTGGCTTGCCTGTGTTCCGCCTACAGTCGGTTCGTCAAGGCCCGCGAGATTCTCTCCAAAGAGGGCTGGGTCGTCGTCAATGGGAAGAACGGGTCAACCCGTTCCCATCCGTTGCTCAACATCGAGGCGACGGCCGCCACGGAGATGAGCAGGTACGCGAGTGAGTTGGGCCTCAGCCCCACGGCCCGCGCCCGCATCCAGCACGTCGAATCGGCTGAACGCGAGAAGACCTTGGACGAGTTGCTGGCGTGAGATCATGAAGGTCGAAGAATTTAACCCCGTCGTCACCAAAGCGGACGAGGAAGCGCTGCGGCGGGGTTATGTCTTTGATCCAGTTCGGGCCGATCGGCCGGTCAGGTTCATCGAGCGGCTGTGTCGCCAGTCGGTCGGACCATTCGCCGGCAAGCCTCTGATCCTGCTTCCGTGGCAGCGGTCCTGGATCTGGAGAACGTTCGGCTGGATTGACCCGGAAACCGGATATCGCCGGCATCGTGAGATGTTCGGCTGCGTGCCTAAAAAGCAAGGCAAGGGTGAAATAGCGTCGGCCCTTGCTAATTACATGCTGGTCGGCGATGGCGAAGCGGCCCCGAAGATCGCTCTGGCGGCTTGCGACCGCAAGCAAGCCAAGCAGACATTCACCGCCGCGACTCTGATGATTGACCAGTCGCCATACCTGTCCAACAAGCTGACCTACAACGAGTATTACGCGACCATCAAATGTCCCGAGAACAAAGGCGTCCTTGAAGTCAACAGTTCCGACGCCGACTCGCCGGACGGTGGCAATCTCTCGTGCGTCATTGCGGATGAACTGCACCGCTGGACCGGCTCGAAGCGAAACGCCTGGAACGTCTATTCGGGTAGTGGCGCGGCAAGAGCCCAGCCGTTGAAAATCGTCATCAGCACGGCCGGCGACGACCGGCTCAGCGTGATGTACGAACAGTACCTGCGAGCGAGGCGCATTGAGTCTGGCGAAGTCTGGGACGATCTTGGGTTCTGCGGCGTCGTTTATGGCCCCCGCGACGGGGAGGAATACGACCCACACGACGAGGAAACGTGGCGTCGGTTCAATCCTTCGCTTGGGCATACGATGAGCCTTTCGGGCTTCAGAAGCGACTACGAGGCCGCCAAGGGATCGCCGCTCAGTTGGAACTACTGGTTGAGAACCCGGCTTGGCGTCTGGACCCAAGAGGCCACGCGATTCATCGACCGCGACGCATGGGCCAACTGCCCGCCGCGCCGCGATGAATCGGAGATCGGTCCCGACGAAACCTGGCACGCCGGATACGACTTGGCCAGCACTGACGATCTTGTCTCGTGGACATCCATCGTCGGCAACCTTGAGCGGGGCATCGACATCTTTAGCCACTCATGGATGCCGGAAGAGTCGGCAATCCATAAGCAAAAGACGACGGGAATCCCGTATCTCGATTGGGCCGAACAAGGCTACATCACCCTGATTCCCGGATCGCGAATCGACGAAACCGTGATTCTCGACTTCGCCGACGCCGAATACGAGCGGCGGAAATTCACGTCGGCTTATGGGGACTGGTATCACGCGACCACGTTCGGCGCGGGTCTTGAGGAACGGGGCATCCCTTACAAGATCATCCGCGCGACTTGCGTTTCTCTAAACGCTCCTACGCGAGAGTTCGATCGGCTACTCGCCACGGGCAAGGTGCGGCACGGTAACAACCCGGTCCTCACGTTCGCTGCGTCCAACGCCGTAACCGAGCGCGACTCGAACGACAACATCAGAATCAGCCGATCCAAGAGCCACGAGAAGATCGACCCAATGGCGGCCACCATCAACGCGGTCGCCGGCCTGATCGACAACATGGTCACGGCGGCGAAGAAACCCCCGGTCATCACGTCGGCCAAGTTCCTTTGGAAGCCGCATAGCAAATGAGCATCGCCGACTTCTTCAAACGAATGCTCCCCGGCCCGATCGCATCGGGTGGGCGGCGGCCGCGCGGACTGTGGGGCGCGAGCCGGCTCTGGGGTCGGCGGCAAATCTTTGGGACGAACACGACCAACGTGCCCGTCTCCCATGAGTCGGCGCTGAGTCTGCCGGTTGTTTTTGCCTGTTGCAACGCCGTCTGCTCCGGGCTCGCCCCCCTGCCTCTCCGGCTGGTTCAACGGCTCCCCGATGGTTCGCTCAGGCAAGCCGTCGAACACCCCATGTACTGGCCGCTCGTTCGGTCAATGGACGGGAACAACTCGACCCCCGCCGACTTCCGCCGGTCGATGATCCTGCACGCCCTGATCTGGGGAACGGCGTCCATCGAGGTCATCCGAGCGCTGGATGGGTCGATCCGGCTGGAACTGCTCGATCCCAACCTCGTGCAACCGCTCGTCAATGAGGACGGGCTTCTATCCTTCACGGTCGGCGGCGTCCAAGTCGAGCGCGAGAAGATCATCAGGATCAACGCCCTGGGCTTCTCCCCATTGGGGGGGTTCTCTCCGGTCCTCTTGGCCCGCCAAGCCTTCGCTATCGCCCTTGCGGCCGATCAGACGGCGGGCTCGACCCTCAGTAACAGCCAACTGGCGAGCGGCTTCCTCAAGGCGCAAGCCGAACTCACGCCGGAAGCCGCTCAAGAGATGCTCGATTCGTTCGTGGCCATGTCGAGCGGTATGGGCCAAGGCGGCGTCGGCTACATCCCGTTCGGGGTCGACTTCGCAAGCAACGACGTGGATCCGGCCCGCGCTCAGCTATTGGAAAGCCGCAAGCATCAGGCGCTGGAAATCTGCCGGCTGTTCAACGTCCCGCCGTCGAAAATCTTCGCCTACGAAGGGTTTTCATATAACTCCGCCGAAGCGGCCAATCTCGATTTCGTGACGGGTTGCCTCTCGCCTTGGGCGGAGATCATCGAGCAAGCCTTCGCTCTTCGCCTGCTTACCGAGGCTGAACAACAGGCCGGTTACTCCTTCGTTCACGACTTCAAGCAGTTGATGCGGGGCGACTCCGCCAGCCGGGCGAACTACTTCGAGAAGCTGAATCGCATGGGCGTCTTGTCCGCGAATCAGGTCGCCATCGAGGAAGGCTATCCCACGTTCGACGGTGGCGACAAGCATCTGGTGCAGCTCAATCTCGCCCCGGCTGAAGACGCCAAGCCCAAGGATCCCACCAATGGCCAGTAAGCGATTCGAGCGACTTCTAGACGTTGCCGACTTCCGGTTTCGCGAGGCCGATGAAGCTGCCGAATCCGCTGCGGCCAACGGCGGCAAGCCCATCACCCTCTCGGGCTACGCATCCAAGTTTGATGATCCTACCGTGCTTTCGAGCGACGGCAAGAGCAAGGTCATCGAGGTTATTCGGCCGGGGGCCTTTAAGAACGCCATCGCCGAACAACAGGACGTTAGATGCCTGGTCGACCACAACCCGACGCTGCTCTTGGGCCGAACCCGATCGGGGACGCTCAAGCTTTGGGAGGACGAGATCGGCTTGGCCTTCGAGGTCGAGCTTCCCGACATCCAACTGGCTCGCGACCTGACCACCAGTATTCGCCGACGCGACCTTACGCAATGCTCATTCAGCTTCGCGCCCCGCCCTGGTGGCGAGAACGTGGAGAAGCGAAGCGAGGATGGCGTGCTGGTCACTCGTGTTGAATTGACCGACGTTGATCTTTTCGACGTGAGCGTCGTGACCTACCCGGCCTATCCGGGAACGACCGTTTCCGTGGAGGCCCGCTGTAAGGCGATCGCCTCGAATTGTCCAACCCGTTCGGGCCGCGTGGTCCGGCGAAATCTCCGTAAGGCCGCCGCCCTCCGGGTTGCGGATCACATCCTTTCCAAGCGAGGGCGCTAATGGCCGTCCGCGAAGAAGACCTGCTGACCAAGCTCGATGAACTGGATTCCGAAATCCGCCGGCTCCGCGAGGCGCTGGAGGATGAGGATACCGAGGATCGCGAGGACGACCCGGACGCCGAGAACACCGATGGCGAAGGCGAGCCCACGGGCGACGACGCCCCCTCCGATGAGGAGATCGTCGCGCAGCTTGAGTCCTTGCTGGATGAGTACGACGACACCGAGAAGCGGTTGAAGCGGCTCCAAAAGCGCAACGGCCGGATCGCCAGCATCCAAACCCGTCACGCCCAGCGCGGCAACATCAACGATCGGGTCGGGAGTCCCATCATGCCGCACAACGATCGGGTCAACACCCGAAACGGCCGCCACCAGTACAACGTCGGCAAGGCCATCGGAGAGTTCTACGCCCAACGGAACGGCGAAGGCCGCCTCACGGGCATCGAAGCCGAGACGCAAGCCGAATTCCGCAAGGCCCGTCCGGGTTCTCGCGGGCTGATCCTGCCGTTCAACGCCCCGGTCAAGTCGCGCGCCTTGGATATGACCACCGGCGCCGGCGCGATCACCACGGAAGTCTATCCGTCGATTATCGACGTGATGCGGAATCGCCTGGTCCTGAGCAAGCTGGGCACGCAGCTTTTTGAGTTTGACTCGCCGACTAAGCTCCCCAAGGCGAGCGAGGCCACGGCTTATTGGGGTCGCACCGCTCCGACCAAGTCGAACTCCGGGCTCTCGGGCCTAGAGTTCACCCCTTATCAGGTCGGCGCCCGCGTCACGATCGACCGGGGCATGCTCCTGTATTCGCAGGTTGATTCGCAATCCTTCGTGGTCAACCAGCTTATCCAGGTCGTGACCCAGGCCATCCAGACCGCGGCCTTCCACGGCACGGGGTCGAGCAACAATCAGCCGCTTGGGCTCTTCGGCTACACCTCCACCGATGTGAACGTGACGGCGCTGGGGGCCAACGGGGCGGCTCTTGATCGGGCGAAGTTGCTGCAACTCGTCGCCGCTTCGGACGCCTCGAACGCCAGCGACATCACCCAGGCTTTCGTCTCTTCGAGCAAGGTTCTCGGCAAGCTCGAAGGCACGGTTGTTGAGGCGGGTTTCCCGACCTTCCTCTATGACGCCGTGACCAAGACCATCCTGGGTCGCCCGGCCTCCATGACGAACAGCGTTCGGGACGATCTGACCAAGGGCACGGCCTCTGGTGTTTGTTCCGCCATCGCCTTCGGCGCCTGGGAGGAAATGGCCATCGCCCTCTTCGGCGGCGGCCTTGAGGTTTACTTCGACGACATCTCGGGGCAGGACGGCAGCGTCACCGTCACCGTGCTCTCGGACGCCGACATGCAGCTTCTGCACGGCAAGGCGTTCAGCATCGCGACCGACGTTTTGACCTCCTAAGTTTCGAGCGGGGGGTGAGGGGGCGACTCTTCACTCCCCGCGTTTTTGGAGGTCGCCATGCTAATTCAGTTCGCCACGCAAATCCTGATCGGGTTTCGCACGTATGGCGAAGGCGAGATTGTTGATTTCCCGGACGACGCCGCCTCGAATCTGATCGACCGGGGAATCGCCAGAGCCATCGAAGCCCCGCCCGTTCGCGAAGCCGTCAATCCGGCCGTCCATCGGGCTCGCAAGGCCACCAAGAGGGGGCGACATGAGACTCGAAATCGTTAACCCTCCGGCCGGTGAGATCATCACTCTTGAGGACGCCAAGCGATTCGCCCGGTTGTATCTCGACCTGACCGACGATGATCCGCTTGTCGAGAGTCTGATTCGATCAGCGCGAGAACTGATCGAGGCGCGGACGGCTCGATGCTTCCTTCTCACCACGCTCAAGGAAACTCGCGTGGTCCCAAAGGCCGGGCGTTTGCGGTTGCTCCGGCATCCGGTCAAGCAACTACTCAGCCTGTCCGTCGATGGCGAGCCGGTCGACCCGCTCCCGGCGTTGCTCACCCCCGCCGATCTGGTTCTCAAAGCTGGATCAACGGTTGAGATCACCTACATCGCGGGCGTTGACGACGTTGCCGACGTTCCCGAGGTCGCCAAGACCGCCGTGAAGATGCTCGTCTCTCACTGGTACACCCGCCGGACGCCAACCAACCGGGACGCCCAAAACGCCGTCCCGCTCCACGTCGACGCGCTCTGTGACAGCCTCCAGTGGGGCGGGAAGTTGCCGCGATGATTGAGCCGGGCGAGATGCAAACCAAGCTGGTCTACCAGTCCGAATCCAGCGCGCCCGACGCCCTTGGCCAGCCCATCAAGACTTGGGTTGATGTTTTCGAGTGCTGGGCGGCCGTTCGGCCGTTGTCGGCCAAGGAACTGTACTACGGCCAGTCGACCCGATCCGAGACGACCCACCGCATCGCCATTCGGTGGCGGCCGGAAGTCAACGCCAAGGGCCGATTCGTGGTCTCCAACAATCGAGGCCGGGTCTTCAAGATTTTCAGCGTGGTCAATTCGGATGAGGCTCGCGAGGAACTCATTATCCTGGCCGCTGAATCCACGTAACCATCGGGGCGAAACATGATCTTGCCTTGGTTCGCCTTGAACCTCGAAGCGACCGAGCCGCCGACGCCCCCGGACGGTCCCAAGACGATTCGAGAGGCGATTTACCGCCTCTTGGTCGACGATCCGGCCGTCGCGGCGTTGGTCGAAGATCGCGTGCATCCCGGCGGGTTGCCTCAAGATCCGGTCTATCCCTGCGTTTCTCAAGTCGTCGCGGGGCGATTCGACGTGACCGACTTCGACGGGACGGCTGATCTGTCGACGATCCGGGTTCGCGTCTCGTCATGGTCGCCTCGCTTGTTCGAGGCCGAACAACTGGCCCTGGCGGTTCGCAAGGCTGTTCTCAACTCTCCCGGCCTATCGGGGAGCGTGAGCATTGAGAGCGCGGTTTGCGAAAACGAATTCGATCTGCCGGAACGTCCCCAGAGCGGCGACGACGAATATCTCCATCAGATCGTCGGCGAGTATCGGTTTTGGTTCCGGGCGGTCCCTCAGCCGGAGCCGCCTCCAACCGCGTTCGCGATGGCGCCTCGCGTCTTTGGCGGCCTCGCTCCATTCGGCAGCCTCGCCCCATTCGGTTGATTCGTCCCCTACCCCGATCTTTAACGACGGATTCATAAACACATGGCCACGCAACTTACCAAGGGCATCACGTTGTCGGTCGACAAGACGGGCACCGGCGGCACCTTCACCAAGCTCATCCAAATTACCAGCATTGACGGGCCCGGCGGCTCAGCCGATTCGGTTGAGATCACGAACTACGACTCGACCACTCGGGAATTTCGGGCGGGCCTCTCCGATCCGGGGAAGTTCACGTTTGAATTTAATCTTGATCCGATCGACACGGAGCAACGCTGGTTGATGGGACTCACCGCCGCCGGCACGACTCACGATTGGCAGGTCTCGATTCCCACCAGTCCCAAGACCACACTTTTGGATTTCCAGGCTTTCTGTACGGCCGCCGCTCCCGGATTTGGTGCTCCCGGCGAGGTGGCCACTGGAAGCGTGACCCTTAAGGTTACGGGCGATGTCACCTGGAGCACGGCGGTCTAAGATATGAACACCACCAAAGAGGCGTTCTTCGCGGCCGTTCCCCCGCCCAGAACCGAGACGGTCCGGGTGGGGGATCAGACCCTCACGATCCGCGCCATGAACGTCGGCGAACGGATCGCCTTTGAGGACGCGGCCAAGGGCAAAACCTCAACCGAGGTCGGCTTGCTGGCCATTGTCGCCTCGGTTGTCGACGGCGACGGCGGCCTGGTGTTCACCCCAGACGACATCCCCCGGCTCAAGACGATGCCGCCGGACTACGCCCTGACGCTGATGCGGGCCACGCTCAAGATCAACGCCCTGACGGACGCGGACGTGGGCGACCTGGCAAAAAACTCCGACGCCAGCCCCTAAGACAATTCACGTTCAAGCTCGCCCTCTTGCTCCATCGCACCGTGGGGGAGTTGGAGCGCGGGATGGACAGCCGCGAATTGTCGGAATGGCTGGCGTTTTTCCAACTCAATCCCATGCCCGATCCCTACCTGTCCTCTGGGATCATCGCCCACGCCATTGATTCCGCCTTTTGGTCCGGCAAGGGGCCGCGGCCCAAGCTTCAAGACCGCATCCCACGCGGCCGGTTCGAGGATGAAACGATCGACGCCGGCGACGCGGCTGAGCGGTTAATCAAACAGTTGGGGGCCATCCCGAAGGGGTAAGCCATGCCCGTCAGCGTGAAGTTCGACGTGCGGAAGCTCAATCGTAAACTGAAGACGCTCGAATCGAAGGTTGAAAAGAAGCTCACGCGCCAAGCTCTCCGCGCCGGGGCGAAGATCATCGCCAAAGAGGCGAAGCTCCGGGCTCCGGTCGATACGGGCGAACTGAAATCGAAGATCAAGGTTTGGGCGTTGAAGCGGAGCCGCAAGCGGATCGGCGTGCTGGTTGGCACCAGCGCCAAGGAATACACCGGCGATCAGTTTTACGCGGCGTTCGTCGAATACGGCACGAAGGACATGCCCGCGAAACCGTTTATGGGTCCGGCCGCCGAAGCCAAGGGGCCGGAAGCCGCGGCGGTGGTCGGAAAGACGCTCGCCGACGGGATCGAGCGGGAAATCGCCAAGTTGAGGGGTAAGTGACATGGGCCTGATTTCATCCGTCGCGATGCTCTTTTCGAGCGACACGGCCCAGATGACGAAGGGCTTCAAGTCGGCCGAATCCGGCTTGGGCTCGTTCGCGTCGTCGGTCATGACCACCTCGAACATGCTCAAGACGGCGTTCGCCGCGGCCGTTGGCGGAGCGGGCGTCTATGGCCTGGTCAAGATGGCCAAGGCCGGGGCGGAGGTTGAAGACAAGATCGGCCGAATGCGGGGAGCCTTCGGCGATTCGGCCGGGGACATCGAGACGTTCGCCGACAAGATGGGCCGGGCCTTCGGTTCGTCCAAGACCGAGATCTTCGAAGCGGCCGCCGGCTTTGGAAACGCCTTGAAGGGCATGGGGGCGAGCCAAGGGGAAGCCGCCCAATACTCGGAAGCCTTCACCCGGCTCGCCAACGACATGTCGACGGCCTTCGGGGGCGACGTTCAATCAAATCTGAATACCTTACAAGGGGCGATCACCGGCAATGTTGGGGCCTTGAGCCAGTTCGGGATTCGCATCGAGGAATTCGAGGTTTCCGAGAAGGCGTATTCGATGGGGCTGGCCGACGCGAGCGGCAACCTGACCGAGTTCGCCAAGATGCAAGCCAGCGCGGCCCTCGTGGTGGAGCGATCCGGCGACGTTTGGGGAGCGGCCTCAAAGGACGCCGAAGGGCCAACCGCCCAAATGGCTAGTTTCTCCGGCCAAGTTCAGAACCTCGTGGAGACGTTTCAGGCCAAGCTCGCCCCGATCATCGCCCCCCTCTTCGGCCAGTTGTCCGAAGGCGTCATCTACGCGACCGAGGTTTGGGGTTCGCTGTCCATTAGCGTTCGCGAGTGGGCTGGCGACTCCCTTGGCGCTTTCGAGGGAGTGAGCGGCGGGCTGAACATCGTTGAGACCGGAATCGGGGCTCTGGCCAACGCCTGGCAATGGGTCGACATCGCCTTCAAGGCGACTCAGTCGCTCGTCACGTCCGGGCTGGCCGCGATCGTCAAGGGCCTTGGCTGGGTCGTCAAGGGCTTCGACAAGATGCTTGAGGCCGTGGGGCTCGGCGAAACGGGCGTTTCCGGCTTTTTTGATGCTTGGTCCGAGGAATTGGACCGGGAGGCGACGAACGCGGCGACTCGCCTAAAGGATGCCTGGAACCAACCCTACGCATCCGAATCCGTATCGGAGCAATTCGCCAAGATCCGCCAAGAAACGGACAAACTCCGCGAAGAGTTGGCACAAAAGCCAATCCTCCCCACGGCTCGGCTTGACGACAAGGACCGGCCGACTCAGGCGAAGCTGTTCGGGGAAGCGTTGACAATGGGAAGCTCCGGGGCGGCGTCGGCGATCCTCACGGCGCGATTCGGCGGCAAGGATGGAGTGGCCGCGAACACGAAACGAATGGCTGATCTAACGGCTCAATCGCTTGAAGTGCAACGCAATATGCTCACGGTCATGGGCGGCATCGGTGGACTTGCGGCGGCGGCGATCTAAGGAGGCGTTCCATGTCTGTTTTGCAAGTTAAAGCCCTGAAGAATGGCGTTCGCCACACCGCGTCCGTTGACGGCCGCAACTATCAGGCGACGCTCCGCGCCGACGTTTCAAGCGTGGCCGATGGGCCGGTTGCGGTGCGGGATTATCTCGCCGCCAACTTTAACCTCACGGCCGGGGCGACATGGCGATGGCCGCTTGGCGGGACGGCGACGGAAACCGACTTCGGATCGTTCCTTCAAGGCGTCGACATCCAGCACCTCACAGATGACGGTCTCTCGTATCGCGTCGTACTCGACTATAAACCCATTGATCCGACCCAAATGGGGGCGACTCCCGGAGCCTCGCTGAGCGGCTGGATACTGACCCCATGGGATGCCCCGCCGACGCTGAAATGGTCGAGCGAGGAAGAGGAGTGGGCGATCACCCATGACCGCGAGGGGACGCCCATCCGAAATAAGGCAGGGGACTTCTATGACCCCGGACTCCTTTCGTCGATCACGATTCCCATTGCGACCGTCTCGCGGGTTGAGAAGTCGTTCGACCCCGATTGGATCCTGGTTTATAAGGATCGCGTGAACAACGCCAGTTGGCTCGGATGGCCCGCCGAATCCGTGCTTTGCCGCGACATCACCGGCGATCGGGTCTACGACGCGGACTGGGGATGGTTGTGGAACGTAACGTATGTTTTCGCGTTTAAGCCCGAAGTCAAGGCTCCCGACGACACCGTGATTCAGGCCGGATTCGACGCCCATGTCCTCAACGCCGGCCTAAGAGAACTCAAGAGCGGAAAGTTGCGGCCCATCATCATCGGCAACGCCCCCGCCTCCTCCCCGCTCCCCCTCAAGACCGACGGCTCCTACGACCCCCTCGGGACGCCCAACTATCTTCGGTTCAAGGTCAAGCGGACGGTCGATTTCGGCGACTTCAACATGCCGGCGAACCTCTTCAGCGCGAGCACGCCCTAATGGCCAAGGAAAGACCCAAGCTCTACGGGATCACCGCCGATCAGTCCAAGCGGATCCGCCGGGTCTGCGAGCGGGTCGAAGGCACGCCCCCCGGCCGGACCTTCGGCGACGGCTCCGGGGGCAGATTCTGGAATCCCGGCGTGGTTCGGGCCAAGGTGACCGCGGCCATCCCGAGCGGAACCTTCGACGCGCCGTCGACCGGCGGCGAGGTCCAAATTTACGAGAAGGACGCCGCGGGGGGGTGGGTCGCCGGCGGCGATCCAGTTGTCGTCCTCAACCAGTTCGGCGGCGGTCCCGTCGCCGTCGGAGCGGGCGTCCTGGTCGCCTGGATCGGCGGCGAGTGGTTCGTCGTCGCGGCGGATTGCTGATCTTATGAAGACTCGTTTTTCCCCCTCTAGATGCTGCTGCGGTTGCGTCGCGACCTTCCAGTCGCGGGCCGGGGCATCGGACGCCGAATTGAACCTGCGGCCCCCGGCGATGACGATCCAGGTTTGGCGGGACGCCACCAAAACGGAATCCCTCGGGTCGGGTTCGGTTGACGCGAACGGACTCATTCAAATCAACGTCGGCCGAACCGGCGATGTCTACTACGAGGCGTCGGCCCCGCGATACAAAAACACGGTGGGAACCGTCAACGTGCCCGCTTGCGGCGCCGTCGTTCCCGTCTACCTGCCCGTCCACGATGATTACGTGGGCGTGGCCGTCGCCGCGAGCAACATAAACTGCCGCTACCCGATCCCCAAGACGATGCACTTTTCGGCGAGCGGCGGCGACTCCGGGACGATCGATTACCAGGGGACAAGCGGCGGCCTGCACCGATGGGCCATGACGACGCCGTCCAGCTTCCCAGGCTCCGGGGGGCTCAACACCTGCCCGGCCGGAACCGTCAACGTCCGGTATCTGCTGGATTTTTCACCCCCCGAGGCCACGCCCGCCAACGTCCCGGTGATGACGCGGGTTGTGCCGCTTAAGGTCACTCGCTTGACCTCCCCGCCGTTCTCGGTCATTTCGTCGTGCCCCGACAGCACCGGGGCCGAAGGCGCCGCCGGTCCAATGACGCTGGATTCTCCAACGTTTTCATGCGATCCGCTTTACCTGCGGTTCTCCCCGTCGTTCACGCCGACGGCATATCCGTGGGCCGATCAAACCCTCACCGTGACCGAATGACCCAAGACGACCTGAACGCCGCCATCGTCAAGACCGGACACGCCCGGCTGCGATGGCTCGTCTCCGACGCCAACCTTGACGCCGCGAGTCGCGAAGGGTATCGGCGGACGGTCGTCCGCTTGGCGGGCGAGGCATCTGAACCGTCACGCCCGACCGTCGGCGAGGTCCTCGCGAGTCTGAAGCTGGTCAAAGCCTGCCCCCACCTGACCCCGCCGGATTGCGGCTGCAACTTCGGGCGGTGCTCCAAACACGGCCGGCCGACGTCGTTTCCCGAGTGTTTGGCGTGCGGCGCATACAAGGAGGCGCTTGAATCGTGGACCTGAACCCCTTCAAGATCACGCCGATCCCCGGCCCCAAGACGCTCACCGTCGAGAGCGACTACCTTATTGACGCTTGCTTTCGCGACTCGGCGACCGGCGTGTACTGGTTCACCGTGAAATGGAGAAACCGGGGTCGGGAGATAAGGTGGACTGCACATTTGCTACGGGGCGAGGCGATTTGCCGCCTTCGTGCCAATCCCGAAAGGGAGAACAGGGCGGC
>Ga0182738_1005671_pt1 | contig 13243 bp, 12 predicted proteins | sample eDN5th30CBELigMG_FD_128876 | JGI IMG/M metagenome (GOLD analysis project Ga0182738, IMG submission 128876) | Enriched Miracle-Growth compost microbial communities from Emeryville, California, USA - eDNA 5th pass 30_C BE-Lig MG (version 2)... ...
AAAAAAAAACTTCTCCTAAAAAAATTCAGCAAAATGTTTTTCTTGAATTTCAGGATCACCATTGAGCTTCAGATATTTTAGAGAGGTGAGATAAGCATCAAGTTTTTGACTATGTGTCCTCTCATTTTTTTCGGATATGTTCTCAAAGCTAATTTTTAGAATAAAATCTTCCAACTTTCCTTGCATTCAGTTAAACATTAAATTCACTATCCATTTTTTTGTTTTCATGCCATTGAGCAAAGAGATGACTTTGGACGCAGAATCATTTCGAAAATTTTTTCTGGAGTCCCTGGTCCATTCAGAAAAAAAATTTCGAAATGAAAATCTCCAAAATTTTTAGTGGAAGAAGAAGAAGAAATCAAAAACCTTCAGACAAGGGATTCCTTCCCTTCTTGTCTGAAAAAGTTCAAAGACAAAGAAAAAATTTTGGCACAAAAAATCCTTGTTTCCTGAATCGAAAGAAATATTAAATTTTAATGAGAATTCCGAAATTATTTATTTTTGTTAAAAGGGATTATTAAACTGCAAAAATGAAATGTTCTTTTCGAAAATGAAACAACTTTGTTTGAGAAGGCAGATCGCATAAATGCAATGAATATGAGTTCCATAATTGGAATAAATTAATTATAAATATATCATATGAACATAGTCAGTAAATCTGAGTCCAGATTATATGATAATATAAAAACACAAAGCATTTTCTCATTTCAATAAGAAAGGTTCTTAAATTGAGCAGAGTCATTATGCTTACCAAAGTTCACTTAGAGCTTCAACTTCTTTGTGAGCTCTGCTTTGGAGTGTTCTGTCAATGACCTGAATAATATCAGCATGAATCTTTTCTTTTGTGGCAACTCCTGGAATAATATGCCAATCTTCTTCTCTCAATTGAAGATAAGCTTCTCTCACTTTCTTTTGGAAATCAATTTTCTCGTAAACTTCATCACCAAATCCTGATCTACTAGCAACTTCTTCTTCAGTAAGATCAATATAAAAGATCAAGTCTGGCTTAGGAAGACCAGAATCATGTGGTTTGCACCATTCAATATCAAGACCCTATTTTTGTGGGATCAATCCTCACAATATATAACTATTTTTATACCTTGGCAGCAGAATAGGCGACACCAGAATAAGCATAACGATCAATAATAACATGCTTTCCACTATTCACAGCATCAAGGATCTTTTGTCTGAGAGGACGGTAAGGAATTTTTGGTGAAATCAAAGTGATTACTTGCATTCTTTACGGTTTTGAGCAAATAAGGCATGGATCTCTTCAGGAGTAAAGGTGATTTTTTTATTTAAATATTCGTCAATCTTTTGACCAGAAGGAATGGTACGATCTAGTCAGAAATGAGTATTTGGAGAAAAGAGATTGAAGTACCAGGGAAGCGCATAAGTTGGACAATTCTGCTTTCTTCCTCATTTTGGTAGTTTGGATCCAAATATTGGAGCAAGAGTTGGGTTTGAGTAGTCTTACCACAACGATCTAAGCCTTCAAAGACAATGAGAGAACCTCTGGTAGTTTGCAACATTTGTGTCTGATGGATTTTGAAAGTCTTTGCGCAAAAATAGTTTATATAAGAAATCAACAGTTTGATTTTAAATACAGAGCTAATTTTCCTCTTAATCAAATTTTGTTAAACAAGTCAGTCGTTTTAAGCATTTGAAAACAAAAAACTGATGTTTTGAGAGGTTGATGGAGAAAAGGACGAGATCGGAGGTTGGGATATGTTGGAGTGAGTTGAGAAAGGAGTCCATAGAGTTTTAAATAGGAGTGAATTTAATGATTAATTAGAAATAAAACGAATAAAAAAATACACGAAAAAGTTTAAAATTTTGGGCGTATAGAAAAATTCAATGTGCAAAAAATGAACAAATCAAAATTCGAATCTTTGATGGAACAGGATTTTAAGAGACGAGGGCTTTGATATAAAAATTAGAAAATGCGCAATTTATAATTTTGGAAAAGGAATTTGAAGATTTTGGCTGGAAAAAAGTTGTCCTAAGGAAATTGTTTTTTCAAAAAATTGGAATTTTGAATTCAAATTCAAAAAGAGTCAAAAGTGAAAGAAGTCCGATTTTTTCTGAACTAGGAAAGGGATCCTGAATAGAAAAATCAATGAGAACATGGAGAATGGTTTTTAAAAAATATCTTTAAGAAAAATGTTTGAGCGAAAAAAATGAAAATATAATTAAAACTCTTTGACTAAATGAGGGTTGGCTTGGTCAGGTAGAAGTTTTATTCTTAATAAAGGCATTCTCTCATATTTCCGAAAATTTTTGAGAAAAATTGTTTAAAGGATTTTTGCTTGATCTTATTTTCTAAAAGTGAAAGAGAGAGATCCTCACCTATATGTGAGCAAAAAAGGAGCTAGGAATGTTTTAAAAGGTTATAGTTGTATTTTTCGATTGATTTTGAACTTGAAAAAATAGGACTACGACTAAAATTAGAGAAAAATCGCGATTTGTCGTATCGTAAATACAGAAATAGCATCACAAGGAAATGGAAGATGAGGGATAATTTTAGGTTTAGGGATAATCTAACTCTGTGATAAGTTCAATTATGGTATTATTTTGAAGGAAAGTCTAGCAACATTTTTTATCCTTCCTCTGAGCTCTGAGCTTCGGAAAAAATAACCTTTGATGAAATGATTTTCAGAACTCAATATTTTGGACTTGAAAAATTTTTCTTGGCTTGATTTGGAAAATATCATTTCATATGATTCAGAAGAAGAAAAAATAAGAGTTGAAGGGTTGAGTATTACTTTTTATGTTTTGTTTCAAAAACAGGAAGTAAAGAGGTGGAGCAAATTTCTATTTGAAATTTCTTTCTCAATCAAATTTGTCAGAATCAGCTTTTCTTATCATTAAATAAAAGGTACAATTTTAGTACGTGGTTTCTTCTAGATTCAAATACATTCAGTTTACCACACGACAAAATCAATCCACTCCATAAAATGACAGATAATTATGGCTACAAATTTTTCCACCAAGAGAACTCATGTCTATTGAAGAGTAAATGCTTCGTTACTGTTGCCTATGAGCTGCAGACACCTGATTCTCTCAGAAAAGACTTGTTGAAGCATGAACAGAGGCGCTAACTTACAAGAAAGATGAAGGATGTGAGTCTGAAAAATGAGTGATGGATTTAAGCAGAAGAAAAAAAGGTGTGGAGAAAAAGAGTGGTTTTGATGATTGGTCAAATAAAAAATCCCAGTGCTATATTGGTCCATCCTATTTTTATTTTGGGTATGAGCAAACTCGATAGCTTTAATAACCCTCAAGTTAAAAAAATAACTTTGAGGTGAAAACTACATCGGATTAATGTCTTGTGCCTATTCATTAGAAACCCAGTAAAAGCCACCTTCTTCCCTTTCAAACTCATTCTTGCAGGTTTGTTCTATTAAGAACCACTAGGAAAGACCATAATGGCTTATCTTTATTGGAATTTAGAGTTTGTGCTTTGAAAGAAAAGGAATTATTAAAGAAAGGTTTTTGTGAAAAATATCTTTAGCCATAGGATGAGCAGAATGAAAAAACTCGACTCGAACCAAGAGGGAAAAAGTTTCTCTAAGAGTGGAAAGGGAGTTTGAAGACAGAGAATGTTTATTAGGGTCCGGGGATAAAAAGATCTAGAAAGGAAAAAAGGAGGTTGATTGAAAGCCTCAGAAAATTAAAGCTATCACATTTGTCTGATTTCAACTTGATTAATTAAAGTGGCCAAAGAAATTAAAATCTGAGGTGATAATGTCATTTGAACCATCCTCAAAGCTGAGTGGTGCACTGTTTTCTTGTGAATTTTCTTTTATAATACCTTTCTGATGGCTAAATAAAAGTCTCTTTCGGGGAAAAAAAAATTCATTTTTGAGTGTAGCGAAATAAGATTCTGCTGAAATATGAAAGACTATGAAAATAGATGAAACAAAAAGTGATTTTGGTCATTCTCGCTCGAATGAAGAGGAAAATCGAGGAAGACGACATTTTACGAAATGAATGATTATTGGGTAAAATCCGAAATGTGTATTTTAGTTTGAATCAAGCAATTTAATTCGATATCAATTTTTAGCCTGCGAATTAAAAGGGGAAAGAAGAGATTTTTCTTTTTTTAAGAAAGGAAGCTTTATTCCTTTTGGAATATTTCTTGAGAGGCAAAAAAAAAAAAACATTACAAGGAAACGTTGAATGCGATTGGCCGGCTAAATTGAATTATACCCTGTAGTTTATTTCATCCGCGAAAATATTATCCAAGATATGGAAAAAATCTTGCTAATTATTCCATATTGAACTTTTCTTTGTGACTTTTTCCAACCAACTTGTGGAAGATTAGAGACTATTCAGGAGCCAAACTTGAGGCAGATGAGGCCCAGAAACATTCCCGTCCCCTCCCCATTGAAGGATTTTGTTTTAAAAATCAATTAAAGAAATTTCTAGATCATTTTTTGCATTAGGAAATTCAAATGATCCAATCAGATTGAGCTATACAGAATTTTGTTTTTTTAATTTGGCCAGAAAAATAAGGACGTCACAGGTTTTTAATTTTTTTAAACTAGAGATTTAAAATTGAGACATAGCTTTTCTCACATCTTTTGCCCTTAAAGGTCTGCTAATATCAAGTACTGCCTCATATAAATTTTTAACTAATATCTTTTGGGTAATGATGAAATTAGTTTTCAATAACCTCACTCTCTCTGAACAAGGCTTCCTTGCCCTCCCATCAGGTCCAGCCCTGAGCCTTGCTCCTGGGCAACTTAAGGCATGGTGGCAAGAGATTTCAGATGAAACAAGGGAAGAGATCTGCAAGTTTGATGATCCGTACATCGTCTCAATGGTGGCAGAAATCGCTAATAGTGCCCTTCTTGTATGTAAGTTACATCTGAACTACAAAAAGAAAGATCTTATTAGCTGTAAAAAGTGCAAGACAGAAGGAGAGGAGAGAGTCACTCATACTTTCGAGATAAATCTTGAAGACAAAGATATCATTGACCATGACCTCGCTACCCTCTTTTCCTGTTTTTATATTCAGGTCATTCGTGACCAGGGCTCCACCATGCAGGGCAACCACTTGGCAAATAGTCAAGGGTCTCACATCGGTGTTAAGAAGGAGAAGCTCCATGTTCTTTTGGACTATCTTGAAAAGTCCTTGAACCACTTTGGCGTCGGTGAGAAGCTTTTATTCCGAAGAGAAGACATTTTGGAAGGCTATCCTTCCCTGATAAATCAAGCTTCTCAACAATTATTCACTGCTCAAAAGCTTCCATCAGACTTCAAGAAACTCCTCGAGCACCTTGCCGCTTTTTCCTTTATCCTTGAACATCTTATCTCTGTCACCTTTGAAAGAGAGCAAGCCTTGTACCTTAGCAGCGTCATGGCCATGCTCGCCATGCGCAAGAACAAGTCCATTGACACTGCTCAACTCCCAAGACCCGAGTCTGAACAAGCAGTTGAAGAGAACAGCACCGCAAGCGTGTCTCCCAGCAACTTTGTTGTTGCCTTGGACGTTGCCCAGAACATCAACCTTGAAGAGCTCAACCAAAAGTTGCTTCAAAAGACCACTCCAATGGTTAACCACGCAGCCCTTTCCAACGTGGACTCTGCTGAAGAGATCAAGTACATGCCTGAAGACATGATGTATCCTGACTTGAAGAGAAACAATTCCTATTATAGCTATGAAAATAGCAATGACCTTTACATGAACAACAATGGCATCAATATGTACCAAGGATTCCAAGTCGGAGACCTTGACATCACTTTTGATCCCGTTGATAATATGATGGTCGAAGACGAAGAAGAAGAGCCTCGTTCTGAAGAAGAGGCCAGATATGTTGATGATTCCTACTATTATGGTGAGCAATCTGACTCTGAAGAAAATGCTCCCGAGGAAGAGCAACCCAAAGAAGAGAGCCAACAACCCTATTACCCAAGTTATTATAATATGCCATTGAACAATGGCATGATGCCTTCTCTCCAATATAACTCCCAAAGTTACAACGTTGAATTCTATTCTACCAATCAATACGTTCAACAACCGCAACAACCTCAAGACAACATGATGATGCCCAATAATTATGGCCAATACATGACCCCTCAAATGAACCGCACCCCCAGTTATTACAATGACTACCAAAGAGACTATGATGATCAATCAATGAGAGAGAGATCATTCGAGTCTCACTCAAGCTACAGCAGTGACAGAACCAGCTATTATTCCAACTCAACTTATGGTGGATCTAACTACTATAATAAGGGAGGATATGATGGCGGTCAGTTTTCCAACAATAATGGACGAGAAAGAAGATATGACGCCAAGCCTAAGCTTCCACCCAGATTCCAAAGAAAGAAGGAGGGTGTGTGGAGAAATCAAGGTTAAAGGCAGAGTATATTAGGGGTGAAGTTTCACATTTTTGCTAATGCTAACGCTAATGATTTTGAATTACCTGTCACTATTCATTTTAAAACGTGTGCTACCTTTCTAGCATGAGGACCCTGATATTTTTATTATTTAAGGTTTAAAGGTCACTATGAATAGTGATAGACTCGGTTACCAAAACAAAAAGTTTTCGCAAGCAACCTATTCTAAAACAAAATACTATAAAATATCTATCTATATATGTGGTAATCTACTCATAAATATCTCTTTATGATGACTAAAAGATTAGTGGGGTGAGTCATCAGAATATATATTTGTTCATCTTACCTTTTTCTTTTACCTAATTCATACAAATAACTAAAATCCTAAAATAATAATAACGAATTTTTTCAAAATCATCATGTCTCTCTCTCAGGGTAAAACTGACTTTGATCATTATCATTTCGGATCGACTATCTAATCGCTCTGAATATTTAGTTTCAAATATTCAAATTTCAATCAATCCCCTTTCAAATTACTTTTTTTTTTTTCTAAACGTGTCTTATTTGAAGACCCTCATCATATCTTTTGAAAGTTGGCGCGTTTTATACAAAATTCCAACGAAATTAATCCATGCCGCGATGAAAGATATGACGAATCATGAATCGTTAAAATAAATTAGATCTTTTTATCTTTTCGAATTCTATTGTGTGTGTGGGATTTCTAATGCAATCTCCTCAATATCTCCACTTTGAACCTGAATCTACGATCTTCTTTGAATATATTCCTAAACGTTATCTCACTTCTTCAATACGTCTGACTAATACTGGATCTGATCGCATTGCGTTCAAAGTTCGAACAAATGTCCCCTTTTCTTATCTTGTGAAGCCTCGTATTGGCGTGATAAACCCTAATACATTCATGGATATTCATATTACAAGAGAACCAACGGATTTGACTTCCCAAGCTCCGATTTTGAATGATAAATTTTTATTGGATGCATGTAGAATTCTAGAGAATTTGGAGATGAAGATGATAAAAAGCATATTTAATACGACTCCTAGTCATCTTATTCAATCGAATAAATTCTCTGTTGCTTTTCATCAAGAAGATTATAACTTTGAGACAAAAGATACATCTGTAGCTGGAAATTCTCCAACTTCTCAGAGAAATTATCAAAGAGGACGATTCCTTTCTGCTATCTCACGTGAAGAAGGTGATTCATTTAGTAGTTTACTAGAGGCAAGCTTATCACCATCTCATAGTGAAGAAAAAGTGCCAAAATCAAAAAGTTTGGCAGATATAAAATCAGAGAGTCTATTAGAGAAGGTGGGGATGATTGAAAAGAGTAGCAGCGAGACGAATGTAGATTTGAGGTGTATGCCACCTCCTCCAAATAATAAAGTGCAAGCGGATCCGAAAAGTGATAGAAGATTAAAGGAGTATTTGGAGACTATAAAGAAGAATCTCAATGAGTCCTTGCAAAAAGAACAAGTCAAAGTGGTTGTAAACCGAGAAGTTAAAGGGAGAGGATATTTTATTGTCATTGTTGGTATCATTATAGCAATGCTATTATTCAAAATGGCTTATTTATGGTAATATATATATTTCTTTATAAATTTGAACGTATAATATTATATTAACAAATGTGAATGGATTGATTCAATGAAGTTCTTCTTTCAATTTATTTTTTACTCTCAAGTAGATACAATAGAATTAAGAGGAGCAACTAACACAGATTTCAGCAGCCCATTTAGGAGGGAGTTTTGTATATTCTTTTCCTTCATAAGTTTTATCATTGACTTCGAAGGGGTTGAAGAGTAACTCCAAAAGATTATTAACTCCTGAAAAGTCTTCTTTTTCTGCCTTTTTGATGACTTCTTCTGCCATATAATTCCTCAAAATATAAACAGGATTTGTGGCATTCATTCTCTTGACTCTAAAATCTTGAAGTTGCTGTAATGAATCAAATCTAGTTTTGACAATAGTTTCTGATTCTTTGGATTCTTCCTCTGTTTCCATTTTGACAGCTTGAGTTTCTAAAAAGAGTCTGTTTTCATAACTTTTAAGCCATTTGCCCCAGTTTTCATGAATAGTTCTGGTTATTTGTTCTTCATCAACGTTTTCCATTTCTTTGAATTTCTTAAGTTTTTCCTCCTGTTGATCAACAACTTCAGGAGATATGTTCATCATCATTAATACATATGGGTTACTTTGTGCTATCATCTTAATCTATGGATTTTTGTGAGTTTAAATTTTTCAAGGAGGAAAATTACTTGTTTAAGTTGAGCTTCAGAATAATCAGGTCTGTAACGGTTAAGGATGGTGTCTCGAGATGGTGAAAGTTCAACGAATTCATTTATGATTTCTTTTGAAATGGTTAATCAATAAAGGGGGAAAAATTCATACTTTCAGTAACATTAGATTCAGAACGATCTTTCGGGATTGGGATCATGGAAAGTTTTCTGAAGGTGCTGGTAAAATCTGAAGCATTCTCATGCATGATCTCAAATAAATCATCAATTAACTTCAAGTCTTCTTCATTATTTTCAACACAATAAAGTCCCAACTAATCTGATGTTAAGATGGTAAAATACTTCAAATACTTTTTCTCTCATTTTATCGTAATAATGTTTTCTGAATAATTTATCGTATTCTTGATTGGTATATTCCTTCATTTTGTCCTCTGGAAGATGAGATTTGAGGGCTTCTGCGAGTTTCAAGAGATTCCATTTGCCAATACTTGGTTGATTCTCATAGGAGTATCTGCCTGATTGATCAGAATGATTACATATGAATCCTTTATCAAAGTAATCCATCCAACCATATGGACCGTAATCAATAGTCAGTCCAATAGCACTCATATTATCAGTATTCAAGACCTAGGAGGGGAATGAGGAATTTATTGATTCAGGAAAATTTACTCCGTGACAGAATCCGTAGCATTGCCATAAAGCAATAAGATAGGCAGTCTTTTTGACAATATCTTTGTACATTTCAAAGTAGCAATCATTTCTGGAGAGATTTTCTTCTTTTTCAAGTTTGGCGATATGTGGGAAATGATTTGTTAACAAATAATCAAGCATTGGTGGCATCATTTCTTGTTCTCTTCCACGACTAGAAAAATAATTTAGGCCTCACAGATCCCTTTTGATTAAAAATTACCTTGGTCCTGCTTCACCTGAAAGGTCATCAGTTGGCTTGAAAATTTCAAAGCTTCCAAATCTAAAGAAGGTAGGAGCTAATCTCAAGACAATAGCACATTTTTCCATAATTTTCTTTCCATTGTATAAAGGGTCTCTTTCAGCCAAAGAATCTGTCACAATAAGTGAGCCAGCTCTTGTCGTAGGGATTCCTAAAGCCCACAGGGCTTCACTACATAAATACTCTCTAATTGAAGATCTCAAGACTGCCTTTCCATCTGCAAATCTTGAGTATGGTGTTGTTCCTGATCCTTTTAATTGAAGCTCCCAAAGCTCTCCATCTATGATAGATTATTTGTTTGACAAATTTTACAAAAAATACTGTGATTTCGGATGTCTCCATAGGTAATAGCTCGACCATCGCCAAGTTGTCCAGCAAAAGTACCGAATTGATGTCCACAATAACAGTTGGAGACGGGCTTGAACGATTTTTAGAATAAAAAGGAAATGTGAAAAGGAAGTACATTAGCTCCAGGAGGGACTTTATTGCCTGCCAAATAGAGAGGAGTATCAGGGTCCTTTTCGACTTTCTCTTTGTCCAAGTCGAGAAGAGCAAGAGCTGGAGCGCTTAAGGACACAATTCTGGGATTGTCTCTTGGGGTTGGTGTGACTTTGGAGTAATTATAGCCGCTAACCTAACAAGAAGATGAGGATTTGAAGAGAATAGATGGGTACTTGATGGCGTTTGTTGCCTGGATTTTCTTCTGTAGGGAGAGATTTAGACATAGTGTTGGCCCAATTGAGTTCAGAGAAGCTCCCTTTGAGATAAGTGGGAGCTTCAATTTTTTGTTCAGGAAGAAAATCTTGATGAGAGTGATCTTGATTCATTGTGAAAAGTTTGATAATTGATTATATTTTGTTCGAAAGGAAGGATGTGAGTGCTTATGTAGGGTTTTGGTGATTTTTTCCAGAAGAGAGATAAAAGAATTTTATCTTAAGTTCTGATAATAAGAAATGGAATTTTAAGAACAATCGTCAAATATCAGGCAAATTTTTGTAAAATAAGTTTTAATACAAGAAAAATATGAGAATTGATTTCGAGGAGGTAGAGGGAACATAAATTTGAGAATCCATCTTCTGAGTTGCGAGATGAGCCAAAGTGATGGTTCTTTTTCAAAGCCCAGCTTACAAACCGAAATTTTCAAGGATAATTCTAGATAAATATGATGGAATAATTGGAAAATTCACTGAGATTTATAATCTCCAGCTAAATAAATGCTAACTCCAACAATGTCAGAGATGAATAGATTTTCCTCACCGCAACTCTTTTTTCTGGGACGTCATCAATAATTTGACCTTTGCGAAAGACCGAAATGGATCCTGAGACATAATCTGCAATAAAAATTTTAGTTTTTAGAAGGAAGTCAAAATTATTTATTTAAGCAGATGTAATTTTCTTTTCGAAAGAATCGAAAAGGTTACAAAAAGTTTTAACTTATTTATAAGTATTTTTTCTTTGAAAAATTGATCTGTGTCGTTTTTTCATGCTTCATGCATCAAAGTGATTAAATTCAACTTTTTTATGAAAAACCCTAAATTCCTTGGAAGGAGGCAGGAGCCTTTTTAAAATCAAATAGCTTAGGCTAAATATGAAAATAACTACAAAATGAAAGAATGCTCCATACCTGATGTCCGTAATGACATAAAAAATTGAATTTTTTTGGAGAAGGGATTGGATTTTGTGAAAAATATTTAGTTGAAAAAGGACCCTATAAATTGAATCCAACTAATTAAGACAGTAAAGTAATCCCGAAATCCCTAAGGACTAAACTAATTATCAAATAATAAAAATTTTTATAAATTCACAAGATAATGCAAGAATTATACATCCCGAACTGTTCTGCTCACTCTCAGCCCAATGAATTCTTCAGTCTAAACAACCTAATCAGGAACTCAACTATCCAGTTTTCCTGTAAACAATGCTTATCTCAATACAAGCTCCACCCTGATGACTATCCAAAACATAATTTCCGAGAATTTCCTCTCGTTGGTGGCTATTCTCTCTCCTTTCCGAATCTACCACCTGTAGACAACGTTCATGACCCTTCTTCACAAGGCGTTCGAATGGATTTCATGAACTCTCAAGTGGAACTCATAATTTCTAATCCCAAGGCTTCAGGATATGGACCCAAGTCATTAGCCTTTATTCCTGAGAAGAATCTACTGGCTGCCGCAGATAACAAGAGTGGTAGGATTGATCTCTGGTTGATTGGAGAGAATGTAGAACACTCTGGGGAGATTCTGATTGAACAGCCTGTTGAAATGGTGAAATATGTGAACATGGGAGAAAATATGAATTATTTGCTTGTGGCTTCTTTTAATCAGATCCATATTTATGATTTGGAAAAAGAAAAGCCTGCGCTTCGTCTAAAAATAGCGTGTAGTCGCATTATTCGTGATCTGATCATAGTACCTCAGAAAGAACAATTGATTGTTTTACAAAACTCGAAGAATGCTACAATTTATAGTCTCGAAAGCTTTGGTCTAATTCGGGATATTGACTTGGATTTTCATGGGATAACTGGTGAAGTCTATTCTGGAGCTTATATAAGGGAAGATGATGCTTTGGCAATTGAAGATACAGAAGGGATATGCATAATAAATCTGAATAAATTAGTGGGAAGTGATGGGAAGACGACAGCTCAATACTTTAAAACTCAGAAACAAGAGGCAGGCATGTGCTATCTTCCACTTGCCAAACAGTTTATGCTGAGGACTTCATGCGATCAGACATACTTGCTTGATTTGAAGAATTTTACTCCAAGAGTCTGTTATGAAATGTTTTCAGTGAACACATCTGGTGGGGCTTTTGATTATATTGTGAACCAGAATGAGTCCCAAGTCCTCTGTAATAGTAATTTTCAGCACTATTATGTGTATGATCAAAGCAAGTACTCTGTGTTTAACATAAAAACTTTGGTTCAATCTACAGGAGCTCTTGCTATTCTGCCTCATCAATGTAGATTCGTTGTTGCTGACAGAGCATCAGGAAAACTGATAATTTTCCGCACAAATACTGGAAAATCTTTCCGATACAATCAATTCAATCTTGAAGTCAATATTGTCAGAAGTATGCCTTCACCTGTTGCCAAAAATCTCACTTTTACTTTCCAAGCGACGAAAGCTGTTGTCAAAGATCTCTCTTCTGCTGCTGCAAAATCAGTAAAGTCAAAGGCCAAAGCACCAAGGATCTCAAAAGAGAAGAGCAAAATGCAAAAAGGTTATTCAACTTCAGCTGTTCTTGCCAAAAAGAAGAACGAAAGAGTTGGAAGAAAGACTAATGTGGTTGTTAAAGTCACAATTAGTAAATCCGAATCTGAGAAAAAGATAGAGAGAGGAGCTTCATCTTCATCAAAGTCTTCGAAGAAGGCAAAAATTGTGAAAGAATCATCTCCAAAGAAGAAGAAGGTTGAAAAGAAAATTGAAAAGGTTGTTACAATGATGAGAATCAGTAAGAAAAAGAGATTCAAAGAAGAAGTTGGGATAGTTTTAGAATAATCCTTGCTTGAATAGTTTTATCTGCACTTTTTTATATTGATGAATATGACGAGTTCTAAATTTTCGCAAATTATTTACTTTGAAAAAAGGCATTATAATTAATAATAATTAATAAACAAAGAAAATTTTTTAACTGCTGTCTCAAAATTATTATTTCATTAAAATATATATCAAGCAAAGAGAACAAAAATTTATT
>Ga0182738_1005672_pt1 | contig 13242 bp, 8 predicted proteins | sample eDN5th30CBELigMG_FD_128876 | JGI IMG/M metagenome (GOLD analysis project Ga0182738, IMG submission 128876) | Enriched Miracle-Growth compost microbial communities from Emeryville, California, USA - eDNA 5th pass 30_C BE-Lig MG (version 2)... ...
AAAACATCTGGTAAAGGATTCGAATTCACCTTGAGACTCCAAGAGTCAGGTGCAGCAAGGAACCCAGAAGCAACTTTCCAGGAATAGAATGTTTCTTCAAGCTCAGAAGAAACTGTAATATCAAGGTATTTTGTATTCCTGAGGATCTTCGCTACCAAGCCAAAATTTATAGGAAGAGAACTTCCTGAAGCCAAAGCAGCTCCAGCTATTGAAGTCCCCTCAAAAGTATCACTTGCAGCTTGCTCTTTCTTGTTCTCCTCCATAACGCATAAATGAGTGGAGTCTGATAAAGAGTAGCCATCAATACAAGCTTGACAAACTGATTTACTTGTACATTCAGAGCATCCAGTTGGACAATCTAAAATAGATTTAGGAATTTCTTAAAATCCTCTCTCAACAATACCTTTGCAGCTTTGATCCGAAACATATGTTCTTACAGGGCACAAGACACATACAGAGTCGATGAGCCCATATCCAGTTCCACAATGATCACAGGTCAAACTATCACTACATTTACTGCATCCTTGAATACAACCTGAATAAAATGTTAAACAACACACTCCCCAACCACTATTCTTACTTCCGCAGCTTCCATCAGTAGCGAGGTACACCCCAGTCGCAGGACATGGGACACATTGTTCTAACATAAGCCCATATCCAGAAGAACAAAGAGTACAAGTAGACGAGTCTGAACACTGAATGCAGTTCTCTTGACAACCTTAAAAATAATTATTTTTCCCTTTATGAACTCTATTTTACTTTGACAACTTCCGTCCGTGGTAGGGTAAGTTGTATCAGGACACGAGCTCAAACACTGGGACATGTAGAGTAGATATGCGGAGCTACAAGTTGAACAAGTCGAACTATCTGTGCATGTCATACACTGGCTCGAGCAGCCTAATAAAAATTATCTCAATATTATTTTTCTTGGAAAATAGCAATTACTTTGACAGATTGCATTTTCATCGGCGTATTGCCCAGAAGGACATGATCCAATGCACGCAGACGAAAAGAGAAAATAGCCAGCATCACAAGTTGTACAAGTTGAATCATCTGTACATTTACTACAATGAGTTGAACAGCCTAAAGCCATGAGAAAGTTTTTCAAAAGAACCGCTTCATACTTAAACACCTATATTCTGAACTCATGTAATAGCTAGATGAGCAAACCTGACAACTATTCGGACTTGTACATGAAGCACAATTTTGTGAGCAATCTTTTAAAAAAATTATGACAAAATATTCCTTTAAAAAATTTACCTTGGCATGTTTGAGTACTGTCTAAGTAGGTTCCTGTGGGGCAAACCTCACACTCTGAATTGATATATGCATAGCCAGCCTCACAAGCTTCACAACTGGAGCCATCTGAACATTTTTCACAATTTGATATGCAATCAAGACATTTCTCGCCATTCTCAGAATATGTCGCTCCAGTACATTCCTCACACACATAATTCTCAAGCCCATATCCTGCAGAACAGACCTGGCACGTTGCAGGCAAAGTACAAGAGCTACAATTATACGAGCACATTCCTGATGGAAAGAGAAGATAAGCAGCGCCAGTGGTGGTATTTAGCCCAGAAGACCCGACAAGGATTTCGGGCAGATCATCGTTATTAAAATCTCCAACAGTAACTGACAATCCGAAAGAACTGCCAGCAGCCACTCCTGTCACAGCAAATCCTGTTTTTGAAGGGTCTAGAACGTACGATGAGAGATCTATATTGGTGGAATTTGGCTTTGTTTGCCCATAAATAATATAGAGGATTCCCATATTTGACTGAGAAAAAGGAGTACTAATGGCCCAACCATGAGTTTCATTTCCTTCACTGCTATCCACTGCATATCCAAAGTAATCCCCCGCCGCATTTCCTGTTATAGTAAACCCATTGGTCAGCGGATCAAGGGATGTCTGAGAAATATTCAGAACGTCAGAGAAATTCGACGTTGGCCCTCCATAAATAACATAAGCTGCTCCTTTATTCGAACTTTTCCAAGGAGCCCCAACGATCATGTCTTCATATTCATCAGCATTTATATCTCCGCCGAGATGTACAGAATATCCAAACCGATCACCTTCGAGGTCTCCAAGGATCATGAATCCTGTTGTGGCGTGATCTAGACTTGTCATAGAGAGATCAATATTGGTCAGGAGTGCTGTTGATCTTCCGTAAATTACATACGCTGCTCCTTTTCCATTGTTATAGTTCATCGCTCCGATTAAGATATCATCATAGCCATCGTTATTTAGATCCCCAGCATGGCTGATCGAACAGCCAAAATTATTCCCTTGAGCACTTCCATTGATAAAAAACCCTGTTGTTTGTGGATCTAAGGTTGTTGTAGAAAGGTCAATATTGTTGACAAAATTTTCTTTTGGCCCGCCATAAATAACGTAAACTGCTCCTTTGTATAGATTTTTAGTAGGAGATCCGATGATAATATCGTCATATCCATCTTTATTTATGTCACCACCACTGCTTATAGACCCACCAAAGTAATCAGACTGATTATTTCCTGTGATTGTAAAGCCATTGAAGGACGTTGTTGCTGATAAGTCAATAGTGGTTAAAATGGGTTCTTGGCCGCCATAAATTACATAGACAATCCCTTGGTAATTATTCTTGTTCGGAGCTCCAATAATGATATCATCATAACCATCATCATCAACATCACAAACACCTATAGTAATTCCAAAAAAGTCTCCTGCTAGATTCCCTGTGATGGTAAATCCATTTTCAACAGGTTCTAGGGTTGTCGTCCCAAGGTTCAAATTGACAAGATCTTGAAGATCGGCATTTGGTCCACCATAGATTACATAGACTTCTCCTTGACGAGTGTTTTTGAAAGGAGCTCCAATGACCATGTCATCATATCCATCACCGTTTATATCTCCATTGCTGACTGTATATCCAAACTCGTTAGAAGCTGCTTCACCAGTGATCTGAATCGCTGCTTGAGAAGAAATGTAGTAGTTGAGATCCACTGTGGACAAGAAGCTTGTCAAGCAGAGGAAAGGAAGGAGAAATAGGTTGAAGAGAGATAGCAAAAAATTGCTGGTTTTCATTGCTTTGAGGGCTTGCTTGAACTTTTATCAAAAGGTTTGAATTAGATTATTAAGATTTTATTTTTAATCAAATTAAGTGAATTCACTCTTTCAAAGGAAAGACTAAATTGGCTCAGTTATCAAAATAATTTTCTGGCGAGTTCGTTTATGATAAATTTCTTCATGGTAGTTTATTCATTTATTCAAAAAAACTTTATTTTTAAAACCTCTTCTAACATGAGACAACTTTTTCATACAACTCTTTTTCATTCGATTTCTTCCAATGTTTTGGCCCAATAATTTTAATTTGTGGATTTACAAAACCGCTCAAATTAAAGATTCAGAATTTTTAGTTGGCAAGCTTTTTTTCTGTTGAATTAATCGAACCATTAAAGCCTGCATCAATTTTTCAATATAAATTTCTCAGTCTCTGGATTAAATTAATTCTCTATTTTTAGCCAGCTTCACAATTAAATATGTTCCTGACTTGAATAAATTTCTGAGAGCTTGAGAAAATGAAGTGAACGGTTTCGATCGGAAGGGATCATAAGCTTCCTCATCCAATGTTTGCTGTAAAGATGCAGAGTTCAATTTTTTGTAGTAAAACGACTTTATATGGAAAGAATTGAGAATCAAAACTTGAATCAATTTGCTTAATTAGAGTGGCTGATGATGAGCTATTGTAAAAATAAAATTTTTAATTTCTTAGAAAGGATGATTCAATATCTTTCTGATTAATACATCAATAATGATGAATTTTGTTGAAAATGCGATTTTATTTTATAAAAAACTCAATCTCAATTCAAACAGTTTTCAGACTCCAAACTTCTTTATTGAATTACAACCCTTATCTATTTTTAACTCATAAATTAATTCTCGTCATTCACTCTTCATTCATTGAAATTAAGTTTTAAAAAACTAAAAACTCATTTTCTCAAACTACGCCTCGAAATACTGAGACAAACTCAAGAAAAATGGATTCAAGTCTGTCGAGGTGTTAGACTTCATCTCATCAAAAGTCTTCATTTTTGAAATTTCAATCAATCAAAATTTGAAGAGAATTCGAGTTCGAATCACCAAATACCTCAAATTTCATTTAAGCCAACGCAACGAACATTTTTATTCTCACCCTTGATGTTGATTTTCACCTCCTATATTACCTGCGCTCACACAAAAAATGTTTATGGTGCCTTTTTCAAGATTATTAAGATTCCCGTCCTTTCTCGAACTCAAATATCGTCGTTGATTAATTCGATTAGGTTTCTTGTTTATGAATATATTCACAAAAAAATTTTTTAGCACTTCCTTCAAAAGTGAATGGACAACTTTCTTAACTCGAGATGTATTTAAACACGTGCTATTCTGTTTTTTCGTTTCCAAAGACTTTAGATCGAAGGATGGGTGATAATATAATTTTTAGAAAAGTCTTTAATAATTTTTTCCTGCAGGATTTTTGGGTTCATAGATTTGTCTATTCAAACTTGAAACTGAAAGAAAATTAAATCCTTCAAAGGTCTCTAAAAGCTGATAAGCCCAAACCAAGGAGACAAACTTGAACCTTCTCAATCCGAAAATCAATCCTTAAGAGAATCACATCAAGATTTATCAAAAATCCACAAAGAAGAGAGTTGTAATTAAAAGAAAGTTTGCCAACAAAAAGAAGGTAGTTTTTATGTCTGATAAAAAAATCATGAAATTTTACCTGAAGTCAGAAAATTTGTTTGATTTGTTTGGAGGCAATTCTTCTCAGAGAAAAAGGTCTTTCTGGCAAGAAAAAAAAAGTTCACCTTTTCAAAATCTATTTTTCTTCTAATTCAAAAAGAATTTTTGTATTCAATAAACCTCCTATGAAGATAATTTTGAATGAGGTTAAGAAAGACAGCAAAAGAGAAAAACTCAAGCATTTTTTTTTCATAAGCACAATTTTCTATGAATTTTTTGTGGATTCTATCAATTTCATATTTCACTTCTTCCTCTTTTCTAAAAAAACACTTCAAAAAAATCACTTGAATTTCGAAAACAATCAAAACAAATTTTTAAAAAAGGAGATGCTGCACGTGCATAAAATTTTCCTCTCTTCCAAATCAATTTCTCATTTGTATCATAAAATTATTCAAGTATGATGATATTTTGGGTTGTGTTTTCTTCCTTCCAATCTAAACTGATTTGAGATTCCCATATCTGCAACATAATTGGCTCCCCAATGAGGAAACAATCAATATGAAGTTCTGCCCAAAGTTAAATGAGAAAAGGTCAGTCCTCCAGGGTTTAATTATGAATTTCTTCATGTTCGATTCGAATCTCTTCTTTCATTTCGCTTTAAGGATGCATATCAGGTTTTTTATTAATTTAATGAAGGTTGAGAAAAAAAGACTCTTGAGGCAATTTCAATTCAATCTTTGATGAAATTCAAAGACATTTTGAAAATGTTGTGTTTTATTTGAAGGAAACAATTTGTTCAATACACTTGATCAAAATTTTTTCTTTGAATTTCAATTCCCAAATTAAAGTGAATTAATGAGTGCACCAAAGCATTTGTGTTGGCTGACTTTTTGTATTTATTCTAAAATCTCTTCCATCTTCTTTTGGAAATCCATAATGGCTACAGAAAATCTGGTCTGTTTAACAAAACAATTCCTGTTCTTGAAGAAATGAACAGGAACCCAGCCGTAAAATTTTATTGCAATTTTAGATTTTTAATAATTGTGTACACTTTAATTAATGAAAGATTATGTAGCTTTTGGTATGGATAGCGCTTTGATTGATTTGCAAGAAAAAAATTTTGACAAAAGAAAAAAATAAGTTTGACCTCCAAACTCAAAACTAGAATGATCAAGAAAAAAATCCATTCTCAAAAAAGATGAAAAATTCATATCAGCAGAAAGAAATCCTTCAAGAAAACGAAATCTGAGAGGTATTTTTTTCACAATGAAAATTAAAATTTTTCTGAGAAAAAATTTTTAATTCCTTCACTGGTTTTTTTTTTTAATTTGAAAAGAAAAATAAAAGCAGCAGAAAATTGACAAGAGATTGAAAATCTCTTGAAATCTCTCCATAATTTTCCCATCAAAATTCAGTCAGCAGCTTCAAAAGTCTCATCGAAGATGGTAAAAAATGATTTTTCAAAAGTTAAACTCAGATGAATTTGAGAAATCTTAGGCAAAGCCTTTAAAAAAATCTCATCTTTTTAAAAAAGGGGGAAAAAATTCAGAACCGAAAAAAGGTTTTTTTTTTACAAGATTTCAAATAAAAATTGAAGGGGAACTTTATAAAATTAGAAACTTTGCACTTTCGACCAATGAATTTAAAAAACTCTCCATTTCATTTTGCTATCAGAATAAACAAACTCTCATTTTGGAAAATTTTGAATGATAATTCTTCTTTTTGGGGGACGATAAAAAAATTCAAAAGAATCTAGAATTCAAAGATTCTGAAGAGGAAGAATCAATTTCATTTCATCGTCTCACAATTTCAGAAATCCACAAAACTTTAATATTTCTGACGGATTACCAACAATAAATTATTAATAGAAACAAACAAATCATCTAGATATAAATTCGGAACAACTTGAAAAGAAAATACAAAGAAAAACACACATTTTATCAATTTTTACCATCATGTTTTTCCACGAATTTCAAGTCTCTATTCCCCTTGAGTTCCCTCATATGTTGAAGAAATTCTTCTTGTATCATGATATCTTACACGTGCTCTTGTCCTTTCCAAGATAAATTCCTCATAGTTATTTATATTTCTCTTTTGCTCCGGAGACCTTGATTGACTTCCAAACCCTGGAGGACTCCTAGAAATCTCCATATTTGCAGGTCTTGTAATCATCTGAGGAGGGCTCTGAAATTCGGAGCCAGGACTTGCGCCATTGCTTGACTTAGGGTTCCAGACAACACCTCCAGGCATTTTAATTTTACCATGGATTCTGGGCCTTGAGAATGATGCTGCTGCTCTTATTGGAGAATGATATTGAAGCAAATCAACATTACTCGTGTTCATAATGGTCTCATCAATTGTATTTGAGTGTTCAAAATTATTCTCCTGATTACTTCCTTGATAATTGGAAGACATATGATTGGAATGGAAATCATTCGGATTTTCTCTTAATAATCCATTCATATTCAAGGATAAATCCGAAATTTCCAGCTGATTCCGGACGTTTGTTGTTGTATTGAGATCATAAAGAGTTGTCGTATTCTCACCAACTATTCCTTGAGGATAATTTTGTCTTGGCTCATAATCGTAATTTATTGTATTCTCAAATTCTTGAACCACAGGAGAAGAATTTTGCTGGAGTTTTTCCGAAACTCGATTATTCTTCAAGTTAACTGGAATGCCTTGTTGATGAGGTGGTTTCTTTTTCGCTTGGTAAGCCACATAAAGATCCTTGAGAATCGCAATCACCATCAAAATTGCAGAACCAAACAACAAAATAGTATTGAGAACAATCACACTTGTGCTCAAGGATTTTACGGCGTCGATGGGATAAGATCCAGCTTGATCAAAAGTAGCCATTATAAGCATGCAAATATTTGCAAGAAGAAGGATAATCTCACAAAAGAGTTGACTGCAGGTGCCAAGAAGATCCTTGAAAGGGCTTTTCATTGAAATGAATGCAATCATTCCTATGTTCAACACCAAAAGCAGCAAAACTTGGACCAAAGGGTATTCAAACAACGTGGTAAATATCAAGCTTGAAATCAGCGCTCTCACCAGATGGATCCATAGAAAACTCTGTACAACGATAGTCGTGTCTTTAAAGTCTTGAAAGATCAACTTCACATTCTCATATTTATACAAGAACTTTTTAAGGAAATCCGTTGGTGTTTTATCTCTCTTTATGCTTTGGTATTTCTGCAAAAGATATCCATGAAATCCAAGAATTATGCCTCCAGCTAAGATTAACACCAAAGCCAATGCTAAGCTGAAACCTCGAAAAGCATCATCAAACTCGGTAGATCTTGCGTCAAGAACAAAATAGAAAATCACATCATCCAAGTTACTGTAGACTTGGGTCAATGCGAAATTTGAAGCTGCGAGGTTCACTTTCCTTGGAATCGAATCATTTTGTTGGTTACCCCGATTCAACGACACCTCCATTATCTTGAAAACTACAAAGAGGACAAAACCAACCATAGTCAGGATAAAGGGCTTCCAGTAATTAATCAGAAATACTGGATCGAGCCCGTATCGACTAAAAACTACTGGTAAAGGTTTTGAGCGAGATTCTAAACTCCAGGATTTCGGAGCCTTCAAAAAGCCAGAGCTGACTTTCCAGGAAGAAAATGTGACTTGAAGCTCAGATGACACTGTGACGTTGAGATATTTCAAATTTCTGATAATCTTGGCGACCAACCCGAAGTTTATAGGAAGAGAGCTTCCTGAAGCCAAAGCGGCCCCAGCGAGAGAGGACCCCTCAAAGGTACCCCCAGCAGCTTTCTCTCTCCCATTGTCGGGTTCTTTTTCTTGATCACATAGATGTGAGTCTGAAAGAGTGTAACCCTCGTGACAAGCTTCACAAACTGAGCTACTCTTACATTCTGAACATCCGACTGGGCAATCTAAAATAAGTTTACCTTCATCAGTCAACCAAAACATACCTTTGCATCGTTCGGCTTCGAGATAAGTTCCGAGAGGACAGACACATTGTGATGCAATTAATGCATATTCAGGTTCGCAAGCAGAGCAATGTGAAGAATCTGTACACTTTGTGCATGTTCCAGGGCACTCTTATTAATATCATTAGTTCCTTCAAAAAGAATTGTTTTACTTTCACATACTCCATTTCCTGGATAAGTTCCATCTGGGCATGAAGGAATACACTGAGAACCATAGACCCAGAGTCCAGAATTACAGGCAGTACAAGTGGAGGCATCTGGACATTTAGTGCATCCCAACACTGAACAACTTTCACAACTTCCAGTTGTATCAAGATAAGTCCCATCAGGACATGGATTCAGGCATTGATCATTATAGAGCCCAAACCCAGGATCACAACCAGTACAAACTGAGCTACTTGTACAAGTAGCGCATGAACTTATTGCGCTTGGGCAAGCTGAAAATTTCTTATCAAAATACTCTTCTTCACAAATTATTTTACTCTCGCATATTCCACTTCCTGCATAAGTTCCTGATGGGCATGGAGAAATGCAGTCAGAACCACAGATGAAGTATCCAGCATTACAAGTAGTGCAAACGGAACTACTTGTACAAATATCGCAATTACTTATTGCACTTGAACAAACTAAAATTTCTCATCAAAACATTTTCTTTAAAAAAATTATTTTACTTTCGCATTTTCCACTTGCTGTTGATGGGTAAGTTCCACTCGGACAAAGAAGACCACACGAAGATGAGGACATATCAAGGAAAGTTCCGCTAGTACAGCTAGTGCAAGTTGCAGCGCTGCCTTGACAATTCCCACATGGACTTAAACAGGCTAAAAATAAGATAACTCACCATTTCTTTTTATAAATTTTCATTACCTTCACATTCTCCACTGAACATTGATGAAAAAGTTCCATCAGGACATTGTACAACGCATGATGATGAGGACAGATCAAGGAAAGTTCCACTAGGACAACTGGTACAAGTTGTAGCGCTGCCTTGGCAATTCGCACACACATTCGAGCAATCTCAAAAAATCATAAATTTGCTTACAAAATTTAGTTACCGACACAGGTAGCACCCACTTGGTAAGTTTTAGCTGGGCATGCAGGGACACACAAAGAAGTCGAAACCCTGAGGAATTGGCCGCCAGAACAACTGGTGCAAGTTGGAGCACTTGTGCAGGTACTACAATAACTGTCTATAGTTGAGCAAGCTAGAAATTCTCTCAAAACATTTTTCTTTCAAAAATTATTTTACAGACACAGGTTCCAGAAGATAAATAGGTTCCTGAAGAGCATGTTTGGCACTGGCCTCCCACGAGACCATAGCCCGCATTGCAGCCAGTACAAACTGAGCTACTTGCACATCCACTGCATGAAAGTGGGCAGCCTTTCAGAAAGAGTTAAGCACAGCAAGTCTCAAGAAAGCTTACATATCGTATTGACCAAATGATATTGAGCAGCTAAACAGGTAGTGCAAGTAGAACTGTCAGAGCATGTAGTACAGCCTGTTGGACACGCTAATCTCAGGTGAGACAAATCTCTTTAAGCATAAGGTCATTTTACCTTGACAATTTACAGTAGGACCTGTTGAAAAATATCCACTTGAGCATTGTGTACAAGTTACAGTGCCTGAACTTGAGTAACAGGTATTGCAGCCTGTTGGGCAAGTATCTCGTAATTTTATAAGAAAAATTTAATAAAAAAAGTACTGGTGCAGGCAGAGGTACCAGTGGAATATGTACCTGCAGGACACAATGTACAAACGGAATTTACAAGCCCGTATCCTAAAGTTGCATCGCACTGGGTACATGTTGTAAGCTGACTACAAGAAAGGCATCCACTTGCGCACAGTTCTATTATTAATTATTCAAAAAAACTTCTAAATAAAAAAATACTTGAGGGAAATATAACGTAGGCATCACCGTAAGAACTGGCTTGGGGAGCTCCAACCAGAAGCCCAGTCTCGCCATTCAATTCAAAACCCCCTGCAATAGAAACTGAATATCCAAATGCAGAACTAGACAACCCTGCTATCGCAAATCCATTGACCAAAGGATCAAGGGTTGTGCTTGCAAGGGGAACATCTTGACGGCTTGCAGTTGAACCGCCATAAATGACATACACTGTAGTTTCTGATAGAGCTCCAATTATAATATCAGCATATCCATCGCCAGTCACATCGCCAGCAGGAGCAACAGAGAATCCAAAACCACCACTAGTTGCATCTCCTGTGATAGTAAACCCTGTTGAGGTTGGAACTAAAACTGTTGTCGACAAATCTATGTTGGAAAGGGATGCGCTCGCTTGGCCATAGATAATGGACACCTCTCCTTGGTTCATATTTCCCTGTTTTGCTGCAACAAAAATCTCATTTTTTCCATCATTATTCATATCACCAGCATTACCACAAGAAGATCCAAACATATCTAATGGTTGTTTTCCACCAATACCAAACCCTGTAGTGGCTGGATCTAACGTTGTGGGATCAAGATTTGAATAGGATGAAGAGAAGCTTAGCTTCCCATAAATAACATAAGCTGATCCTGTGTTTCCATTTTTACCAGGAGCTCCAATGACGATGTCAGCGTTTCCATCATTATTGACATCACCAGCAGGACCGACAGCATATCCCAAACGATCACCAGCTGCGTTTCCTGTGATAGTAAACCCTGTTGTGGCTGGATCTAGAGATGTCGTAGAGAGGTCAAAGACCGTCCAGAGACTTCCTTTTGGCTTCCCATAAATAACATAAGCTGCCCCTTTACCTCCATTTTTGCCAGGAGCTCCAATGATAATGTCAGCAAATCCATCATGGTTGACATCACCAGCGCTACTCACTGAAGCTCCAAAAAGGTCCCCTGCAGCGCTCCCTATTATCATAAATCCTGATGTGGTTGGATAGAGGGAGGTCGTAGAAAGATCGATATCCAGATGGGCTGTATATGTTGCTCCAAAAATAATATATACTGCTCCTGTATTTCCATTTTTACTAGGAGCTCCAACGATGATGTCATCAAAGTTATCTTTATCTAGATCGCCAGCACTACTCACTGAGGCTCCGAAACAGTCCCCTGCAGCATTTCCTATGACTCTAAAACCAGAGGCTTGAGGCAAACCATTCACAGTCATATCAGAGAAAGTTGAGTCTGCACTTCCGTAAATAACGTAGATTTCCCCTCTTGAAGAACTTGCATACGGAGCTCCAATAATAATATCATCAATGCCCCCTCCATTTATATCTCCACCATTACTCACTGAAATTCCGAACGCGCCAGCGGAAGTCTTGCCCTCAATCTTAAAAGCTGCAGTGTTGGGATTTAAGAGGGAGGCCAAATTGTAAGCTGCAGAGTGGGAATGAAGGAAAAACAAAGATAAAGTCAATGCCCATAAGAGAGAATTGTGTTTTGGGGTCATAAAGGGATCTATTGAGTAATTAATTTATTTAATTATTTTTATCAAGTTACATTTTTGCAAGTTTAACCTTGGAAAACAATTAATTTGATAAATAAAATAACCATACTCTAACGATTAATCAGTTTTTCTCATCTCGAATTCAAAACAAACCAAACTTGATTCAAATTAAAAATTTTTTATTGTGAAAAACCCCTCATGAACCCTCTCAAAATTTCAACTTCTCTCTTCTTCATAATCTCCTTTCCAATAAGCTCGTCCTTTCAACATCTGATGAAGTTTCCTTTTTGCAGTTCGTTTCGTTTCTCCACTTCAAAATCCTCTTGTTCTTGAATTAATTAAAAATTTCATGAAAGGGTTTTATGGCAAACCTGAATTTGTTTAATTAAAAGAACCGTTCAAGTTTGCACGATTGCTTTTGAGATTAATCAATAAATCATTTTAATTAAATTTATTTCTGCTCCCTTTGCTGCGAAAAACCTGCCTGGTCACAACCTCAGGGCTAATTTCTTGATAAACAACTTAGAGGGTAGCTGACACGAAAAAGTATCTCCCAATCACAAAAAAAAATACTGTCTTAGTCGGATTTCTGAAGAGATTTAGGATCGTTACTTAATTCAAATTTAATTTATTTTATTCACAAAATCCTTCGAAAAAACTCTTTAATTTTTTAGTGCGTATTTATCTGAATCGAAGTGTACTTCGAAAGATTATTTGCTCTTGAAAAGAAGGAAAGAAACATTGGAAGCAACTCGAAGCAAATACAAAATTTGAGGTTGATGGCCAGACTGACCAAAATCAAACCATTTTGAAAGAAGTTTCTATATTTGGGTGAACTCGCCGCCAACTCAAGATATCAGTCTCTCAGGCATTTGCAATGCTTTAAAGAGAGGAAACTTCAAGAGGACACCTCCAATGAAAGAGCAAATTGAACACAATCATGGGATGACCTTGAAATAACAAATTTTCTTTTGTTGAAAGTTTTTATTTTCGTTTTTAATAAAAATTTCTCAGATCAATAAGTTTTATTTTTATCCATCTTGCTTTAACAGGGAGTCCGAGTGGCTCAGTGGGACGGAGTGAATTTTCGTGCACTAGGGCCAGGGTTCGACTCCCCCTGCGGATTAATTTTGTAATTTGTAATTCGCTTGTATTCGAAATTACCGG
>Ga0182738_1005673_pt1 | contig 13240 bp, 16 predicted proteins | sample eDN5th30CBELigMG_FD_128876 | JGI IMG/M metagenome (GOLD analysis project Ga0182738, IMG submission 128876) | Enriched Miracle-Growth compost microbial communities from Emeryville, California, USA - eDNA 5th pass 30_C BE-Lig MG (version 2)... ...
AAAGATATTATTATTAAAAGGTCTATGATTGATTAAATTTAGCCCTCTTTTCTTGAATGCGACACAGAAAAAAATCATAAAAATTCAATGCAATGCGAATTAATTCAACCATTCAAAGCTCGCCTCCTTTATATTTTAGATATAAGTATGACGAAGGATAAACTTGTATACAATATGACAATGTGAGGATTTTCAATACAAAGGAAAAAAAATGAATCACAAGAAATTTCTAATTTTACATTACTCTCTCCTGTAAATACTTTCTAAGTACTACAGACAGGTTGCTCTACAAAAATTATTGTTTCATAATTGCAGGGGTATTTCGGTAGTTTACTTCGTCCCAACTATATAAAGGAGCAACCACTGGACCTTGTTTTGCGTTGGAATTCTCAATTTCTGTTGCAGCATGACTACTCTGGTCTTTCATGGGGAAATATGTGTATCCTTCTTTAAAGAAAGCCATTCTCTTTTGATTGAACGACTTTGCATGTCTTCTTTCTTTTCTTAAAGGTGGAATATTTGCTTCTTTTTGCTGGCTGCTCCCAGTAACTTGTGAGCCAACCAGTTTAAAGTCATTCACCAGTTTAGTATCATTAAATTCTTTTTCAAAATTGGCAGCAGGTTGTAATAATTCATTTGGCAAAATTCGATTTGCCAAACTACTATTTGTTCGTGATCTCTCACTATTTAATCGTATTAATCTTGTACTTGCGCTCTCTTGTAACTTCAATGAATGAACTAGTGGCAGATTATTAAAATTTCCCTCGCTTAAAAATACTTTTTGGGAGTTTAGAAACAAATTCTAATTTTCTTTGAGGAAGAACAAAACTGTCTTGATGAAAATGAGGATGATGGGATCTATTTCCTGAGTTCGATATCACTCCTCTACCACTCAATTTATTATATAAATCCTCCAAATCTTCTTTGATTTTATTCTCCTTTGAAAAATATCAATAACAACCCAAACAAAGAAAAAAATACTTTCGTCATGGTGGTGGTTTCTTTTTCAATATATGTTCGAAGTAATGAAACAGATCTTCCGTAAACTTCAGCTCCAAGTTTTTTCATTGCCACTTTTGGGATTACTTTTTCTCTCCCCAATAAAACTTACCAGATTTCATAAACTTATGATCTCTTATTATTTTCAAGTCTGGGACGACTCGAATTTGGTTTTTCTCAACTGGCTGCACTTTTAATGGTTCTTCTCTATTTTTGTCTTTCTTTTCAAAAGTAAGAGGAATATCGAGTCCTGATCCTTCATCGATGATAACATCATCTTTCTCATCGTCTATTTCACCAGCAGAACTCCCTCCATGGATATTCACAGTTTCAGTCTTAATATTCTCTGTCGTAAGTTTTGGACTTAAAGAAGCTTCACTAGGCCTTTCCTTCTTGTTAAAATGAGACCTTGCACTTGGTAACTCTTCTCCGTGTTTTAATTGTGCAGCAGCTATGGGATAAATTATTTCAAATACAAATATTCTCTCGAGCTCTTACGAGATTTAGATCCATAATTACTATTATGTCTCTCAAATTTGTTATAAGACACACTCCTTCCCATTAAAACGACGTCCTCAATAGGTGAGGTGTTTGCATATTTTCGAGGGGAATCCACAGATTTTTCTGAATTCTTCCTTTCCAGTAATCTTTTTTCATTTATCAGCATCAACTTTCCTTTATTCTTTATTAAATTCTTGTTCATCCTCTTGCGAAAGTCTTTCACACTCTCCATCAAAATCATATCGTAAGTGACTTCTTTCGGCGCTGGCAGACCTTTTGTCCCTTTCACAATCAATGGCTGTGCTTTCAAAACCTTTTTTGGCAATTCAGATTCTTCAACCAACTCACTTATTTCAGCAGCAGCACCAGGAGTTTTCTCAGTTTTTGGAGGCTTTCTTGCTGCCTCAGTCGTTTTACTTCTCACTTCAAGCGGTTCTTGTAGATTTTGCTGTTTCAATTCCTTGGCTTCTTTTGCTAAACGACTTCTCCTTTCATGTCTGTCCAATCTTGATAGTCTTATAGCTTTTGCTTTTTCTGATTTTTTTTGTTTGTCGTCGACGACCTCTTTTTGTTCCACTTTTTTTTCAATTTTTTCCTGGTTATTCTCTTCCTATCAAACGTCTTCAAAAAACTTTCTCACATTCTTACTCGAAAAGATTTATCATAAGGAACGAATTTGGCATCAAGTATCTCTGAGCCTTCAACAGAGTTGTTTGAATGGTTTTTTTCATCCATTGGTTTTATATCTTGATCGCTTTTTATGACAGTACTCGAAGGAACCATATTTTGTATGAAACCTCCACCAGCACTTGAAGAAGAATTATATGCTTTTTTATTCTCTTTTCTCAAAACTGGTTGTAAATGCACATTCCCAAATCTCTCCTCAAAACTTTTATCATTCGGATCCTCACCTTCACTTAATTCCAATAAATAATCAACAGCTCTTGTCTCTTTATCCTCCTTCGTCATCGAAGTCAAAGCGAGATCATCACGACCTATGTCAGGACAAAAATCTTGCTTCTCTACTACACCATCTATTCTCATCTTAGTCATTCAATAAATTAAATCTCTACCTCGACTTGAAGTTCGGCCATGTCGACTGAGAGGATAACTTTTTTTATTGGGTTTCGGAAAATCTTTAGTTTGTGAACGCGATGCGCTGGGCAATTTGTCTACTTCCATGTGACAGTGTCCCAGATAATTCAGGGAAAAAAAACTTTATATTTATTAAAGAGTATATTTAGATCCTTATTCCAGTTATTTCCTACAGAAAAAATTTCCACTTTATTTCAATATTCGGAACAAAGTCAACAACAGCAACTCATTTCCCCTCATTAAGATCCATATTTTCGCATTCCAACACAAGAATATAACTAGGCTATGATATTATTAACGTAGTTAGTCTAAATTCACAAAATAATAAACCTAACTTTAGACGTTTTATGTTAGTGAACAAAGTAAATAGAGGGATTTAGGCTGGGAATTAATATTTTTTAAACCCCTAAAAAATTCAGTTTATTGTTTGTTTGATTCCACATGGACGTTGCCAAACGTTTCTTAAAGTTCCTCAGTGACTTTGATGACCCTCTTTTTCAACAACAACATGCTGGCCCTGAAGTCCAAGAATATTTCCAAAAAATCAGAAATAAACTCAACCTCATTGAAATCAATTCTCTAAATCCTCAAGAATTTACTGCTGGTCTTCCTCTTTCAGAGTACCCCCTCTTGCTAATTCTCCTCAAAAACTAATCTCTGCTTGTCTAGACTCAATCTATTCGAAGACTCGCTTATTTCAACTTGTTTTCAAGCCTATGAGGATTTAAAAGTACTTTAATGTTCAATCCCATTGCCTTCTAAAATTCGTAGAAAACCATTGACCAGCTCTGCCTCTTGCATGTCTACCTATCCAATTTCCGCTTGGACTCTTTCACCATCACCAAATTCCTCAAAGTTTACTGTCAAGCAATCTTTGGAAGTGCAAATATCTCCATCATCAGTGAAGAGTTCAAAGTCCCATATTACCTCAGACTCATCCATGGAGAACAATGCCGAGATGTAACATTGGCAAAACTTAGAATCATCCTCATTAACTAAATAGGGCCAATATTACAAAGAAATCATCAGTCAAGTCAAAGAATTCATGGGAAAAGACATTATAAAAACTCTTGATTTAGAAGAACTCCCTGCACTCAGTCATATCCTTGAAGACTACCCAGAATATCTTGGGAATATCGCAATCAAATTCAAGGATAATTGCACTCCTTTCTACATCATTTTACACTTTAATCAAGAATCGCCTTTCTCCGAGTAAATCTTTTTCAGTAACGCTTTTTCTCTAATATTTTAAAAGATATTTTGCCTCAGGAAATCATCATAAACAATATCCTCTGATCTTAAACTTCATCAAAACTATTGTAAATGTTGTTTCCATCAAAAGCTTCAACCACCGGTAAAGTTACTGCAAAAACCAATTCTTATATCTGAATAGAAAAGAATATATTCTTCAATCATTGAAAAATCTGGAAATTGAACTTATTCAACTTAAAAGAAATTACATCATTTCATTTGTTGCATCTGAAGTTCAAGAAGCTCTCTGTTGTGAAGTGTAAATATCGAAAAATTGTTATTTCAACTAATCATTTCCATCAAAGGCCAACATCTTTAACAATCATTGAAGATGAAGACCAAGATGAGGTTGAGGCTCAAAACCTTGAAACAAAAAAGAAATCAATTGGAATTGTCCTCCTCAAACATAGCAGATTAGAAATAAGAGCCAATTTTGCTTGGAATAATGCTCGACTCAATAATGAAGTAATCACCTTTTCTTGGATAAGCAATTTCATCCCATTTGGTAGTTATCAGCAATTTGGACAAAACTTGGCAATTTATCAAAAGTTTTGGAAGAAAGGAGTTATTATCGCAATCATTTCAAAACATCCAATAATCTCTTCCTTCAATTTTCTACCAAAGGTGATCTCATTTATCAATCTGGAAATATCCTCGAAGAATATGCGTAATCTTTTTTTTTTCCACATCACTCTCATGAATTCAATAATAGAGAGATCCTCGAAATTGGAGACTTTTTATTAGATCCACACTCTCGTTCTATGGAAATGGTTTTAGGAAAGGACAAGAAATTCCTCACTCTTATCCAAGAGGCTCTGAAGGAATTCAAAGATGATAAATATCCCGTTGCAACGAGAACCAGAGAATACGACTTCATCAAATTCAATGTTATTTGCAAAAGAAATGAATGGAGCAAAGAAATTGAAGGTTTCTGCCTTGCTTTCACAGAACAATCGTAGATATTTTTTTAGCCTTTCTTAACCATCCCCCCATAGTGTTAATAAAATTGTTTCGAAAACCTTTGAAGATCTGATTATGGAGAGTCCCAAGAAGGATCGTGGTAGAAAACGTTTCAAGACCACCGTATCCAAAATGAAGCTTTTCATTGGCCATCAGCAGCCTGTCCAAGAGCATGAGCTTAGTCCTTTGTTTGTTGAAAACATGGAACTCTTAAATAAAGTGAAAGGCACAATTGTTTCAGAATATTTACCCGAAGAATTCACTTTCCACGACACTCAAGCAAAGTAACTCCACTAAAAACTCTTTCATTAATAACTCTTCAATAGTAATCAAAATCAAATTACTGCAGTTAGAAAATTCAAGATTGAGATGACACCCAAGACTGCTTTTAGGACACTGGGCAGATCAAATAGTGCTAGTGCTGCAGGAGTCTTGAAAAATATTGCTGGCTGCTCTCTCAATGTCAAGCCTGAAAAGTTCACCAAAGAATTACTCCAGCCTGATAGAAAAGATGATGAATTATTAAATACCTGGACTGTTGATTTTAGCGCTATTGAAGATTGGACTGAAAAAAGCCGTTTCGTTTGGGTTATCCTCAAAGAAATGAACCTGATGACAGAATATAAAATCGAATCGAAGAAGTTGTGTGAATTTGTCACTCAAATTAGAGATGGATATAATTACTACAACAATGCCTATCATAATTATGATCATGGTGTCAGTGGTATCATCATATTTTATTCAGCTCCCTTATTCACTGTCTCTAGTTATGCATTCAACTTATTATATCATGAAACAGTTGTCTTCAGGACAAATGTCAACTCGTTTCAGTTCCTTGGTCAACCTTGCTCTTCTTGTTGCTGCATTCTGTCATGATGTCAATCATACTGGTCGAACCAACATCTTCGAAGTCAACAGTGGCTCAGAACTTGCTACTTTATATCACGACCGAGCCGTACTTGAACAGCATCACGCAGCATATACCTTTAGAATTCTGAAGAAAGATTCTTGCAATATTTTTGCAAATGTCAAGGCGGATGACTATAAAGAACTTAGAAAATTAATGATTGCCAATATTCTTGCTACCGACATGAAGGAACATTTTGATTTTATGAAAGAATTTAGACAGCTCAATGATCGTGTCAAACAAGTTAAAGATGACAATCTCAGTAAATTTTTTTTATTACTTCAAGCTCATTTCCTCTTTTAGCATTCAGCGCTGATGATATCAAGTTGATTGGAGGAGCAATTATTCATTGCGCTGATCTTAGTGGAGCTACCAAAGACTTTTCCGTTGCTTATGCATGGTCTCAAAAAGTTAATCAAGAATTCAGTAATCAGGTAAACTTTTATCTCCTCAATAAATCAAAGCTCAAACCCCTTTCAAGGTCAAAAAAGAAGAGGAACTTGGAATTCCAGTCACACCATATTTCAAGGATTTGGATCAGAGACATATTATGGCTAAACAAGAAATTGCTTTTATCTCCTTCATGGTCAAGCCATTGTGGGAGCTCTTTAATGAATTCTGCCTCAAATCAATGGATGTTGCCACAAATAATATTGACAAGAACCTGAAGGAGTGGAATGTCATTTTAGAAAAAGCTCTCAAAGAAGTCGAAGAAGCTAAACCTGCTGAAGAAGCAAATTAAAAAGTTTTTTTCACTTAATTATCAAAATTATATATTCTAAATGTCAGTCTTTTTTGCTACCGAGACAAGACAAGACTCGGCCTTTTTTTGTTATGTCTATATTATGTTTTTCAGTTTTATGGTTTCATATTTCCATAACAACTCTCTATTAATAAAAGTCCTTCTTTTTATTTGAAAAAATATTTGCTATTGCTCTAAAAGAAAATGCTTCAATGGTTTTGTCCAAATAAAAAAACCAGAAATCCTGAATTTAATCTCTGGTCTCAAGTTTTGAATTGAGTCTTTTACAAAATTAATCAGCAACTGGGTGAGACAGTGCTTTTTTGGATAAAATTGTAATGAATCTAATGCGATTTGTTTTTCAATTAAACAATATATATAGAAATTCTACGTTTAATTGCATCAAAAGGAGCGGCTCTCTCCTCAGAATACCGGGTTTGAGCTCGTCCTTCTCAAAAAAGAAAGCTTTACTTTAATTTAATTAAATTATGGACTTTTAATCATTCATTTTTCATTCCTTCACACAAGTTTAATTGTTTAAAAATGGACATTCTTTTTCTCTTCAAAAAAAATCAAAACATGAAGGTGATTTGATTCAAACTCCAATCGCCTCAAATACCGATCAGGATGAAGTTCAAAGTTTGACAAACAATCTTTGGATGTGTGGTTCTTTCAGGAATTAAATTCTTTAAATTTTGCAAAAACTCGCTTTTTTAACCATAAAACGTTCCATACCATCTAAATTTATCCTTATTTTAAAATAAAAACCAGCAATCGAAATTTCACCAAACACCTGATATTTGGCTCTATCGAATGTTATCATCTCATTTCATCCTCACATCATCCTCGTTCATCTTTTTTCATATGAGGCTTAATTCTTAAGGATATGAGAAGGAAATAACTTTTTTTTTTTTCAAAAATGGGATTCACTAACTTATCAGCACTTTTAAACTTCGCAAAATAAGCTAGCAATTCCTTTTCCCCACAAATACTCAAAGTTAAACGGAGGATCAAATTTCTCTTGGATATCAAAAGCACATTAAACCAGTGTGGTCTGGGTCGGAAATCTCTTTGGTTGATCATCATTGGAATCATATAGACTAAATTAAAAAATAAATAATTCCACTTTCTCTCGAAACTTAAGCAGACAACATCACTTTAGAAGAATCATCTTGTCTTTGGTGAAGACGCCACCCTTGGTCGTCTTGGCGGGCTTCCACTTGAAAGTTTTTTTTCGGAATTTAATAACCAAAAAAACGCCAAATAAGAATGGTTTTCTAGGGATTTTAAATCCTTTTTAATTTTCGAATGTCTTGAGTATAAATCCCTATTCATTAAAATACTTGTTAAACTCAAAACATCCTGAATCAAGCAAATGTCTTTTCAGCAGCTTGGTGATCAACTCAACAAAATCTTAGCTGCTTCCAGTCAGGTATCATCCATCTTTCAATTCTAGGCTAACTCGCTCTCTAGCAAGCTGAACATGAGTGCATTGTCGATATTCTTAACAAAAAGAGCCGAAATCAAGAGGAAACCAAGGTACGTTCGCAATTCATATCAACTCAACCCTACTTTAGATGTTGTTCAATAAGATCAAATCCTTCACCTTTTTCCGAAACTTCTTTGCCCATTATATTCAAGATATGGACATGCAGAGCATTCTCAACATCTGCCAAGGATTCTCCTATGAAAAGGTTCAAGCTAATCGGACAGTATTTAGCCAAAAGGATCCCTCCAACGACAAATTCTATGTCATTCTCTCGGGAGAAGTAGCAGTTTGCATCAAAAACGAAAATGACCCAATTAATCCCGATAAAGAAAAACGATTAGCCAGTCCAGTCTACAGGAGACAAAAGAAGATGAGCACCTATTCAGCAAGGCAAGCAGAAACTCCTTTGGTTCGCAAAAGATCAAGACGTCTCAGCTCCCAGCCACTTGCAAACACATCAAATGATAGCATTGATTCTGATGGGTCCCTTAAACTCAGTCCGACCAGCAGATCTTCAATTCCCAAAAAGAGTATTTTTGGAAGGAGAGATGCTCGAGATTCTGAGTCTGAAGCGCCTCCTACAAGGCACCTCACCCTCAACCTGAATTCCCCCAGTCCTTCAAGGAGAAGGGGTGACTGTTCCCCAGAGTCGCATGATGAAAGCAGACTCCTCCCCAGTGTCTTGAAGATTGGTAAAAGGTTCTCTTTCATCGATCACAACAACCACAAAAAAGTCAATGTTGTTGTTGATCAAATTGCAAACATTCGTGCAGTCCGAAATAAATCTATTGAACCAAATTCTCTCAACTCACATCCAAATACAGACAGCTTGCAATATTTGGACCAGAAAGATCGTGATTACCCTTATGACGATAAACATGGCGGCAGTGTCAAAATCGAGGATAACGACTATTTTACCGATGACGATGAAGCACCCAAATCGGATTTTGAGATTATGGTTTCAACCCTCGGAAAACTTGTTCGTTACCTCAGAGAAGGCGAAGGTTTTGGTGAAATCGCACTCAAAAGAAACATTCCCAGAACTGCTAGTATCTTGTGCAAAACAGACTGCGAATTCTTGACTTTGAGCAAAGAGGAGTATGAACTTGGTTTTGGAAAAATGCAAAGAGAAAAGGAAGAATTCATTTACTCCATCTTCCCCATGCTAAAGACCACCACTTTCTCCATTGAAGCCCTCAACTCCCTCCTCTATTCATTCAAAGTAATCAAATGGCCATATTTAATTTTAAACCCTCTAGACTGAAAGATATCCAAGAGGTCATTGTCTCATTCATGAAGGAAAGACAAACTCTGCCAAAGAGAATAAGTTTTACATTATACAGCAAGGTGAATGTCTTATCGAAAAACAAATCTACAAAGATGATAATGAGCCCCTCAATCCAAACAAAAAACTGATGGGCTGTGTTAATAAAGCCACTATTACTGTGTCAGGGAAAGGTGTCCTCGTTGGAGAGGAAATCTTGCAGACGAAAAATGAATACAAGTATAGTGTCAAAGTAACTTTCCATTTTCTCTTTTGGAAGCTCACCTATTAAAAACCAGGTCTCATCAGATATATTGGTGGTGCAAGGAATTAATTTGAAAGATTTTAAAAATAAATTTCCCAGAGAAACTTGGCAGTACGTTCAAGATCTCTATGAACAAAAAAAAGTCTATAGAGAAGCTGTCTATGAGCAAATAAAAAAGGATAATGAACAAAAACTTGCGCAATTTAAAGCTGAAAATAGCTATGCTTTTCAAAATAGAGAAATCAAAGAATATGTTATCAAATCTGCTCTTAATGGGTTCAACAGACGATTAACCATGTCAAACTCAAATAAAATGCTCGAGGATAATAATGGACTTGTTGAAGCTCTTGTCTCTCCAAAGAAATCTCGCCTTGAATACCTAGCCCGTGAAGGCAGCTATTTGTTCAAGTACTCGCTCAACCAATAATTTTCATAACCATAATTTGTTTAGTGAAGGTGAGAAGGGGAAACTTGAAATTAAGCCAGCCAAGTCAGAAGATATATTTAGCCAGGAAAAAGATGACAAAGAACTTTACTCTTGGTTTGGAAAACTCACAAATCGCAAACAAAATAAAATATTCGCAAAAATGGAGTTCCTTAGTCGAATTCCTGATAAAGACCTTGATAAACTTGGTGCAGGAAAAATCACCGAAGAAGACAATCTTTTCCATCATCTTCAGAAAAAGGAAAAACCTTTGAACAAATTTAAAATGGTTTCTCCAAGACTCGCCAAAAAGCAGTTCAAAGAACCAGAACCCTTAAATGAAAACCTTGAGACCTTGATTCCGCAACTCCCCAAAAGAAAAAGCTCAACTCAGCATTTTCCTCTAAAAATAAACAACTATGGAGAAAAAAATCCATTTGAGTCTGCCCGAAACGAATCAGAGTATGATTTCTTCCAAGAACCTGATACAAAAAGGAAAACTCTTGGCTCTTTAAGATTTAAGCCATCTGACATACCCCTCCTCAATAAACAATTCAACAGCCCTCCACAGCAAGTCCAATCTGCACGTTGCGGTGAGAGCGCATCACACTCCAGAAGAATTTCTCATAGCGAGTTTAAAAGTCTCTATTGTCAGACATTGGTCAAAGGAACAGCCCATATCAAAGGCCTTTCAATGACAGCAAGCACTTCCAGCACTTTAGCATCCATGCAAAAAGCCACTACTGAAACTCACTTGCCTCAACAGAAATTAGTCATCAAGAAAAATGATTCTCTGAGAAAAAATCTCTTGCTCACCAAATTCAACACAGAACCTGACACCGGAGAATCGAAAAATAATTCTTTCAACTCCAAAAGTAGCTCAAGAAGGGGCTCTGGCTCAGCTGAAGAAAGCAGTAACGAGTCCAAATCTCACACAAAATCTACTTTCTCACCATCTTACACTGACAAAGACTTTGTCATGACAACATCGAGTCCAAACTCTGTCAAAAGAAGTGCTTTTGCAAATGATGCTGCTGCTGACAAAAAAGACGCTGGTACTCTTACCACAGCCCTACGTAAAAAAAGTCCTTCAAAAATCAATTCTGATGCAGCTGAAACTCACTTACTTCAAGTACAAGAATGGAGAAAAAAGGTTTTCAAAAAAACTTCCAAAGTGGCTCTCTAACTTCAAAATCACATTTCCTTTTATTTTCTCACTAAGCAGTTGATTTGCGGTCTATGTACTATCTTTGTCTTTGCCGTTTCTGTTCATATCTTGATTTCATCTTGGTTCTTATCTGATATTTTTATTATTCCATTTGGTTTGTTTTCGCAATACAGTACTTTTTTTATCTGTTTACTTTGTAAATATCATTTCGACAAAATAAAGAGAAATCGTATCTAACAAGAAAGATTGATTTTGAGGTGAGAAAAAGTGAACAATCTGACAATCCTTTCTTTTATTTGGGAATGTAAAAAGCTTTTTTTTTGCCTCACACCCTGAACTATTGAAAATCTCACACAAAGGTCGATATCAAATCAGGTACAGTACTTTAATAGATATCTTGTTCATATCATCTAATTTCTTTTGAATTTCTTTATCACAATTCAAAATAAGCAGAAATAGAAATCCAGAGAACAAGAAAACTCTCCCAAAATTCAAAATCTCTATCTCTTCTCTGGAGATAAATCTACATTTTTCAAATTCACAGAGTCAGCAAAAAAATTTTTATACAGTTAATTTTCTTTTTGGATTTTGAACTACAACTACTTTTTTCTATATTGTCTATTTTCCATATGTTTTATACAGTGTATTTCCTTATTAAAATTTTATTGCTCTATCTTATCGATTTTGCAAAATAATCTGAGACTTGTATTTGCACTAAAAAAATAATTTAAGGAGAAGCTATCAACAAAATAGTAATATATATCTCTCCAGCAAAAATGCAAAGCGATTCGCTCAACGTCAACAATCATTATACAAGCCCTGCTTTTGCTCGAAAGGGATCAGAATTCTCCTCTCATAATTCCACGGCAATTGATTTTGATCCTTCAGGAACGAACAAAAACACCCAAGGCATCAAAGTTACGACTGATTTCATGGATAATAGTCTTACTGAGAATAAAAATCCGAATCATGATGATTGGGATGAACACGATCCTTCACTTTTCGCCCATAGAGTTTTGAAGAAAGGAGGCAGTATGCTCGAAAGCATCAGCCGTCTTAACACAAAAAATAGGGCAAAAACACATATGCCAAGTGATAAGATCCTTTTTGAAAAACTCGAAAAGATACAACAAGCAAGATTAACGAAAACTACAAGTCAAAGACATGCTAAAGATCCAAAATCACAAATCATCCGTTACCAACTTGAAGATTTTGATGAAGAACTTGATGAAGATCGCATTAATTTGACCTCTCTTGTTTTTAAGGCTTTAGAACCATCCTCAACTCTCGAAATCAACCCTGTTTATGAGGTTTCAACGTCACAAGAAGAAAACAAAAATGAAGATGAACACCAGCATGGCTTTTCTGACGACGCTCCACTTGGTTCTGAAGTCAAAAATCTTTCTCAACTAAAGCACAAACTTATCGACATCAAACTATTGAATGATAAAGGTGGTTATTCCGCACTTGGAAAAATTGAATACAAAAGATGGAAACATAGAGCTTATAATGTTCAGAAAAAATTGCTTTATAAAATCATTAAAGGAGATGTTCATGATGAAAAATCTCAAACTCTCTACATAAGTAATGAAAAGGGGAAGAAAGTTGGAACTATCTTAATTACGCATATTAATTCCAAAGTTGCAAAATGTGAAATTGATTTCCCAAAAGATTGTGATTCCAAAAAAAAGCTGATCTTAATTAGTATATTATTCGCAATCTTGGATCACCTTGAACCTTATGATGAAACAAGTTTTTTTAGAAAAATTATCAATAAAGCCTTTTTTGGGCTCTCTTGTACTAATTAACCCCCTGAGTGCGGAAAATCAAAAAAAAAACTTTTCTGAAGAGAATTTTTTCGGCCTAACTGCGGAGAATATCAAATTTATTTTTCTACCCCTCAACTGTGAAAGATTCAAAAAAAAATCCTGAAGGGATCAGAGTTCGGAATTTGAGCCCATGCAAAATCAGGACAGGTCTATGGTGAAATCTGGACAAATCCTTCAAGTATTTTTCTCAACGTTCTTCAAGGATAAAGAGATTTTTCTGATTGTTTCATGATTGATTGTGATCGAATCCCCAAATGAGAGGTTTTGCTTCTGGAAAATTCCAACCAAAAATTTTTTTTTTTGACAGAAAAAGATTTTCTCAGAAAAAATACAAAAATTCAAGGGG
>Ga0182738_1005674_pt1 | contig 13240 bp, 12 predicted proteins | sample eDN5th30CBELigMG_FD_128876 | JGI IMG/M metagenome (GOLD analysis project Ga0182738, IMG submission 128876) | Enriched Miracle-Growth compost microbial communities from Emeryville, California, USA - eDNA 5th pass 30_C BE-Lig MG (version 2)... ...
CGCCTGGGGGCGACCGGTTCGGCGGGCGGCGGGGCCGGGCGGGACTCGGCCCGTTCGACGCCCCCGGGGGCCTCCTCGGTCGCGACGCGCGGCCCGCGGAACTCGACGACGTTCTCGCTGGCGGGCCCGGGGGCCGACGGGGCAGGGGAGGGCGCCTGCTGCGGGGCCGGGCGAGGCGCGACCGGGCGGGCGACGGGGGCGGCGTCCACCTCGTCGAGGTAGTCGCCGAGGTGGACGGGGCCGGAGTCGGGGATGTCGAGCTTGAAGGAGGGCGGCAGCCCGCGGTTCTGCTTAGCCACGATTGGCCTCCATCAGGGGCTGCGGCTCCTCGCCCCCGGCGACGGGCCCGAGGCGCCGGAGGATCTCCTGCGCCAGCGCGCGGAACTGCTCGGCGGCCGGGTGGTCCGGGGCGTGCTCGAAGATGGTCTTGCCGTAGACGCTGGCCTCGCGGTGCTTGACGCTGCGGTGGATGGTCGTGCCGAAGACGACGTCCGCGCCGAACTTCTGCGTGAGCATCCTCTGGATGTCGTTGTCGAGCTTCGGGCGGGCGTCGAAGTTGCCGAGCAGCACGCCCAGCAGCGCGAGCCGCGGGTTGTACCGCTCGCGGACCTTGTCGACGGTGCGCCAGAGCGTCTCCAGGCCCTTCAGGTCGTAGCCCGAGGGGAAGACCGGGATGACGTAGAAGTCCGAGGCGATCAGCGCCGTGGTCATCAGGAAGCCCAGGTCCGGCGGCGTGTCGATGATGATCACGTCGCGGACGCCGCGGAGCGATTCGAGCGACTGCTTCAGGCGGTGCCGGTGCTCGTTCTTGATGTCGTCGGCGTCGAGGTCGGAGTAGTCGTCGTTGGCGACGGTGGCCTGGAGCTGCGAGTCGAGGCGGTGCGGCACGGTCCCCAGCGCCCGGTGGCCCGGGATGACGGTCAGCAGGCCGCGGAACCGATCGTCGTCGAACTCGTACTCGATCTCCCGGGCCGCCCGCTTGCTGAGATAAGCGTCGGCCAGCGTGTAGAGCCCCTCGTGGGTGAGCTGGTCGCGGTCGATGCCGAAGGTGTCGGTCGCGTTGCACTGCGGGTCGGCGTCGACCACGCAGACCGAGAGGCCCTGATCGGCCAACGCGGCGGCGATGCTGACGGCGGCCGTGGTCTTGCCGCAGCCCCCCTTCTGATTGGCCAGGGTTACGGTCACGGTCCGTCCAAATCGCATCGCTCGGGTCCTCCTCGGGGAAAAATTTCTGAGTCAGGGTATACCAGTATGCCTCCACACTCGCCAGCGGAATCTGTCCGACACTCTACCTCCACACAGAGCGCCTTGCGTGTGCCTCTCTACCTCCAGACAGGTTGCGGTTAACTCGGAGTCTGCCTCCTGACTCCACACTCCGGGAACTCCCGAAAATCGCGGGGGTTTCGCCCGCTCGCCCCGGGCCGAATGCACGTGTGGAGGTAGAGAGGCGGACTCTTCGCGAAGGGCTTGTGTGTGCCGGTATACCTCCACACACAAGCGATTCGGCGGGCCACTGGACCCCCGGGCGGACGGCGCGGGGAGCCGCCGTCGATGTCATTTCGGGGGCGTTTTCCCTAGTACTGGTAAGCAGATAGGTGATTGCGGCGCGGCGTGCTCGGCCCTATAGTCGTGCTTTAACGGGGTTAAAGCGGCCCCGTGCCCCGGCCCATGGGGGGCCGGGGCCACGATTCGGATGGGCACACGGATATGTAAGCTGACGTTCGCACGGACCCAGAAAGCAAAAAAAGCGACCGCCTGCCAGGGCGAGTCGCTTTGATTGCTTCGCGGTCGGTTTGTCGGTCGGTCGCTTGACCAATTGACCGGAGATGCCGGGAGGGGCCTGCCAGGGCTCCCGCGGCGCTAGACACTGGAAGGTCTGACAGCCCCAAGTCTAGCGCCCTCCCCGTACCCCCGTCAACGACAAACCACCCGCGAAGGACAGGGATCTTGCGCCCTGACGCCACCCGTCTGCCCTCGGGCCGACGCGGACGCCCGTTTCACGTCCGCACGCTCGGGATGGGGCGATGTCAACAACGAACGAACGCATCAAGGGAGGGGACCCGCGGGGCCGGACCACGATCGCGGGGGGATACGAGCCTGTCTCGGTGTCGCGGCTGGCGATGGCCTGGTGGGCCTATCGCGCGGGCCTGATCACGAAGCTGGCGCTGCGCGCCTACTTCGGCTGCATCGAGCTGGAGACGCGTCGTCGCCTCTCCGGGGGCAAGTATCAACCATCGCTCGCCGAGCTGCGGAAGCTCGTGGGCGGCACCGGCGGGGCGGGGCAGGGGGACGGCGGCCTGCGCGGGGCCGTCAAGCAACTCCTCGCCTTGGGCCTGCTCCGCGCCTGCTCGAAGGAGGGGATCGCCTTCGCCGAGTCGGCCGACGAGCTGCGGTGCGCCGACCGCTCGGGCCTCGACGCGATGCTCGGGAAGCTCCAGGGCCTCACGCGCAAGGTCCCGGTGCCGCGGCGGATGATCCGTCGCCTGGCCGGGGGCCTGAGCAAGGCCCGCACGGCGACGGTGCTCGCCCACCTGATCCGCTGCCTGTTCTACCGCAAGGGCGAGGGCATCAACCCGGTCGGCTGCTGCAAGGCCTCGTGGGTCGCCGACGTCTTCGGCGTGACCGAACGGAGCGTCTTCGACGCCCGGAAGTTCCTCGTCGTCGACCTCGGATGGCTGCTGGCCGAGGAGTGCTCGCAACGCGTCCTGAACCGCGACGGGCTCTGGGTCGGCATCGACCTCGATTGGGGGCCGGACGAGCCGGGGTCCCCGGACGAGGCGTCCCCGGCGGACGCGGTCGCGGCCCCCGCCGCGGCGGATGGATTTTCAGGCCCTCGGCCCGAAACCGTGGGGCATTTTTCAGGCCCTAGTACAGAGAACAAGAAACCCCTCCGGGAAATTAACAACCAGAAACCCGCCTCACGGCCTCCGGCCTCCGGCGGACCGGCTGGTTTTTCAAATTCCCATTCGAATTCGGCGGAGAAGAAGCCCGACCTCCGCGATATCGTGCCCGAGGACCTCCGCGACGGCGCGCGGCTCCTGGAGCTGCACGCCCAGGCGGTCGCGGCGCGGTTCATCTCGTCGAGCGAGGCGGATCGGCTCGCGTTCGTCGCGGCCTCGGCCCACGCCCGGGCGGTCGGCTCGAAGCCGTGTCGGCTCTTCGCCTGGATGGTCCGCGGCAGGCGCTTCGAGTTCATCACCCAGGCCGACGAGGACGCGGCCCGCGCGCTGCTGCGGCCGTCGCCGGTTCCCCGCGAGAGGGAGCGTCCAACTCCGGCCCCGCCGCAACGGCCGGAGGACACGCTTTCGGCCGACGCCCTGCTCGCCCGCTCGGTGCTCGCCGCGTTGGACCGCGCGGGTTACCGCGGCGATCCGCTGCCGCTCGTGCGTCGGGAGAAGCCCGAGTGGACGCGCCCGCGCTGGGATGCGGCCGTCGCGGAACTCCGGGGCCCGAGGCGACCCCGGACGACGCCCGACGGCCTCAAACCGCTCGCCGACGGCATCCTGGGACGGCTCGCGCCGAGCCGGTTCGACCAATGAACGCGAAGACCTTCAGGCGTTACCCGACACGAACTCGGTGAGCTTTGCCCGAAGCATAGGGAATTATCTCCGGCAAACCGGCCTCCGAGCCGAGCCCTGATAGGGCTTCGGCTTTGATAAAGTTCTTGACACGGCCTGTGAGAGTCATTCGAATCGGGTCATGTACCTCCATCGCTTCTCCCATCCTCTGGGCGAGAACGAGCTGTTCATCCGGCTCTTCCTCTCAAACGGCGGCGGCTGGAAACGTCGAAGCTGACAGCCGTTCGACCACGCTGCTTTGGCCCCTCTACAAGGTGCCAACTTACCTGTTTCCTCTCAATCCAGTTAACCTCGTCTTTGGGTGCCGACACGATGATTCGGCCGTGTTCCTTCATCTATTGCCAACTAGTCATCTTCGGTTCAGTCTTGGTGGCGGCCGGGGCCGACGACACGGTCACCCGGGTCGTCGAGGAGGGCCGCTGGGGGAACTGGCGGGGACCCGCCATCGCGGCCAACGGCCACTTTGTCTACGGGGTCCGCACGAGATTCGAGCCATACCAGAGAGGCGGGGATGACACCGCCCTCAACGGAATCCGCCTGATGCAAAGGGACTTCGCGAGTCATCAAGACGCGGACGAGCTCAAGCCGGGGGACGGCTATTGGGGGGAATGGGGCCCCTGGGTCCGCCTCGGAGAGAACGAATACATCTTTGGGATGCAGACACGATTCGAGTCTCCCCTGGGGCGTGGCGATGACACGGCCCTGAATGGCGTCAAGGTCTTCATCCGGACTAAGGGCACATCGGATTACAGAATCGAAGTCATCGAGCAAGGTCGATGGGGCGATTGGAATGAGCGCGTATTCGTGCCGGAGAACCATTGCCTGGTCGGCCTCCAGCTCAAGATCGAGCCCCGCCAGGGGTCGGGCGACGACACGGCCCTGAACGGCATCAGGATGGTCTCGCGGCCGCTGCCGGCCGACTGGCGGGCGAACTCCAGCCAGCCGTGGGAGCCCGATCTCGGCCCGATAGGGTATGGAAAAGGTTTTGCCCAAGGCAGGGTTGATTACCGGATTGATATGCGGGAAGGGACTTCGAAGGTCCACCTTCACCTCCACGGTCGCCACAACGACCGGGCGGGCGCGACCTATTACACGACGATGCTCCTGTTGGCGGATGCGAGCGGCAAGGTTCTCTGGGTCTCACCCAGCGAGAGCTTGACCGTGCGAGGTCGTATTACCGAACCCGCCCACGACGAGCATCTCAACCGCACCTACGACATCCCGACCGACACGCTCCGCAAGGTACGCCAAGGCGAAGTGGTCGCAGACCGGGATCGCACCCCCTACACGAACTGGAAGGAGGTGTACAAGGTTCTGAGAGATGCTGAGAAGGTGTACCGGGCTATGAACGGGGACACCACCGCGGCAGCGGAATTGGTCGGCGAGAAGATACTCAAAGAGCTGCGATAGGTTGGGCGGTCCTTCAGGACGTTCCGGACATAGCATAAAGGCTGCTATCCGACCGCTCCCCCGCTTCGGGGCGGCTCGCCCCCGTTCGAGTCAAGAGCCTGAAGGCTCCGCCCGCTCCATATTGGCTCGATCGCATGTCGACGCGACTGGATTCTCGGACCTCCGGATGGTCGTCCGGAGTTCCCCGGACTGCCACCGTCCTGACACCGGAATGCCAGGATCATAACCGCTCCCCGCCCTCGCGGCTGGTCCGCTATGCTCGCACTCAGCGGCACGGAGTCGATGCCGCGTGTCGTCGGTGACGTGGAACGTTACTGGCGTCTTCGAGATGGGCGGCACCACCCGGTAAAACCGGCCTCACCAGCCGGTCTAAGGGGGCGGGATTCACCACCCGCCGCGGTGCCGACTCGTAGAGCTGGATGCCATGAGAGTGGCTCGTCCAGCTCGACGGAGGCTCATCGGAGTAACCCTCGCGCGGAGTGCCCCGGGGCGACGTCGCCCGGCACGCGAGCGAGACCAATCCCGATGTTCTATCCGATAGGTCCGATGGCGCGTGGGTGAGTCGTGAGTTTCACCCGCGGCAGGACGCGGTTCCCCGACTCGCGGGGATGGTCCGCCCGAATGAATCCGAGGGCGGCCATCGAGGTCTGCCGGATCGCCTACGCCGCCGCTCGACGTCTCGTGGAAACGGGGCGACAGGGAAGAACCTCGGGTGTCTCCGGACATCCGAGGCCGTGATGTCACGAAGCGGGTGCAAATCCCGCCCGAGGGGTCCGGGCCTCCGCGGTCCGTTCAACTCGGCTGGCGTGGGGAGCTCCCGTCCTGGCGACAGGCGGGACCGACTCTCTGACCGGGGTCGGGGACCTTCGGCAAATCCGAGGGCCGCGAAAAGCTCAACCATGAAAGGCCCGCGAGGGCTTGCCAGTGAGTCCAATCGGAGACGGTACCGAACCGCGAACGTTGCACGCCGAGGGGTAGCCGGGCGCTTCTAGTTTCGGCCTGGAGAAATCACTCAACCGTGGAAACTATGCCCGGGCGGGGGCCCGGGACATACGGCGTGCGGCCCGGGGGGTAACTCCCCCTAGCGACGTGACCGATCGGGCGGAGTGCATCGCTAACCTGGGAAGGGCTGCGGCGGCCGGAGTGGTGTCCGGTGCCCGGCTTGGTCGGCCGGGTGCTTGAAATGCCGCAGCCTGGGAGTGTCCCGCGAGTAGGAGCCGACGCTCTTGTCGGGCGAGCGTGCTGCAAGGCAGTGGCAGGCTCGTTCGCGTGCCCGGGTGGTGCCGGGCACCGATGCGACGACGAAAGCGGGGACGAGTTTTCACCCATCTCCGAGACGTCCCGGCCGGGCGAGGACGATGCCGTCCCCGCCGGGCCGTTCCCTCTGGCGAGGGAGTAATCGTGGTCGAGCGGGCCGACCCCCGGGAGGGGGCCGCACGCTCGGCGGCGAGCAGACGACGGGACGAACATGCTTCGAACGTATGAGAGGACCGTTGGAGGTTGACGGAGACCGCTACCACCATGAATTGAGCGACTTCAACTGAAGAAACTAGCGCATTCGCATGGAGCGTGGCCCGGGCCGCGTCTCGCGACGTGCGTAGCGGCTTACCGCTCGAAGGATTTGGGCCTTCCGGCAGTTGGGCCCCGGACCAACCAACTGCCCCACCGTTGTTGCGTGCGTCTGTTCTCTGAGGATGGGAACGATGGAAGGAGAGGCGAGACTCGTGGCGACCTCGCTGGAGGGGTTCATCCAGCAAGTCGCGGTGGCCTGCGTCGGCAAGGGCTACTTCTACTACGTGACGGGCCGCGTGCCCGAGGGGAAGGACCCGCGGTCGATCGACCGCAAGCTCGCCGGGCGTTACGGCGCGACCATCTCGAAGTGGTCGCGGTACCGGCGCAAGCGCGGCGGGCACGCGAACGTCCGCTACCTGCGGCACGAACGCTTCTTCGCGCTCCTCGCGACCGACGGCGTCTCGCCGTTCTTCCGGGCCGAGGCGGGCCAGATCCGCGACTGCCGCCGCGAGCCGTTCAAGTACGGCGGCTATTCCATCAGCTCCAAGGGCGGGCGGGTCTGCGTCCGCATCGAGCGCGAGCAGTACAACGTGCTCAGGGCGGCCCTGCTCGAACTCGCCCCGCGTCGCCCCGCGGAGCGGCTCGAACGCATGATCGCGACGCTGCCCTTCGAACCCTACGCCCCGGTGCGTCGCCAGCTCCTGGGCCTGGTCCGCTCGATCAACGTGGCCCGCAAGGCGGCGGGCCTTGCACCGCTCGGGTACGACTGCGTCCGGATGAAGCGGAGGATCGTCCGGCCGTTCGCGGCGTGACGGGGCCGGGCTGAATCGTCAGCGGGGCAGGTCGCCGCTGTCGCCATACTTGAGGCGGCGGATCAGCTCGAGCTGCGTGCGGACCCGGAAGTGCCGGTAGACGGCCTTGATGTGGTCCTTGGCCGTGTGCGGGCTGATGTGCAGCAGTTGCGCGATCTCGTCCTTGTCGCGGGCGTCGATGAGCAGGACGAGCACGACCCGCTGGCGCGGCGTGAGCTCGGGGACCTCCCGCCCTCGGTCGCCGGGGAGTTCGGCGTAGTGGAGCCAATCGACCTCGCCGAGCAGGATGTGGGCGAGCTTGCGGTCGCGGGCCGTGAAGGGAGGCCGCCCGCACCGGCGGAACAGCCCGATGGCGCTGATGACGCCCGGCTCGTCGAGCGGGTAGATCGAGTACAGGAAGTGGTCGATGCCGAGGCGCAGACGATACCGCTTGACGCTCGGGTGGGCGTACCAGGCGGCGTCGGGCACCACCTGGTCGCGGGTCCGGGTGAAGTGCTTCCCCCGCTTCAGTTCCTCGGTCAGCGGGGCGTCCTCGGGCGGCGGGTTGGTGATCCGCTGGCTAGCCTCGATCCATCCGGTGACCTGCGCGTCGGTCAGGCCGTCGTGCATCAGGCCGATCGACATGGGCGTGTTGCCGGGGATGTCGACGCGGGTCATCGACCACAGCCAGCCGTCGGCATCGATGAGTTCGCGGAGGCCCTCCATCAGCGCCCGCTTCTTCGCCCGATGGTCCCCGTCCAGGACGGCGACGTCCGCCAGCAGGCGGACGACGGCGCGCACGTCCTCCTCGGGGAGGGCCGCGTTCTGGGACCCCTCGACGACTTCGCGCCCTTGCTCGTGGCGGGACTCGTTCATTTCATCCGGAAAGATAGCACGCACGACGCCCATTGTCGGGGATTCTATCCCGCGATGGCCTGGGTCACGACCGTGCAGGCCATCCCAAAAATCCCCCGATCGGGGGATGGCAAGCCGTGTCCATCCCCGGCAAGCATGGAAGCGTGTTGTGAGGGAGAGACCAGTGAAATAGGATCTTCACCCGATTCAGTTCCACGCAGAGATGTCTCGAGTACGGACGACTCGGTCCGTCGACGCCGACACCGCGTTCGTCACGGCCCCGTCCGGCCCCCTGGGAGCAAGTACGATGGCGAGAAGACCGAAGCGACGCGTCGGGTTCGATGTTCTGGAGGCCAGGACGCTCCTCAGCACGGTCCAGGTGGTCGACGCCGAGCCGAACGACGAGGACCTCGGCCAACGCCTCCCCAGGGCGTCGGAGGTGCGGATTACTGGGCAGGTCTCGGCGAGCGACGCCGTCGACGTCTACTCCTTCGATGCCGAGGAGGGATGGGACGTGCAGTTTCAGGGCGAGCAGACAGGGCCGGTCAGCCTGATCGTCGCCGATGCCGGCGGGCGGACCCGCTTCGAGGGGAGGGTTGAGGAGATCAATAAACTCCCCGGCTTCACCTTGCGAGAAGGCGGGAAGGCCTTCATCATCCTGGTCTACGACACGATCCGGACCGATGCCCCCGAGTCCGCCGGTTATGCGCTCCGGGTGCGGTTCGACGAGCCGCGGCCGGACGTCGAACTGCGGATCAACAAGACGCTCGCGGACGACGACGACATCACCCTCCTGACCCCCGGCCGCGATGCGCGCGGCCCGGGCCGCCTCGGCTTCGGGCAGTCGGTTCTCATGGATGTCACGAACGTGACCGACGCGGAGAAGGCGATCAGGCTCGAAGTGCCCGGAGGTCAGGTACGACTGGATCAGCCTCGCCTGCGACTCGGGCCCGGTGAAACCAGAACGGTCCTGGTGCAGCCCAACCGGGTCAGCGCCGAGGTCAACGACGTGCTCATCGTGGCCATGGAAGGCGATGTGGAGGTCGGCAGGGAGGACATGACGGTGGTCAGCGTCGTCCTCCCCGAGCGGATCCGCGCGGCGAACACCCCGGCGGGCATGCGGGACCGCATCCCGCCGCGGGTCGCGACGTCGTTCGAGGTCCGGGTGACCCCGGACCTCGGGGACAGCGGCCAGATCGTCACCCTCGCCGTGATCAACCAGGGTGCGGGCAACGGGTTGGTGGCCGTCAACGGCGGCCCGGCGGCCAACCTCACCGCCACGGGGACCGTCAGCCTGGGCACGACCGGTGATGTGCTGGGGATCAGCAGCCCGAGCCAGACGAGGCCGGGGTCTGCGGGCCGGTTGCAGCTCGTGGCGCGCGTCCGCGGTCTGGACACCGTCCGGACCCCGGGATTCAGCGTAGCGGCCATCCCGCAGAATTACTCGACGCGGTTCCTCGACACCTTCAACGGGTGGGTGGTCCTGCCGCCGAGCCCGTGCCGTTCCCGGTTCCCTGGCCTGATGCGATCCGTCGGGATCCTGGTCGAGAATTCCTGGGAGTCTGACAGCGGCGAGCTGGCCGACCTGGATCAGGTCGAGCGTCGCGAGTTCGTGCGGACCGTCGGGGCAAGCGGCGTCCTCAGAACCGGCGAGGCGCTGACGCAGCCATGTTTCGGCCCCGCCGTCGGTGGTTCTACTCAGGATTTCCACGGCATTCCCCTCGGCCCGCTCGATCTGGCAAGGGGGCCGAGAGTGGGCCAGAGAGTGACCCGCCAGACCTTCATCTTCAACGATCGGAGGACCGGCGCCCGAGGGGTGTTTGTGCCGAATTCCGGCTTCGAGATCGTGAAGGAGGTGTTCGAGGGGGGGGATGGCGTGATGGCTAGGGTGACGAAGCGAGGACGCAGCTTCTTCCCGTTCACGGGCCCGGCCTCCGGCGACGTCTCGCCGCCAGCACAGAAGGCGAATCTTATTTTATGAGCGTCTTGATGTACGGCCGGGCTATCGCGGTCAGGGCGGCGATGGTACCCATCAGCGCCGCCGCGTAGAAGGGATGGAGAATGAGGAAATCGAGTATGTCTAGGACGGCATTGACCAGATACAGGGCGCCGTAAATCGCCCCGACACACCAGTAGCGAACCCAACCTCCCCAGTCGTCCGGGGGAGGGGGCCATTCCGCGTTCTCCAACTCCCAGGTGTCGGCCAACGCCGTGATCGCGCCCGGGAGGAATTCAGTGATGACCAGGTCTACCATGATGATTGCTTCGTGATGCGACCCCACTCCTGTTATGCGCCGCGACGGCACGGCCATGCCGTCGCGGCGGGATGCCGAACTCGGCGTCCCGAACCGATTGCGGGGCGGGCGCCCCGCCGGAGCGGCTCACGGCGTCGTGGGAGGGCCCTGGGCGATGGCCCGCTCCAGGATGGCGTAGACGCGCTCGGGGACCCGGTCGAGCGGCACGACGTGGGGCACGTCGTCGCGGGTGAGCGTCGAGGGGATGACGCTGTGCTCGCCCCGCTCGGAGCGGATGAGGACGCATCGGCCGTCGGTTAGGAAGCACTGGTAGTCGAACTTCGCGTCGTGGGCGGGGAAGTGGCAGACGGCGTGGAGCGCGGTCGCCACGGCCGCGGTCATGCCCGGGGGCGGCCCGAAGAGTTGCAGGGCATACTGCTTCAGGTACTCGGCCTTCAGCCCGAAGTCGCGCTCGATGTGCTCGGCGGCGTGACGGAGCACCTGCCAGGCTTGCTCGTCGCTCAGCCCCGGCCGCTGGGCGTGCACGTCCTCGGTGGTCCAGATGATCGCGGCGGTCCGCGATTTGGCGAGCAGCTCGCGGACGTCGACGGTCAGCGTCAGCGGGGCGAAGTACCGGCTCTCCTTCCGCTTCGCTGCGACGAATCCCTCGATCAGCGCGAGTATCCCGCTCACCTCCTCGCCGAGGATCGGGTTCAGGTTGATGGTCAGGGTATGCGTGACGTCCTTCATGGAATGCCTCCTCATGGGTTTCGAGGCCGCGCCCATCGCGGCCTGTCGGGGATGCGTGGAGAGGCCGCCGAAGCCGGGCGGGGCAAGCGGAAAACTAGGGCAGGTCGGGGCAGGCGATTTTCCGCTTGCGGCGGACGGCGGCGGCCTCAGCGTCCCCGCCAGACAGGCCCGATTGGGGCGACGAAGAGCGGGAGGCGTGGAGTGGGCGAGTCACGCACACAGCGGGCAGCGACGGTGCTGCTCGGGCGTCTCCAGGTGAGGGGCGACAACGGCCGCGAAGTGGTTGCCGTCGTCGCGACCCTCGATCGCCCGGAGGATGTGCCGATGGGCGCGGGCGTGATCGCACCAGCCGAAGGTGATGCTCTCGACCTGGAGGAAGCGCCCGTCGGCGAGCCGTTTGACGACGGCGTACTCCTGGGCCCCGTCCGGGCCGGTGGAGTCGTTGAGGAACAGGGTGCCCGCCAGCTCGAAGGCGGTGCAGGGGGCCCAGGTGTGCTCGCTCAGCATCCGTGCGAGTTCTGCGGCGGAGTCGATCGGGGTGACGGACCAGGTCCGGTTGCGGTGCATCATGACGGTATCCTCCATGTCGATGCGGGTTCCTATCGTCGTTTCTCGAAGACGGTGCAGACGTCGTGCAGGCCGGGGATGAAGGCGCTGCGGTAGACCTTGCCGCCGCTGGAGGCGCCGTGGCTGAACCGGATGATGTCGGTGCAGCCCTGACGGAAGCCCTGGGCGAAGGCCAGCCGCTTGGTGTGGTAGACCAGGGGCACGAAGCCCGCCTCGCGGTCGCTGTAGTCGCCCATCAGGATGGCCAGCCTGCCCCCGGGCCGGAGCGCCCGATGGCAGTTGGCGAGGAAGGCGGCGTAGCGGTCGAGGAAGTCGCCGAGCGTCGCCGCGGCGGACAGGTCCCGCGGGTCATTGCAGTAGCGCTTCATCCGCCAGTAGGGGGGATGGGCCCAGCAGAAGTCCTGCGTGCCGTCGGCGGGGAAGGTCTCGGGGTCGCAGGCGTCGAAGCCCTCGCGGAGGTCGAGCGAGCGGCAGGGGATCCCCAGCTCGCGGCAGACGTCGTAGCAGGTGCCGGAGCCGGTCATCGGGTCGAGGACCGTCGCGGGTGCGAAGAAGGTGAGCAGGTCCTTGATGAGCTCGCCGGAGCAGTTGCCCGGGTAGCGGCGGTCGCCGTAGGGACCGGCCTCGTCGTGGTGGTAGAGGCTCGTGAGCCTCGGCACGGGGCTCGCGGTCAGCGGGGCCCGGGGCAGCCTGGCGTAGACGGCCCTCCGGGCGTTCCCTCTGCGGGCGTTCCTCGCGGCGTAGTGCGGGTTGGCGATGCGGTGCGGTATGTCGATGCGATTCATGATGTCTCTCCTTGCGTGATGCGGCGGGCCGGAGCCCGCCGATTGGTTTGCTCGTCTACTCCTTCGCCTCGCTGGCCAGCCGGAGGCTGATGCGCCCGTCGAGGGGTTGCAGGTCCAGGGCGATGTTGAACCCCTTGCCGTCGGCGTGGGCCCAGGCCGCGCCGCAGCGGGTCCAAACGGCCTTCTTGTCCTCGCGGTCGCGGACCCAGTAGGCGATGTGGGTGGGCCGGTTGCCGCCGCTGGTCGGGGTGTTGGTCTTCGTGCTGTCGCTCATGATTCGTTCTCCTTCTGCGTTCCGAGGCCGCGCCCATCGCGGCCTGACGGGGAGAGCGCCAAGGCCGCCCGAGCCGGGCGGGGCAAGCGGAAAACTAGGGCAGGTCGGGGCAGGCGATTTTCCGCTTGCGCCGCACGGCGTCGGCCTTAGCGTCCCAAGTCCAGGCCAGCGTGAGTGGGGCGACGAGGAGAACGGGAAAGGAGAATGGCGGTGAGGCCAGCGCGAGACGATCGACCTCCGCGGTCGGCATCGGCCGCCGCCCGGGGGCTAGTGGATCGGGCGGGCGGAGCAATTACGTCTGTGTGGAGCCGTTGCAGGTCGGTGAGGAGCGGGGCTGAGGGGAAGGGGACAGGCGCGGGGCCTGCGCCGGGAGACGTCATCCGATAGTCGCAGAGGGGGGACGAGGTAATCGGCGGCTTCGGCCCCGAAACGCAAGGGGGAGGATCACCGCCCGCATCGGACGGTCCGCTCGTCTCAAGCCAGC
>Ga0182738_1005676_pt1 | contig 13236 bp, 2 predicted proteins | sample eDN5th30CBELigMG_FD_128876 | JGI IMG/M metagenome (GOLD analysis project Ga0182738, IMG submission 128876) | Enriched Miracle-Growth compost microbial communities from Emeryville, California, USA - eDNA 5th pass 30_C BE-Lig MG (version 2)... ...
TAGCTCTTCTTGCAGGTCTTTGTAACCAGTTTACACGGATAAACTTCTCATAAATCTCCTCCATTCTTTCTAAGAAAAGAGAGACATTGATATGAATTGACACTTGGTTCAGAATATAATCGTTATGTGTGCCTTCAAATACAGCCTGGATCAATGTAAGAATCCTCTTTGTCATTTCTGCCCACACGGGCTTATCCCTTTTTCTTCGAATTTTCTTTATTTCTACTGTTAAATCTTCAAGGTTTTCCAGCACTTTGGTGTTACAAATAGCGAGCTGGTTCTCATGACAAGGCCCTTGGAGCCATTCTATCAATGTATCCAGGATTTGTAATCCTAAAGGAGCGTTTCTTTCGTTGACAGCTTTGGTGTAGCGGTTGAAAATATCAGCGATTAATGTGATGAAATTGATGGAGCGCTTTGTTTTAACGCCTTCTTGGACTTGTTCTCTGAGGTAGTTTTGCATTGGTTCGTAGTGGTTCTCGCAGGAAAGACGAAGAAGTTCGAGAGTATAGATGATATTGTACATCTTTTTGTAGACGATTACTTTGGCGTTTTGTTGAATGGAGTAGCTAAGGTGATTATAGTTCTTTTCATGTTCACGAAACTCTTCGAAATTTCGCACGATAAACTCTTTCAGGTTCTCCAAGAATGAATTCTCTTCGTCGTCTAGGAGGCTATGATAGAGTTCTTCTTGGATATCCAGCGTAACCTCATCCATAAAATCGATCATTCCCAGGATGTAATCCATCTTCTCATCTTCATCCTTCACTTGGGTTATCATCTGCATATAAAAGTCCACAAAATCCAGCTGTAATAAATCTGTCTGGATACTCTGATCCATATCCACCATATCTTTGACGTTTCCTAATTTTCTCAGGATCTGCAGGGTCGATTTCTTTGCTTCAGGATCCGCGCCTTCTGCACACACCACATTGATCAAACTCTTTATGATCTTTTTGAATTTTTCTGTGTCTAATTTCTTCACTGTCAGTAAAATATTCATCAAAGCGCTTAACTCCACTCCATGCTTATCATCTATCATCTGCGATTCGATCTGATATCGAGCACTGAGTTTTTTACCCTGCTCCTCATTGTTGTCTACTGCCAGCCAGATCTTTAGATTCTGCGCCTTTTCTCGCTTTTTGATCCTGACTGCTGTTGTTATGAGCTCTCTCTTTAGTTTTGCCACTCTTTTTCTTTCATTTTTCTGGGCCTCTGGGATCTCATTTAACGTTAAATCGACCGCATCGCTGGGTTCATCCATTGCATTCAGCATACCACCAGCAACCGGTCCCCACCCATCCTTTGACTCCGCTTGCTGCTGCGCAAATATTCCCCAATTCATCTCCAGATCAAATGCGTAAGAGCTCACAAAATCATCCAGGACTCCATATTCATTTTCTGAAGGTGTCTCTTTCAATCTTTGCCCGTAGAACACAAAGGCATCCATCACTCCATACAAAATATACTGATGATAGACCGCATCTATCACTTGACTGTAGACATATTCCGTCGGAATCGTATATAATGTGTGGTAATGTGGCACAAATCGCTGCCCAGAAGGCCTTTCGCACTTCCTTCTGTGCTTGAGGAACCGAAGATATTCAGCGAGATCTTCAAATAGGACCTCGCGAAGGAGTTTAGTCAGATCAGCCAGCTCATTATCTTCGAGTTTTTTATTGCGGATATATGTGTGATTCAGGAAGGTTATCAAGGCGAGTTTAAGATTGTACCATTCTCCAGCTGCTTTGAGAAGAATGAGAATTTCTGGGATGCTGAGGTAGAATTTATTGTTTAGACAAGCAACAGAGTTGCTTTTGTCGACCCCAGCGACCATAAGGGAGAGGGTGTTGAGGAAAGAGATAGCAAAGGAGATTTCAAGAGGAACTCGGATTTCAAATGGGTTATGTTCCAATTGGAAGCTTTGAGGTTTACAGTCCGTGAGGAGGTTGAAAAGAGTTCGGCCAAGGAAGTTTTTGATGTTGAAGTCATTGGAGTTATCAATGAGACGAGTATAAAATTGTGAGGCGAAGTAGTTTTGGTTTTGGCTGAGATAGTTGTTGGAGATTTGGAAGAATATAGGGAAAATCCTTAAGCAGTGAATAAAGAAATCATTTTTGGCGACCTCTTTGTAGGTCAAGTTCTTGAAGAATTTATTGAGAAGGAGCTGAATCACATTGTTGGAGGAATTCTGGCGAGGAAGCTCGATAAGCACAGGGTAATTGTCTCGGAATATTTCCGAAAGGACTCTGAGGAGTAGCGGCTGAAGAGCAGGAGTATTGATAGACAGAAGACATTGAAGGAATTCCTCATTTTTGGCGACAAGCTGTTGGTTCTCTTGGTTACTAATACAGAAGAAACCATAGAAAAGAAGGAAGCTCTTGAGGAACTTTTCCCATTGATCAAGGTTTTTATTGAAGTAGACACCCTCAACAAGCGGTTTGAAGATCTCAGTGACTGTATCGAAAAGGTTGAGACTTTTCAAAAGCTCTTGTTTAGGTTTGCCGGTTTTGATGTCAAAAGCGTAATCTGGGAAGAAACGGTAGAGAGTCAGTGGGGCAGCGAGGTTAGGATCACGAGAAAGATCTTTATTCCAGGCCAATTTATCGACGAGGCCATCGAGAACAGAGCTGATGCTTTCGTAGATTTGTGGGCCAGTGGAATAAAGGTCTGGGCCGTAGAGTTTTTCAAGCTCAAGTTTGTACATACGAAGCATATCGTTAATCTTGAAGAATTGGCTGTAAAGGTCGAGGTTGGATGGGCTGATGAGGGTGGCTGTGTTGAGGCTGACGAGGAAATGCTTAAAATTGCTGAAATTCAGGTAGAGGAGGTGGACGATTTGGTAGGTAAAGGTGGTGTTGTTGAGTAAAAGAAGGTCAAGCAAGAGCAAAATTTGCTTGTAATCTTGGTTTACAGGAGAAACCATGTTTTCTAGATATCTGTTGACCAGGAGGACTTTGTCTTGTTTCATTCTTGCAAAGCCTCTAGCGGTGGTATTATACTCATTACTGAGCAATATTTTCTCGTCATAGTATTTAGGGACCTCCTCTTCTTTGAAGAAATCCGCGATTTTACAGTCCAGCTCATATCCTTCAATAAAACTCAAGATCTGCACTCCTTCTTGCATCCATCCTATCATCTCCATTGTCATTGCGTCCTTCATATACGGCTGAGGCTTCTCATACTCATCCTCTTCATCTTCTTCTCCGTCAAGGAAAACCGGTTCTTCTTTCGCTGCAGCTGCTGCGGCAGCGTCCATTTCTGTCTGTAATAGTTCTCGGTTCATTGTTGTTTGAAGGACACTCAAAATATGCGCTTCTTCTGTATGGTCCATATTGACTTTAAACTTGTCTACTAAAGCTTTGTTGGTTGACTTTCTAGATTCCAATTTCTTCACAATTCCTGTTCCTCCTGATCTTAACGATTCTCCTTGTCTTACTGCTGTGATTATCTCTTCATCGGCTTTCTCTTTGACTTCGGCATCATGATCGTTCCATATGGTATTGGCAAGCTTTAAATAATCATAGATCAAATCTTTGATATTTCTGATCTCTTCTCTTGTATATAATCCCTTTAAACACATCGCATAAATCACACTGAAGACAGATTTGATGTATTTGTGTTCTTTTATGGTAGTTAGCTTCCCAGGATTCTGCAAGAAATCTTGAATAAAAACCTTGATGTTAAATTGGCTTGTCATAAAGAAACTCAGAACTCTATCTTTTCGAGAATCTGTCAAGAGTTTAACCTCGTTAGGAGGATGGCTTCCACGTAAGAATTTAATATTACTGGGGAAAGCAACCTGCAAGAGATAACTGCTGTCAATATTGAAGTACATCTCAAGGAAAAGGTCAATGAAAACGCTTCTCAGATGATAATTCCATTTTTTATTCTCAAAGGTTTCTGTACAAAAGAACAGTGGGAAATACGGCCTGAAAAACGATGCTACAACATGAGGTTTCGCCTTTGTCAGCTCATTTACAAGAGCAACATGGCCCATGATGTAATCAAAGACTCTTCTTTCTCTGTATTCGAATGTCTGGTCGATCTTTAAAGGCCTTCCGTCGCTTTTTATTCTCACGATAATATCCCCAGAATCCGTCTTTGTAAACTCTCGAAAAATCCTACTGCGGTTCTCATTGTTCACGACCAAGGTCGAGATGATCTCATCGCGGTCTTTGAGAGGTCTCAGTGCGTTATATTGATAGAGAGCAATGGCAATATTCAAAGCTTTCAGGTCATAGACTTCAAAGGTGAGGTATCTTGGGATTTCAGGAAGTTCGTGAATAGGAATAATTTGTTCAAAGAAAATTTGTGAGAGCAGTTTTTCGACGCCAAGCTCACCAGCAATACCATGAGCTAACGTCATTTCTTGAAAGAGCTTACTCCATTGAAAAACATAGACATTATTTGCTTTATTATGCTTCACTATCGTCTGCAAAAGGTCAAAAACGCTGTGTGTTAGGGTCTGATACTGTGCGTTCTCCTTCACATCTGCTTTAAGCAGTCCTTTGAGGAAGAGGGTAGTTAACAGATCAATCAGAATATCAATGATTCCGACCTCTCTCATGATCTTTTGTTTGTAAGGAAGTGCAATTTTTCCAATTTCGGGGCTTTCTTCTGGGGTCACAAGCCAATTTAATAGCTTCCTTATACTCTCAAGACCTTCAATAAGAAAGGCGCTTTTATGGGTTTCCATTGTAGGGTAATTATTATCCTTTTTGTTTTTCTTATCTGCCAAGAGACTCCTTGTGGACCTTCTTTTTACCGTTTCGGCTAACGGTCTTATGGGAACCCCTAGGTGATTCTTGTTTTTATATATCAGAGTAATCTCCTCAATCATCTTTATTATGGGATAAGTGAGAGACTGGACAGTCATGAGCAAAGAGATTTCATCAGCAGAGACCACATTAAAATAAAAGTAATCAGTGCTTCTAGATGACACCATCACCTCAAACTCCTCTCTTCCTAAAGGATTTCTCTTATGAAATCTTGCTTCAAAATTGGAATCATCATATGCAGGCTTATTCATCCATTGAAAAGAAGCCGAAGAGGCTCGGGATACTGAGTCCTTTTTGCCTTGAGAAACTGACAGCATAGCGACAGGTTCATCTTCGGTTTGTTGATCTGTTTCGACAGATTGTATTGAGAACATAGTATCCTTTGTTAAGAATTTCTCATCATCATCAGTGGCATTTTTCAGCACAATTTGCGTTTTCTTAACGAATCTTTGAACAGGACCAGCGATCTCTTCTTCAGCATTGAATAAAAACATTTTATCAACGGCTGCACTCCCTGGTAAAAACATGACCGAGCCTCGTTTTTTGGCTGAGGAAAAAGCTGGAACAGTTCCTGGTGAGAGCATGACTGAACCTCGTTTCTTCATTGCGGGAAGAGGATGTTCTGGCGAGAGCATGACCGAGCCTCCCTTCTTCAGCTTCGAAACTTGCTGGCCAGCTGGAGGGACACTGTCTGCATGTTGCTTCAGTTCAGGAAGTTTTATTGGGATTGTGGTGACTTCGTCAGGATGTTCAGGGATCACTGAGCCTTGCTTATCGGGCGACTTTGAAAAGAGATTGGTCCAGAAACTCGCAATACTACTCCCACTATCTTTTTGGGGTGAACTCTTATTGTCAAGACCAAATGCATCGGTTTCGCCAAGGAAAACTCCAGAGATCGTTTGTGAGAGTCTAGATGAGGTATTTGGCTCATTCACAACAAGATACCTTCCTGTAAGTAAATGGCGAAGCCTTAACGGCTTCGTTTTACTGGAAGCCGTAAATTTAATTGGTTTACCGTAGAACTCTTCACTGGGAGCGATAATTTGGAATATTCCCTGGAAAGACTCTCGTTCTGAAGGGTTTGAGGCGGCAGGGTTTCGGCAATATACCCACGGGGCGTTTCCAATGATAGTGCTATCACAGTATAAATATGCTGTGCTTTTATTTTTCAGCGTAAATCTTATTCTCACATAGTCTCCCCATCTGACCATTTTGGAATTCATTAAGAGCGTGTTAGGTGAGCTGACAAGACTGACCCCGAATGCGCAGGTTTGGTCTTGATGTCGTAAACCAGCTTCATAAGGAGTGAAAGTCTTGGAGATTTCGATGATTGGCATGTAGAAATCTGAAGGTTTTTTATTGAGATTAGGGGATTTAGAAGAAGGGATCTTCAGGTCCATACGGGTATATGTTTCTGGAAAAGGAGGAAGACGTTTATCGACAATACAAGCTTGAATTTTGAGGTTCTCAAGGTAGAAATGGTCACGAATAGAGACCTTTTCTCCTTCACGTTTTAGTGTGAGAAAAGGGGCTATTTTGAAGTAAACGCCAGGGCCGCCTGTTTTTGAAAGACGAAGCTTGTATAAGTCATTCATGATGTCATGTTTTTCTCGGCTTGCTCGCACAAAGCATTTGGAACTGACGTGAAAGAGTTGGATTTCGCTGCCAAAGGTAACAGGAGTATGCATTGCCTTATCGATAAGAGTTTGATTTTGTTCTTGTTCGACTTCGAGCCTTTTCCGAAATAATTCGATTTTCAAGGAATTTTCATTAGATTTGAGCTTGTTGAAATTCTTGTCAGCTTGGTAGTTGAGCTTGGGATATATCATAAAGACGAGTTCCAGAGGGTTTTCATAGAGGGAAGAGTTGATTTGGTCAGAAGGGAAATCATCTCTGGGAGAAGGGCTCTGAAGAAAGAGGATTTTTTCTTCAAGAAGACTTCTTGCGCAGAGATAAGAAGTTGGTTTATTGGCTGAGTGAAGGAAAACGTAGTCACCATAACAGAGATATTTGGTATTTTGGTCAGCCATGTTGGGTCAAATGAATTCTATAAATATTATCCTCAGGGAATAGGGAATGGGAAAAGGGAAATTGCTTTTAATTTCTAACTGCTGTGTGTTGTATGTAATTAATTTGCTTTGTTTGTTGGATAGTGTTTTGCTTGAGACCGTAAAGGTGATTTTTCCTATTAGGAATTTAGACGAGGACAAATGTGAGAGATAATATTGGAAATCTGGTGGCTAGGAGGTCGAGAAATATGGAAGAGAGGGTTTGAAAACAGAAAGTTATCGTTTGAAAAATTAATTTCTTCATAAGCTCAAGGTGAGAAAAGGTTTTATCCATTTATTAGATTCCTATTCAAAAAAAAAGCTAATATAAAGAATTTATTATTTGGCAAAAGATTTATGGAAAGAAAATGTCACGAGATTTCTTCTTTTGAGGAAGGTATGATTAGGAGCGGAAAATGCTTGAGGGAGAATAGAGGTAGAGATTTGAATGCATGAACGAATGAGGATAAAAAGTGAGAATTTTTTATAATGGCCTCTCAGGACCTTCAGATGAGGCTTCTTGAGGGTTGTGGAGAGCTAAGAGAGTTTTTAAGTTTAGTTCTTGAAAAGAGAAGGTTTGGAGGAAGTAAGATTGAGAGAAAGTAAATTTGGAAAGCATTATTTAGAGAGAATTTTAAACGATTAATTTTGTAAGTTTTCACTATGAATACTGAAGTTGAATGAAACAAAAATTTTGATTATGTGAATTTTTGTTGACAAGTCGTATTCTCATTTACATAATTCAAATTTCATTTGCGAAAGGCAACATATTGTTTGCAATGTATTGGACGAGAGTTTTGGATCAATAGGATAAATCCCCAGACTTACAAAGTCTGATATGCAATTTTTAGCGCATTCAGAAGAAGGCTGAATATTGAAATTTAAATCTTAAAAGCTTCAAAATTTGAATTTGTTAGTTAGCCTTTTTCAGCTTATTAGAAACTCGAAATTTCAATATTTCTTTGTCCCAACCTTGGTATCAAGGAAAGAGAAGGAGATATTCTGCAAATACGTCCTCTTTTTCCTTCAAATAGATTTCCTCTTTGTCAAATTTCCTTGACAGTTTCACGATTCCAGCTTTTATCGAAATTTAATGCTCAAAATACTCAAAGAACATCTCATTTAAAATTTGAAGTTGATCACTGAGGGAACAAATAACGAAGCTTTGGAGCTTTTCTAGAGAGAGAGCAGGTTTCAATCTCTAAAAAATTTTTTTCCTTGGAAAATTTAGAGAAAAAAAAAATTTTTAGCACTTAGCTCCTTTTTGAGAGTGGATAATGGCTTTTGATTGTGGCTGACCTTTCAGATTTTGATTTATTTCTCACAGCAAAAATTCTAACTCTGCAAGAAATTATTTTTTGAATTCTGAGACCTTGGGAAAAGAGCAATATTTGACAAACATTCAACTTTTCACAAGATTCTCCCAGGAGTTTTTCCGAAAATTTTGAAAAAGAAAAATTGGAGGGAGATTCAGTTTGAAATAAATGAAGTGTAAGAAAAAATTGGAATCAAGCAAATCCTCTCAGGAGCAAGAAACGAGAAAAAAAAATTTTTTTTTAATATTTTTGAAGGATTTTTTTTCCTTTGATCAAAATTTTTTTTGAGTGAAAAGCAAGGTTTAGAATTGTCCTGATTTCGACGGACTGCCCGGATTTTTTGAAATCTGTCCGGATTTTGTCCGTCTTTCTGGATTTTCGGATTTTCCCAAATTTTCAGAGAGATAATTTTTCAACAAAAAATTTTATCATATTTTCTTAAGAAAAAAGCTGAAAAATTTTCCAAACCAAAAAAGAATGGAGAAAAATTTTTAATTCATTAGATCATTGTTGAACTCTTTCTTAAGGCTAAAAATTAACTCATCTTTCCTTTTTTCCATGAGTCTTGAATTTAATTTTATCATTAGACGGTTAAATTTTCAATTTCAAAATCAATCTTCAAAACATGAAACCAGTCATCACTATCCCGGTTTATCACTTATTGATCGAATCGACAGGCAAGGCTCAAAAAAGTTAAAAATTTAATGGCAGATGAACAGAATAGAAAATAAGCGAACGACCAACAAAAAATTACTAAAACTAAAAAAATGAAATAATATATTGTGTTTAAAGAACTGTCTTTAAAGTTTTTCTTCACAATTTCATGTTATAAAATTTAGACAAAAAGCATCTCTAAACTCCATTATGATTCTCTCAAACGACTGAACATGCATATGTATGCTTCAAATATTCGAGAAAAATTGGGTTCCGGATTTGTCCGGATTTTTGGTCGACCCTAATTCCGATCTCTGGTGAAAAGGTTTTAGAATTGAAAAATGCATCAGATTAATTGAAGTGCTATTTTATCTTTAGGCCTAGAAAATTTGAGTTCCTCCAAAATGCCTGGGCTGTGTTTTCAAAAGTGGACCATTTTTGATGTTGGACAGGAGAAAAAATATTTCCCGAAAATTTTTTTCAAGATTGAGATGAAAAAAAAAATGAGCAGGTTTCGGAACTCGAAACTCCAAAAGAAATTTTGGAAAGTGCAATGACCTTTTTTTTGTATTTCACAGATTTTGTTTGAAAATATTAGGATTTTCTTTGTTTTGTAGCGTCTCTTTGGGCACAAATTTTTAAAATCTGAAAATCTGAGCGATTACAAACACTGAAATTGAGAAAGGTCCAAGAAAAAAAGTTTTGTAAAAAAGAGCAGTTTTGCAATAAAATTTTTGAAGAAATGAAAAGAAAAAAATATTTTTGGGAGATTTTTATTGAAAAGAAAAATGACAATAAATTTGGCCTCAATTAAGGGAAAACGACTATTTCCCTCCGAAGCATAGGAAATATTTATAAAATTTTATGAATTTTTTTTTTCTCATAAAAAGGTCATTCTTGGATGCTTTGAAATTTTCTGAATCTAAAAAAATCTCACTTCAGTCAAAAAAATTCAACACAAAAGGTCCTCTTTTCCTTTCGGAAAAGCCACAAATCCTTCATGAAATGACCAAAAACCTCAAATCTATATTATCTTATAAATAAGGTCTTTAGAGGCAATCTGAAGAGCTGAGGACCACTTTTGCTGAATTAAAAGGCTAGAAATATGCGATTTCCTCAGTTTGAGATCTCTTTAGTTTCATAATTACAGAAATCATGATTCAGAGATATTATAAACCAAATTAGCTGATTATTTTCAAGAACATGTTGTTTATTAATAGTTTTTAATCAATTATTGAAATTAGTAATGACATCGTTTGTGATGATTTTTGAATAAAAACTGAGAAAAAACTCAAGCAACCAAAATAAGTTCATAAGTGAGAAAAAAATAAAGGCTCAAATTTTACTCTTTCGTGTTGAGAAGAAAATCCTCCAAAGGGCCTTATCTTGTCAAGAGATGATGATTTTTACGAAGGAAAGTGAACGTGAGGCCTAAAACTATGATATTTGCAAATGTTATTCTCGATTAGGAACTTTTTTTGAACCTTTTCATTAGTGAATTAGCTCCACAAACTCTTTAATCTAAAAGTTTAAACCTAAAATGACAATTGACGAGTCGAGTACCTCTGAAAACTTCACCCTAACTTTTGAAACTCGATAGAAAAGGATCAGACCTTCCAATTTGGATCCAACCCGAACTTTAGTCTTCCTCACCTGAAGAAAAAAATTTTGCTTCACATTTTTTCTTAAAATTTAAATTTACAAACATGCCTGTAAGAATTTAATTTTTGAAAAACTATAAGCCCTTTTGTTTTCTCAATCCAGGCTCTCCTTTAAAATAGAAAGCTCGAGTGGATGAACAACGAAATTAGGCTAAATAATGTTTTTCCTCATATGAAGGAGAAGAGTCTTGAAGTTCTTATTCAAAATCTAGTTTAATTCATCCAGCAAATATTGAACGTGTGAATCGTGATTAAATCGTATAAACTTTTATTTCCTTCAAAACCAGATTTCGCGGTCAATTTCACAAAAAATCTTCACATAACTTTTCTTCCTTCTTAGCTTCTAACTTTTTCTTCTTTTTTTAACCTCTCCTTTCACTCCTCAAGCCTCTGTTTTTCACTCATTTTCTCATGTTCTCCATACTTCAAATCCCCCACAGTGTTTTCCATCCAAACATGAATATTTCAGTCCCTTAGATTTCCCAAGCACCCGAGGATCAGCATTTTTCTTCTTCAAAACTTTTCTTTAATCAGCTTGGGCTTGAGCTTTTGCCTTCCCACTTCCTAAATCCCTTCTTTTCAACCTCATAAATTTTACAAAAAACTTCTATCTCTTAATATTATCTATATATTTCGTTGACTTATGTAGAACTCCAATCACGTTTAATCTCATAATTATATACAAAAAGTCATTCATTGTACTTTTTTCATAACAATCAAACCCATAATTAACAACCATTAACTATGGAGTCGTCTTCAATCGATTCTTATTACCAATTTACCCAAACCCTCACCACCACCCACCCAGGTTTCCTCCTCTTCCCTCCAATCGCCAAGGAAACCTCATTTCAAGCCGCTCTATCACAATCTCCCGGTCTTCTTCCCCCACTAAACCCTCCTCAGCAGCCCACCTTTATGTACTTTTTGGGCCAGTTAGCGCTAGCTGTGAATGAGGCGCTTGTTGCGACCGCAAAGGACACAGAAATTCCATTGGAGAGATTCTTGAGAAAATTTATTGAGTTCCAAGGATTTAGAATTGAGTCAAAAGAAGTGAAGCCTGAGGCTGATTCAACGTTGGCGTATGGAATTACGTTTAATTATAGCAAGAGATCAGTTTGCTTAGAGTGCTTGAGCTTCTTGGTAGAAGTGATAAGGAATACGCCAGGCGCGGCAGAAGTGATAAACCAGGCTGTAGATTTGAGCGTTCCGCTGATTAGAGCGTTGAGATCATTGTTGGAGTTCGAGAAGGTGTATGATATGAGCGCTGTAGAGGTGGATATGAAGAGAATAAAAGATGATATATGGGAGAATTTAGAAGGAGTTTTAGTGGAAGAATCAATGGCGTGTATAATAAGCTCAGTGACAAGAGGCTCTTTACTGGAGTTATTTCATTTGGACAGGAAGAAAGATATGAGTTATTCGGTCAGGATAAGAGAGATATTTAAGAAGCTGGCTGGGATGGCGAAGAATCATGGGTTTTATGGGAAGTTGAATGGGTTTTTGGATGAGAATAAGTGTCTAGTAACGTTGTGGAAAGACCTAAGGTTTTATGAAGAAAGAGAGAAGTTGAGTGAGAAATATGAGTTTCTGAATTATCTGCTGGATGTGAGCACGAGTGTGACTGGCTATGAAGCAAGGTCTCTTGATGAAGGCATCCTTGATAAGGTAAGATGCTTTTATAGGAAGGAGAATAATCAGCATATAGATATTGGGAATGTTGGAAAAAGATATAAAGGATATATTGGATAGTAGTATTCCAGAAGATGTTGGAGAGAATTTGAAGTATTTAAAAGGAGCTATTCAAGATGTAAACATAGGGAGGGGGTAATGATTGACTTTTTGTAGATTGCGAGTTTGAGCAGACTTCCGATAAGAATGTATGAAGGGGGAAATCAAGAGAAATCTGAACGTATTACTCCTTTGAATCAGCTCAAAGTCCAAGGCCAAATCACGGGATTTACTCTCCAAAACACCATTTTTATTGAAGTAATAGTGTCTTTGATCAATCTCAAACCTATTAGGTCTTGTTTAAAGCGGTATTTGAACAGAAAGAAAAGACAGTTTTATGGCATGAGCTCATATTAGAGACAAACAATATGATCCAAACAGTGATAGCCCAGTGTTCTTTGAATAGCCAAGTGCTTGAGATTGGCGTAAAGCCATTTGAGTACTTCATTAAGACGCTACATACATGTGAAAAGAAATGTCTCAGTTCAAGTTTGAACTTGGTTGGGCTCTTTTTGACACTGATTCAGCAAAGAGATACCGCAAAAGATGTTTATTTATTGAGCTTACATTTGAAAGAAACTGAAGATATGTTGAGTTATATGAATGTTGTAACATTTATAAAGAATCTCAGTGAGAGTGCTCCCACAGTTCTTGGCTATTTTGGCAAAGATATTACTCTGCATGAAGATCTAGTGAGAAGATTGTTGGATTATGCTGATAAAAAGACTGAATTTACAGTGGAATTTGTGGAGATTCTATGCGGGCTGATCAGGATTTTGATGGGAGAGAACAAGCATTATTTGGATATCATTAACAAGAAACAAGTTATTCCTGGACTCCTTGATAGTTCTCAAGAAGATGGGAAGGTCAAGACGATATTTCTATCAGGAATAATTGAGATATTGGCAGCAGATATCCAGTGGGCGAAGACCTACAGTAATTTATACCAAACTTTCCAGGCTTTTGGTCAAAGAAAAATGACCCATTTAGAGGCGATAATTAAGGTTTTAGAAGTACTGATTCTCAAGAAGATTCAAGAAGATAAGAA
>Ga0182738_1005677_pt1 | contig 13235 bp, 7 predicted proteins | sample eDN5th30CBELigMG_FD_128876 | JGI IMG/M metagenome (GOLD analysis project Ga0182738, IMG submission 128876) | Enriched Miracle-Growth compost microbial communities from Emeryville, California, USA - eDNA 5th pass 30_C BE-Lig MG (version 2)... ...
AAGCACTTTAAAAAGCGAATTAACGAGAGGTGATAAATTAATCAAATTCTCAATTTAAAGCCCGTGATCGATTGATCGATTTTGTAGTTTTAGTTTTCTTAAAGTAAAGGAATTTCAAGCCTTGGAATTACTTCCCGCTGAAAATTACGAGATGGCTTCCATAACAAATCTGAAGATGTCCGGCTTGTTTTCTTTGAATAATGACCCCTTTTTGCAAATAATCGAATTGCACAACGGTCTTTTCATGAATAAAATTTTCCCGTTCGTTTTTCAAATTTCTGCTCAGATATATTACATTTATTCATTCTAAATAATTTTCAACTGAGTTTTGCTTAACCTATTCTTTTCAAATCAAAGAGATGCATGACTCTTCAGAGTTTTCAAAGAGTTCATCCGTTTGAAAATTAACTTTGAAAATATTTCATTGTTGATATAAAAGAGTATTTTATTTCTATGACAACTTTTTTGAGAGTCTCCATTGAGTTTTAGCTGAAATAAAAATATAAATTCAGAAAAAATTTGTTATTCATAACTTTTTTATTTTATTCTCCATAGAGGATAAAAATTGTTTTTATAATTTCTAATATTTTCGGGTTGTATTTCCAGAATAATATTCTTCCCATTTCGAATTCAGGGAAATTAGCTCTCAATTCGAACATAGATAGAAAGAATTTCTTCGGTTGATAATGATTTCAAAACTTTAAAAAATAAAGTCAACTCTCTTTTTTTTGTTGAAGGTTAATGAACTACGTTCTCAGTTATTTTCATATTGCAAAAAAATTTTTTTTTGAAATTGCATGAAACAAGCTTATGGATAAAAACCAAGAAAAGGAAGAAAGATGTGTCTCCTTTTCTTTTTCGAACTTGGCTGTAGATTTTCATTTCCAAAGTAGAAGAGAGGGTAATCGGAGATTTGAATGCTGGGAAGAATAAAAAAAGCCAGAAAGCTCCATTGAAACAAAAATAAATAAAAGCAAAAAAAGGGATGAGCTTTTTTTGTTCATAACTCACAGGTGAATCAAAAATATAAAAAAATATTTTCAAACCCAAATCCAGTGTTGGAGAAGTCAGGATTCCAAGGAATCTGTTTCATATTTTCATCAGATGTTCCAATTGAAAGATGGTTTGGAATTTTCTGGATTTTTAGATAAAAATTTGGAATTCTTCTTTGAGATTCAAATGAATCTATCCAGGGTTTTTGAGTCTTTTCAAAAAAGTGAACATTTTCACAAGTGACATTTTTTAAAATTGGATGTTGGACTGAAGAGAATTCTGAGTCAAAATTTGTTGATGCTCAAAAAGAGCACTCTCTGACTTAGAAACAGGATTGCAGCCTTAAAAACAAAATTGGCTCACTTAAAAAACATTTCTCAAAGAAATCTTAATCCTGCTTCAAACTATTTTATCAGCGGAACTCTCAGCCTCATGGCTGAAGGTTACTTCTCCCACACCCTAACCCCCGACCGCCAATCCCATGTACTCTTTAAACGCAAATTCCAGTAGAGAATATTTATAGAAGGATAGTCTCAATCTTATTTCTAAGGGAGGAAATCTTGTTTATAAGAAGATACTCTTGTTTGTAAGCCAGAAAATCTTGTTTCTTAGGAAATAATTCTGAATCAAAGATAGAAATCTGATTCCAAGAAAGTTCATCATATTTCTAAGATGAAAATCTTGTCCGAAAGAATCTCCCTGAAAAATATTTTGGGACAAGGTTTTTTTTTCGAGGTTGTATTTCTTAAAAAGATGTCGAACATTCAAACCGTCCCCAACCTCGCAATAAACTTCGAAAGATTATAACTTTATAACTCAGATTTAGCGCAGGGTCCCATTCATTTTTGGAGGCCTTGAACTAGTTCACAAGGCCAAATTGTCAATCATTTGGTTTTCCCTTGTCCTTTCTCCTCACCCTCGAAAAAATTACTGCTTTTATTTTTAAAAACCTTTTCGAAATCTCAGCCACTTTTCATGCCTAAATGAATGTTTTGGATTAAAAATCTCAAATTTATGGTCATTAACGGGCCCAAACATGTTAAATATATCAATCCAAAAGAAAATCTTGGAAAGGAAATATTAAGTATGCTGGATGAGACTTGAAATTATTTTTTTTTGGGTCAGATTAAAATACTTTAAATTACAGATTTCAAATAAGTGGCAACATATATTTTACAATAGAGACATTGCTCAAAAAAGAACTCAATATCTTAAATATAAATGATTCGATGAACACATTTCAAACTTCTTAGCTTCATAGACGGAAGACAGCCAAATCCGCTCTTTCTCTTTTATTATTATTCATGCAAGTTTCATCTCAATCTCCAAGTCCTTTCTCTGAAGAAATCCCCACTTTCTAATATTTGGTTTTTCAAATTCAATAGGGTGTTAATTTCGAGTCTTAAATTTTCGCTTTCAGCAAAGTTTCGAAGGGTTTGGTCATCTGGTGTGATAGCTCCACATAAACAAGGATGTGCATAGACGAATCTCTCTTCTTTGAATGTTTCAATAGATATTTTAATATCATCGAGGTCACAGCCTCTCTCAAACAAATAATTTTTGAAGAATTGAGAGGTAGTTAAATAGTCTAAGCTGTCAGGAAGTGAAGCTCGTGGGTTATTGAACGCCAATTTACTCAAAAGCTTCTCAGATTGATATGCGACATCACCTAATGCCAAACTCTGATACATAGTCATCATATCTGTTTCAATGTTACTATTTCTCTCAAGTTGGATATCTTTCTCATGAATTGAATCCTCGATGAGAGGGGTGAATCGTTCGACTTCATCAACAAAGTGATAGACCTCTCTGAAGGCCCAATCTCCATTATCCAACTTGTTTCTCAAGCGATTTGCAGAAGTATAAAGTGAGCGGAGAATGGCGGCAGGAGATATTGTATTTTGCATTGTTCAAAGAAATGGATGAAATTAGGAGATTTTGATTCATGTATTATCGATTTCTGGTATTATCTTGGACTTAGAGTTATAAAATGATTTGGCTCTGTTTTCAGTTCTCACTAAATTTGAATTTAACTTTGTTTATATGTATTTTGGAGTAATAACATTTTTAACTAAAAAAGTCAAGAAGTTAAAAACATCCAATCCTATGATACTTCATAAACTCCATAAAACTTGTCAGCATAATCCTTTTTGACAATTTATTAGTGTTTCGAGCTTTAGATAAACTTTCAATTAGTATTTCAAAAATTAGAGCTAAAATTATTTTTTCTTGAAATCAAAGCTTCTTATTGACAGCTGAGATCGAAGTGCATAAGCTCAAGTTTATTTCTAAATTATTCTATCAACTTAGTTTCTCACAAAAATGGATTTTGCCAGAAGCCCCCAAGGAACCCAAAACAATATGGGACGCCAAGAACAATGTCACCAAATCATTACATCAGGTACATTTTTATCCTAATTCTCTCAAATAATTTCAAAACTAGATTCTAATACCCGCCAGACATCTTTAAGAGACACACAAAATAGATCACAGGTGAATATGACTACCAATCAAAATTTAAGATCCACCACTGCACAAAATACTTTCACTCAAAATTTTCAAAGACGTGATGACAGAGAACGCGGTCAATAGCTCAATCTTTAATCTTTGTTTTATTCTCATAGAGCGTCATAGAGCAGAAGTAAGGGAAGCCTTTGCCCGCTTCAGATCATCAGACACAGGCACAACCCAAGAAGTTCGTGAGTTAGAACACGAATTAGCGGCTATTGAGAGGAGATATCTCCCAACTTATTACGACCGTCATTTAGCTCGAAGTGCAGAAGAGCATGCAGCGAGATTATCTCAGGGAGAATTTACCCATTTACCTCCAAAGACAAATATATGCGCCAAATACGTTGTTGCTTACTATAGAAATCGAGGTCTAAACTTATAGAAAATTAATTGTGGTGGCGTAAGTTGTCTTGTGTATATTTTATTACTCTATGCCCTCGAACTGTGAATTGTTAAAAAAAACTTGCTAAAGAATTTCCCGTATGAATTGTTTCTGCATGAAAAAAGTGAAGAGAGGAAATAATCATTGAGTGAATGTCTTCAGTTTTGATTTATGATATTGACCTAGAGTTGCTATCAAATAATATAAGAGAATATAATATAAAAATACTCAAGATCAAAAAAGAAAAAAATTTTTCAATTCTTGAAGGGGGAAAAATTCCAACTTTGCAAACGAAGCAAAGTCTTCCCGTTCATATTTTTCAGATCAAATGAACAAGGTGAGCCTCACGTCATTTTGTCCTTGGGCTGAAAATAGTTCAGTAAGGTCAATGTTTCAGCAAAAATTCTTGACCTCTGAAAAATAGAAAATTAGTTTAGAGGGGATAAACTTTGTTCCTCCTTAAGATAGTATCAGATTTTTTTCTTTTTCGTCCTGAGAAAAACAACAAAAACATTATTTTAAGGCCTTGATCCGTGTCACTAAAAAGACAACAAAAGAGAAATGGCAGAAAATTTTGATGAAAGGACTCTCATAATCTCATAATGGAGATCTCAACCTGGCAGAGTCTAGGACCTCTAAACTTAAAAACTCTGGAGACTATTATGCCACCATAACAAGGTTTTATGTTGATGCAAAGGTTTATAGAATTAAAAGTACTAATATGCTTGGTAATCTGCTTTGGAGGATCTCGAAAGTTGTTTGAAATAAAATTCTTTAACCAGACGATCATTGATCTCACTTTCGTCCAATTCTTCTTCCCTTTCAGCTTTCTCCTCTCAAATCTAATCTTTCAGTCGAAAAAGAAATTGAGGAACGTTTTTTTTTCATTAGATTCAAGGTAGAGTCGAGAGGCTGTGTTGAGGAAAAATTCAATATCATTTGACCAGGAAACCTTGAGATTTGAAAAAAATTTTTTTTGTCATCTCTGGATTTAAAAATTGAAAATATGAAACAAAAAATTGTCGTTTTTTCTGAGGTTCCTTGAAGCACTTGAAGTTTGAAAACAAACTGATGAATGGAAATTCAGCTCAGTTACAAACTGATCAACAAACTCAACTTCCTCGATCATAACTTTCTTTTGTTTTTTTTTTCTGACAACATTTTTTTTACCTCATCTCTTGAGAAGAATTTGAAAGAGCGAAAATGTTTCGTTATTTTTCCATAAAAAATTTTAATAAATTCTCAAAAAAATTGTTATCATTTCTGAAAAAAAAAACTAGAATTTTCCAGAGGGTTTGTAGGATGAAAAAATATTTGAGTAATTTGATCAAGGATTTTTTCGGCAGTGGGAGATTATTTTGTTAAACTGAATTTTCAGAGTCAGATACAATCAGACATCATGTCTCGAAATTCGAAATATTTCCCTCCTTTCCTTTTTCTGATGAGCTTTGAGAAACATAATGAAGATTTCAAACTTTAAGAATATTTATGAAATGATGATAACAATTATTTTTCATTTCCAAGAATCTTATCCCATTAACACTGCCTTCCCTCAGTTTGCCTCGTGAACCTCTCACTAAATTACACAAAACACATGTCAAAAGTCCTTTTTAACTTTTCGAGTTTATAATTAAAGTCAGATTTAGATATTTTATATTTTGAAATTTTACTCTAGTAAACAGTAATGGCCACCAAGCTTAGAGATCTGATCCGTAATGTGAGATCTTGCAAAACTGCCGCCGAAGAAAGAGCAATCGTCTCCCGTGAGAAGGCTTTGATCAGAACTTCATTCGCGGTAGAATTGAATAATTTTCATCAATTTAATTGATTTCAAGGACAATGAAGAAGAGTACAGAGCAAGAAATGTCGCAAAACTCTTATTTATAAACATGTTGGGCCACGACACAGATTTCGGTCAAATTGAGTGCCTGAAACTTATTACTTCACAAAATTTTGCCGACAAAAAAATCGGATATCTCGGCCTTACTCAACTCTTTAATGAAAAGAGCGAGGTGCTCATGATGGCAACCCACAGAATGAGAACCGATCTTCAAAGCTCAGTTTGTTTAACTTTTTACTGACCCTATAAGTTGTTTAGACCCACTACGTCGTCGCTTTGGCTTTGTCAGCCCTCAGTGAAATCACAACCGCCGACATGTGCAAAGAACTTGCCCCTGAAGTGTGCAAGCTCCTTACCAGCGGCAATAACTATGTCAAGAAGAAGGCTGCTCTCGCTGCCACCAGAATTATTAGAAGAGTTCCCGATTTAACAGAGGAATTCATTGAAAAGGTCCCCAGTTTAATGGAAGAAAGACATCACGGTAACTAAAAAAACCAAAGAATAGCTTGTTTATTAACTCCTGCAAAGGTGTCCTTTTGGCCACTTTGGCATTAGTTGAAGAAATTTTGGACATTAGACCAGAATTCAAGGAAAAATTCAAAAAATATGTTCCCCTTTTGGTAAGTATAAGAGATATTACGGGATGGCTGATTTGTCTAGATCAAAGTCCTCAAGAACTTGGTTTCGAGTTACAGTGGAGATTACGAAATTTCAGGAATTATCGATCCCTTCTTACAAGTTCAAATTATTGTTTTGTTCAGAAGACTTGGTGAAGGAAATGAAGCAATTAGTGAAGAAATTAACGACGTTTTGACTCAAGTAATAAATACAGGCGATACTTTTGTTCTCACTATTACAAAAAGGTTTCTACAAATACTCCCGCCAACAAGAATACAGGCAATGCCGTTCTTTACGAATGCGTTAGAACAATTCTCGTTATTGAATCTTCCACAACCCTCAGAACTCTTGCCATCAACATTCTCGGCAAGTTCCTCGCCACCAAGGAAAGCTCCAGCAGTCTTCCCAAGAACCTGAGATATGTTGCCCTCGCTTCTTTGCAAAAAGTCGTCAAATACGATCTCAATGCTGTCCAAAAGCACAAAGGAACTATCCTTGATTGCTTAAAGGTATTTTTGGGTAAAGAGTTGAAAGAAGTTAATTTTCAAAAAATAGGAAAACGATATTTCTATTAAGAAGCTTGCACTTGATTTGTTGCATTTGATTACTAATGAAAAGAATATTGAAAGCATAGTGAAAGAAATGTTGAACTACATCTTGATTTCTGAAGCTGATTTCCTTCAAGAATTAACTCTCAAGATTTGTAACAGTGTTGAGAGATACGCACCAAATCGTAGATGGCATGTTGATACAATTATCAAGGTTTTGACACTTGCTGGTAACCATGTGAAGGATGAGAGCGTGAACTCTCTTATTCATATTATTTCGGCAACCCCCGAACTCCAGGCATATTGTGTGAACAAACTCTTCTTCTCTTTACGTGAGAATTTGAGCCAAGATGGTCTTGCCAAGGTTGCCCTTTGGTGCGTCGGAGAGTATGCATCAATTCTCATTAGTGGAAAAGCCACTTCTCCTGACAACACTCCAGTTCACATTTCTCAAGAAGAAATTGTTGGTCTCGTTGATAAAGTTTTGGCAAGACACAATGTTTCTGAACAAGTCAAGGAATACGCTTTGACCTGTCTCATCAAGCTCTACACTAAATTCAACAGCAATAAAGAAAAAATCAGAGAGTTGATTGACTCCCAAACAACTTCCCCTTCTTTGGAAGTCCAACAAAGAGCCTGTGAATATTTGCAACTTCTCGACCAAGGGTTCGATGCCATTAGAAGCGCTATCGTCGACGTCATTCCTCCTTTGGAAGTTGAATCTGTCAAGAAGCCCGTTGGTGATGCTTCTTTATTCGAAGCCGGTGGAGCTGGCAGAACCGAAGAAACTGGCGCAACCAAATCTCACACAACTGGCGGTGGACTTTTGGATGATGATCTCCTTGGTGGCATTGTTTCAACTCCTGCAACTACCAATACTCAAACAACCACATCTGGAAATACCGTCGATATCTTGGGAGATATCTTCTCTGGCCATCCTACCACTACTGCTAGGCCTCAAACTAATGTTGGTGCTCAAGTAATTCTTGTTTAATAGAAATAACTGAACTAATTCTTTTTCCCAGGATATTCTTAATCTTTATGGTAACACTGGATTTTCACAACCTGCAAACCAAGGCTTTGGTATGGGTCAAAATATAAATTATGGTTTCGGAGGTCAAACTCAACAAAGTTCCTACGATCCTTTGGGCGGCTTACTCGGAATGGGAACTTCCAACCCAGTCAATACTCTCAGCCCAGGATTAACAGGCGCTAGTAACTTGAACCTTGGAGGTGGTTTCACAAGCACTAATACTGCAACAAGTCCACAAAGCTCCGAGCCTTTGATCATTAAGGCTGTCGAAGACAACAACCTCGAAGTTCTCTTCCAATGCAAAAAAGTAATATTTTAGTGTGATAGTCAGAAAATATTCATCTTTAAACCTTAGGAGAACCAAAATACTGCTCAAATTGTGACTAAATTCAACAATAAATCTTCTTCCCAGATCAACAACGTTGTCTTCCAAGTCGCCGTTCAAAAGCATTGCAAGCTCAACATGAACCCCATTTCTTCAAACACTATTCCTGCCTACTCCAATGGAAATGTCACTCAAGTAAACTTTAAACGGCTGTTGATCCTGAATAAACTCCCCTAGATTATGAAAATCGAAAACACTGCACAAGGACAAAAAGCTATTGCCTTGAAATTGAAAGTTGTTTATGACATCAATGGCATGACTGTAAGAATTTTTTCAACACTTTTGTTTAACTTTTTCATAGCAAACTCAAGAAAAGGTCGTCAATAGTTTTCCTGTTACATTTTAAAAAACTTTTTAAAGCAAGATAAGTAATTAAAATTTGCAAGGAGATATATAAAACATATATTATAAAGCCAAATTTACTTTAAAATGACCGTTATTCCTATGATCCTTTTGAAAATTAAAAAAACGATTCTTGTTGATTGTTGACAATAAACTACTCTTTGAGTAAAGTTTATTTTAATTTTATATTATCGTACTTTGTTGAGAGATAAAGTTACAAATATCAAACGCTCAAGTTTTTTGTTTTAGATTGTAATGCAATACATTGGTTTGAACAAGCCTTTGAACAAGATTTTGGGCTCAAAAAAACTTGAGAAAGGCGAGAGAGTGCATCCTGGCATGCACGCAAAAAATCCAAAAAGCCAAGTGCCACCTACGGAGAGTAAGATGATGAATGACTGGAATCTTAAACCTTCTAGACCCTCCTGTGACAAATGGCAGGAAAACTGAGTTTATAACAACGGAGGCTGATGAACAAGATAACCTTTTTGGAGAAAAGAATCCCCGAGAACGCCTCGAAACCGACCCTGCTAAAGCTCGTGAGGATTTAAAAACTTTACTAAAAGCTCAGGATGACGAAAGCCTGAACAGTATGGAAGATGGGCGAAAATCTAAACTGGAATTTCAAAAACTCCAAATTATCGACACAAGCACAGCAATAGTTGCCTTTGTCGGTGCCTTTATTACGATCATGGCAGTATTATTGTATTTTTAAACTTGATCCAAAGTAATTCTAGTATGATTTGGAGTTTGACCAGAAGGACAATGATCTCTTGGTGACTCTTTTGTGGATGGTTTTCGGATCGACAAAAGTTGCAAGTAAATTTTTGGAGTTTTTCAAAAATTTTAATTCGTTTTCTTCAAGTTATCTTGAACGTTTTGAAATATCTCCAAGAGTTGACCTATCTCAAGTCTCGCAATTTGATTTCGAAGAAAGAGAATTTAATTTCTTCTGGAGCAATTTGGTTCATCGCTCTTGAAACTTTTATTCTCTTATTACAGCCATACCCATTCCTGCATAGTATAAAAATCAATGCTTATGACAGCGTGGATAGTGTACACTACTACTATTATGTCAACGACATATTCGCAATATTAATGATGGCCAGAGTTTTCTTACTCTGCCGTATTATCTTGAATAATTCCAGATACAGGTCTCCGAGAGCCAGAAGACTTAGTACAATGTATGGCGCTGAAAATGATTATTTATTCGCATGCAAATGCTTAATGAGAACAGCCCCATTTCTGACAGTCCTGGTTTTATTTGGAGTCAGCATTTTCATGTTTGGTTATATGCTCAGAATCTGCGAAAGGTAATGGTTGCAACCGAACTCATCTGACTTTGTTAGACCCTTAAATCGTAGTCCAACGGTTGTAATGGATTTCAATACTTATTGGAATTCGATGTGGTGTGTAATCTTAACTATGACAACAGTCGGTTACGGAGACTTTTATGCAAGGACACATTTTGGAAGAATCATTTCTTTCCTTTGTTGTATATGGGGAGTGTTTGTTGTTTCGCTCATGGTTGTCACGTTAAATAATGTTTTGAGTATGAGCTCTGCCGAAGAAAAGGTGAGATTTACTTTTCAAAGAAAAATAAGACTCAACATCCTTCTAGGCTTTGACCGTACTGGATAGATTGAGTTTGAGAAAGCATCTGAAATCAGAAGCGGCATTTATTTTGACAAATATGGCAAAAGTTGGTGTGAATAATAAGAGAATTAAGGGTGAAGAATTAGAAATCCAGAATCAGAAAATCTTCCAGAATATCAAGAAGCACTTGAGTGAATTCAAGACAATTTCCAGGTTTGTTTGTTGTTGAAATACATTTTTTGACCTTCTTGTGAATAGAAATATCAGAGGATTAGACGATGGATCAAATATCTCTGAGGAAATGACAAGACAATTTGAATTTATGCGCGATGAAATTAAAGACATCAAACAGCAAAATCAAGACCTGAAAGATGCCGTGAACCAGCTGAATAATTTGATCCAGTTGAAATTCAGTGATCACGTTCCTCAAAAATCCAAAATGGAAGACACAGCAAAATCTCCCAGAGATTTGTTCTCAGTACTCGAACGGGAAAAATAGTAATGAGTCATATGCAATTTTTCGAAAATTTATTGAGCTTTCTAAAGCTTGCATATTCCATTCATTCATCCTGAAATGTAAGAAATAAAGTGTCTATTTTGATATATCTCTGTAATGGAGAAAGTCAAACTCTTGAGATCTGATAATTCTACTTTTTATTGGGTCGAAAGGTTCCAAAGAAATTGAAAGAAATACAATTTTGATTCTCTCACCTGCTTCCAAACTCACAAGAAAAGTATTTTGGATAAGATACTTTTCTTGAGAATTTGAGAATTTTTTTTTTGCAGATTTCATCAGCACATTTCTGACTCTGAACTCTTTTCGCCTTGAAAGTCTTGGATTTGTAGGAAACTTGGAAATATTAAGAGGAGTTTTTAATTAAAGGAAAAAGAAACTTGAAATAATTTTTTTTTTTTTTGAAGATTTGTAAGAGGATTTGGAAAAAAACTTTTTGCTAATTAAAAACAAAAGTTTTGATTGAATTCGTGAGAAAAGACTTGAATTAAATAAAAATCTAGATTTGATTGTTGAAATTAAAAAGAAATTAATTAGAATTTTATTTATTGAGATTGAATTATTTAATTTTTGAAATATTAATTTTTACCATTTTTACCAAATTCTCACATTTTCTTTTTTTGAAATCATATTCTCTTCATTTGAAAGATTTTGTTGACTGGTCAATCCAATCAAGCGCAACACAAGATCAATTTTTTGGAAGATTTGAAACTCGAGAATTTTTTTTCCAAATTGTAAGAAATTTCTTTTTCAAAAATTATTAATTATGTGAGTATGTATTGACTTGAACACTTTCAAGAAAAATTAAACAGTCAATTTTCAAAATCTGAATCAATCAAATCGGAAAGATTTGGTATGTCTTGAAACTTTAAAGAAAAATTAGATTTTAACAAGGTCAGTCTGAAGAAAGTTTTTTTAATCAGCTTTTTTTCAACGATGGGAATTGAGGTCCCTAAAAAGGCTTTCGGGGCTTTATGGCTTGAAATTTCGAAGCCAGAGGAGATTTTCCCTAAATGCTCATAACTCAATCTTTAGGATTCTTTCAAGCAAAAAAAAGTCAGACAAAATATCTTTCTTTTTCAAGGAATGAAGATCTTTATCCCCAAAATAAAACATTGAGAAGCGGGTCTTTATTCAAAAGCAGGACGGATTCCTGTTACGAAAGTCATTTTATTTGGTTTAAAAAAAAACAAGTCAGAAAAATATCTGCAAACTGCGAGCTTTTGATGATCCTTTAATTTTGACCTAAAATCAGTTTTCTCAAATGAATTACTGTTTTGTACGCAGCGTTGCCGATTATCCATAAAGATTTCTGACTGAGCGGAAATTTAGACTGAGTCGTCGCAACTCCAGGAAATTCTCTCCAAAAAAATGATCCAAAAGTTTTTATCTGAAGTCGGAAGAATTTTTTAGAAAGTTAGAAAGTCTGGAAATCATTTCCACCAAATGGCGGAAAAACCAATTTCCTCCTGGCAACACTGCTTATATGCTTTCGCAAAGATTGTGAGAAAACAAGGAAAAAATTTCGAAATTTTTTAATTGAAAAAGGACATTTGATTGAGAATCAATAAGAAAAACTCACCGAAATTTCTGCAAAAATGGCTTTCAATTCCATCCCTGAATTTTTTTTAAAAGCTTATCCTATAAATTTTTTGATCTGACCATTTTCTGAGAGAAACAAAAAGATAATTGGAAAGTTTTTTGATTTTTGGAAATTTGAAATTTCTCCCAAAATCTTTTTCATCACGCGAAACTTCTTTTCAGAATAATTTCTCTGCTCAGATTGCATCCTTTTTTGACTCAACACTTTGATTTCAGGAATTTTCATCAAAATTTTTCGATGGAATAAGCTCTCTCCATAAAATAAGTTCTGTTAGGCTTCCTTAAGGGAATGTCGATATTTTTAAAGCATGTCTGGAATTCTGGAGGAAGATTGGGAAGCTCTATCGTCCTGAACTTGATTGGACTCTCACAAAATCCTGAAAATTTTTTTTTCTGAAGAAAATTTTGGAATATCCATTTTTTATATTGACGTTTTGGACCGAAGTTCAAATTTTGTAAAAGGGCTAAAAAATCCTACAGATCCCAAAATCGCCGAACTCTTTTGTTTTACGAAAGTTTTTTTATGTAAAGGAGAAAGTTTTACTCCCCTTCTTTGAGCAGGGAGCTCAAAGGGAGATTTCTCAATGAACTTGAGTAACCAACAAGAAAATAATGGAGAATTGTTCGGATGTTAAAAATAAGAGCAAAGCATCCTGATAAAACCTAAGGAAACAAAGTATTTTCGAGTATTTTTTGAAAAAATAACAGAAAACTTTATCAAAACACTCTCATGTTTTTTTGTGGATTGTTTCTCAAATCACAAATTTCTTCAAAACTGAGAATCTTCAGGTTTTTTTTTTTTTCCTATATTGTTGGAAATTTTATTATTCGGAAGAAAAATTTACTTAAATCGAAATTAATTTTGAGGAAT
>Ga0182738_1005679_pt1 | contig 13231 bp, 14 predicted proteins | sample eDN5th30CBELigMG_FD_128876 | JGI IMG/M metagenome (GOLD analysis project Ga0182738, IMG submission 128876) | Enriched Miracle-Growth compost microbial communities from Emeryville, California, USA - eDNA 5th pass 30_C BE-Lig MG (version 2)... ...
CGCGATTTTTTATTTGTTTCTAAACTTTTGAAAGTGAATTTTGGAGAGAGAAAAAGCCTCTGAAATAAGTCAAAGGAGGAGGAGCGAATTCCTTCATTCAAGCCAATTAGCTAAAATCAAAGCAATTTTGAGCTTTGAAAGTCCATAAATCTTTAGGGCATTGTTCGCTCTATATTGTAAACTCTTTGGATGCCCATCCCCCTTTATAAAATTTTGCCGAACTGAGGCATAAACTTCAAACTCTTTGCCACTATAATCGTTCACTTTGCGAAAAAAGGATGAAAATCAGAGAGAAGAGGTGGGTTAAAATCAAAAACCTTCAGATTGAGAATTTCTCTCTTGAAAAAGTACCTCGGTTCTTTCTTTCATCTGGTAAAAATTCAAAGTCATGTTTTGCAGTGAAATCACTTCTGAAAAATATTTTAACATTCATTCATTCAACCAAAAGAAAAAAAATTTAGGGAAAAATTTTTCTCATTATTATTATTATTTGTATCCTCAGATACAGCAAGCGGAGGTTGAGGAGTCTCCGCTGCTTTTTCTCATTATTTTTCTCAAGATTTAGTTTATTTTCATCCCTATAAAATTTCTTTAAAATCGGGTAAAAATAAAACTTTTGGGTCCTATAATTTTCAGCTTTTCAACAGGAATGAAGGTAAGGCTTTTAGCATCCAAAAAATTTTCAGTATTTCATCATTTTTAAAAATGCTTCTAAGAATTCACACAGGATAATTATTTAAAAAAGAATGTTCTTCTTCTGTCTAACTAAAGGCATCAAGGATTGATGATATTGTTTTAAAATCTGCGCCTTGATGAGGAGGAATCATATTTTTCTCTAAAAAGAAATTGAAAAACTAAAAATAAAATTAAATAAATTGGTTTTTGTGGGGGAAAACTCAACAAATTTAAACTTTTATTTTTCTTAAACAGTCACTTTCAATCTTTAGAACCCATCAAGAGAAATGCCTGACAGAGACTTTGAAAATGGACAAAGGAAAGGTTCAGAGGAAGAGAAGCAATAAAATGTCAAGAGTTCTGATCAGTTTGATAAAGAGAAGGTAGTGGTTCTGGATTTGATGAAGCTCTCATCAATGTTCGTTCTCAGATAAAAAATCTGAAATCCAACTTGATCAATCATCATTTTAGAGTAAATTCAAACCTTTATAAACATGGGATAATTTCCTCAAAGCAGAAGAGGATCTAAATATATCTTTTTATAATTGTTTACACCTTGATGAAGAGATCATTGATGATTTAAGCAATGAGCGTGAAAAAACCCTTTCAATGAAGAATATCCAGAGAAATCTAACCAGATGCAGTACTTTACGAAAAGACAAAATTCAAGAGGCTTCATTCTTCGAAAATTCTTTTGAAGTTTTTAATGTCTTTTTGTGTCTAGAATAAATTTGGAAAACTTTTGAAGTAGGATGAATTTTCAGTTTCTCCCGTTAAACTAAAATGTGAGAGGATTATTGTATAGTAGAAGTTTCCCGAGAAAGAACTTTCCGATCATTGAGATCTGCAAAATAAATTTTTAAAAAGAAAATTTTTTTATTGAAAGTCTTGATTAAAATGTCAGGAGAGAAAAAAGGGCCAAATCTATGAAAACCTCTTTTGAATTAAACATGAAAAACCCAAGTAAATCTGGTGGGGAAATCTGGAATTATGAATATTCCATTTTTACCTGCGATATTCTCTTGAAAAAAATTAATGTAAAGAATTCAGTTCCTCGTGCGTAAAACAATAAATGGAATTAAACTCAAGATAATTCTCGGAGCTGTAAAAAGAAATAAACCCCAACTCTTTCTCGGATGTCAAAGAGGGCCAAATCTGAGAAAGAAATCCAAGGTATAAAACAAAAACAGGCTACGAACAAAGAAATTGCTTACAAGGATTTTTGGTATGATATTAAGCCGTACTATTCTGTTCATCTCGGAGATATCATTCGATCGACAAGTGATTTGGATCATCCTTACACAGTTGAAATGCTAGATGTCCAAGATCCGAAAGATATAAAGATTGTCGGTAAGCATTTTGTTTACACATTGATTAAATTCATATTTGAGATCGGAAGAAGCGAAAGTCTGTGACGATTTATTGGAAGCCATATGGGATGTGTCAATCGACAATTGCTCATATGAGATTAGCTTTTCTAATGAAGCTTGAAAGAGAACTGCCTGACTTTGGAGAAAATGAGAGTTGCAATCAAAGTTGAAGATGGATTCGGAAAATATAAAAAAATAGGTAATGGATTTTGTTTTGGAGAGTTGTCAAGCTAATGCTTTATTTCGTTGATAAACAACTGAATGATAAAGAAAGAGTAGCAGCAGCAAAAGAAGATAAAAGCCTGGTGAATGCGTTAGAAACTATTATCTCATCATAAAAAGCGTCAAATGAGATTTCTTCAACCTTGTAATTAGTTATTATTCTTTTTCCTCCTCTAAATCTCTCAAGCTGTATTGTATATATTGATGGTACTGGCGAGGAAATCCTTTTGTCTTTTTTGTATTGTAATTCATTCTCTTTCCTGTATCTTTCTAAAATACTGTAAAATTTGAAACTCTTTCAAACTAAATTGAAGAATTCTTGTAAATTATCGTAAGCACTTTGAAATAAATAAAGACCTGTATATTCACCCAACAATACTTCAACTGAAGAAATCAAGGATTTATTTTAAAACTCATCAGGGTTGTCAGATTATAAAAATTTATTTGATTTTTATGAAAATCTAAAAGGTTATTTATCAAAAATCCCGATGTCTCAGCTTCCATCAACTATTTCAAAGCTAATGGCTCTCACTGCAAACCTTATCTTTGGAGGAATTCCAAGTCTCATCTTCTTTGTCTGGATTGAAAGGAATTGTGATTTACTGTGGTCAAAATTTGGAATTGATTTTCCTCTTATAAACTTTGAGAATCAGCATCTTTGGATAAGATTATTCTGAAATGGAACTCTCTTTATTCTTTTTGGATTTTGCCACTCAGCTTTTGCTCAACCACAAGTTCATAAGTTTCTCAAGAATGCTTTTCCTGAACAATTTCTTCGAAGCATTTTTATGGTGGTAACTGGCTTAGTGTTAATATTGTTGATGGGGTCTTGGCAAAAGACTGAAATTGAGCTATATTCCCTTCCTCCTTCACAAAACACCCTTGAAATTAGGTCAATTTCTCTTAGTTATGAATGAGTGAAAATGTTTATCCTTTGATGAAGTTTGGATTTTTCCCTTTTATGGGAATCAAGTAAATATTTGAAAAGAAAACAAATGATAAGAAGCGTTCTGAAGGGACAGAAATTGATCACTGAGGGTTTATGTAGGGTTGTTAGGCATCCTATTTATACACTTACTCTGAGAGCTATCGCATTCGCATCAAGGATGACTCTGGATCGTTTTTGGATTTTTGTTCTGAGTGTTGTATATCTTTTATTTGGAGTTCCAGTTGAAGAAAGAAGGTTGGTGAAGGAGTTTGGAAAACCTTACCTTGAGTATAAAATGCAAGCTCCCGCTGTAATTCCCAAAATGGCTTTGATTGGAGAAAAATCAAAAGATAACAAATTACATTAAGATTCAGGAGGAATAGAAATTTGTGGGTGTGGTTGTGTAAAAATTACAACAAAAATGGGAGAAAAAATATCCTATTTATAATTCATACATTTAATCATAAAGTAATTTTCTGAAATAAAAATGAATTGAAAAAAGAGAAAAAATCTTGTACTGTGAACTCTTATTTCAATCAAAGCATTCAGTGAGGGCAAATTGTTTCTGTAGATTTATCGTTTCACTTCTTGATGTTAATTTTGAGCTTTATTGGAATTTACTTTCTCTTAAAGATAACCTTTGAGGTTTCAAAATCACTTTACACAAGCCTATTTCCATCCAAGCCTTTACAAGAAAGATATGGCAAAGATAGTTGGGCAGTCATCACAGAAGCCTCAGACGGGATTGGAGTCGGACCATTCGCAGTTAGAATGCAATGTGCAAGCCAAAAGGAATAAAACAACAAATGGGAAAAGTGTGTTAAGAAGAAGTGATGAGATACTTTTGAAGGTTTAGAAAAGTTTTTCTTTGATTTCATATGTCCAAAAAGTATAATCAAAGACCAAAAAAAAGATTAAAAAAATTTTGAATTTCATCATGGAGCAATTTCTTCCAGTTTTCCCTGGTCTCTTAATCTCAAATCACTTCTAAATAACCAGATCTCACCTTCCAAGAGAAATAGATTTCCTACAAAACCTCCTGCTTCCAATTCCTAATTCTATCGCCCAGAAACCCCAAGATCAAGATTTAAAATTTTTCTCTCAAAGAAAGCTACAAGGTGGAGGAGGATCCATTGGTTCTATAGAAATAAATTTAGACAAATCGACCAAATACTCAAATCTTCTACATACAATATCTCATTGGAGGATGTAGAAAAGGACGGGAATTGTTTATTTAGAGCTTTAGCTCTCCAACTTGGAGGGATTCAAACCAATCATGGAAATTACAGAAGGATAGCTGGCGACTCTATTAAAGACAATAAGAAGGCCTTCACATCATTTGCCATCAAAGAAGAAGATTCTGATATCTATGTAGAAAAAATCTTGCGAGATACAGAATGGGACAGCTCAATAGAATTATGGGCACTCCAACTTGCTTCGAAGATTGAAATCAAGATAATCAAATACGAACAAAGGCGCCATGATACAAATCCAGGCCTCCTAGAGAGGTATCTCAAATGCTCTTTAGTGGTTATCCCTTCCCAACTTGAAAAACAAATTAAAAAAAAACCATCCAAACAAGATTCGATCAAACCAGAAGATAAAAAGACGATTTACCTTGCTTTTATCAATGAAAATTACTACACAGCAGTTGTCTCGAAAAACAACTTTATTGATTTGCCTCAAAATGGCTTTATTTTCAGCAAAACTCAAGAAGAAGATCTTGAGAACGCCAATATTAAGAAAAGAGTTATAATTCCAAGATTAACAAAAAATGGACGACCTGACATGCACTGCAAAGAGAATAAAACTCCTAAAACAACATCTTTACTCGATCCAAGTATAACTCCTCTCATTAACTTGCTCTCTTCTCAATCAAGAACTCAATTGACTCTGGATTCATGAGCCTCAAAAAATTCACTTTCTTCCCTATCACCAGATAAAGGAATTAATCCAGACAATTCTGGATTGAACCAATAAGATGCCTTGGACTTTTTATCAATCCCCACTGAGGAGACAACAAACACCTTGAATACAGAATTCTTATCGCGTAAAAGGAAAAACAAGGAACTTGAACAGTATGAATACGAGACTTTTGAGAACCATATCCACTCACTCAAAACATCATACCAGAATTTCTGGGAGAAGATGGCAAAAGAAAACATAGATCTCAAATTAGAGAATACATTGCTTTATAATGAGACGACACAAAACATAAAAACTTACATTCATCAGGAAGTCTCCCATTTTATCCTGGATAACCCAAACTGCCTCATGCTTATTGAACAAGCATGCTCTCAACAAGAAAGGAAATCACAATGCCATCCAATAAATCTTTTTGAATCATATTCTAAAGACCTAGAATCTCTGATCAAGCATTTCGATGAAGTCCAAAAGCATATGATAGAAACAGTAAATTCTCAAGATCTCAATTCACAGAACCACATCAATACCTGCCTCTCCAGAGAAAAGGAACACATTGAGGAAAGACTAAATATCAAATTAGCAGATATGAGAAAAAACCGGGATGATCAAATACTCAAATCGACACAAGATAAGTTCATACATTTCAGCAAATATCAACAGCTTGAAAATAAAGAAAGAGACCAACTTTCTGATGTCAAGGTGCGAAATCAATTCAATCTGGATTTGAAAAATATTTCTGATTTTGTGAATAAAGAACTTAGTCAACAAGAAAAAATCCTTCAAACATTGCAACGTTTATATGAAGAAATGAGCAAAAAACTTAATGATTCAACAAAGGGGAGAATTACCCTTAACAATCAATATGTAATGGAGATTGAAGATTTAGCAAAGAAATTTGACTCAATTTCTCTAAATTCAATCGATTTCTCTCAGAAATTTGAAACTATTGATCAAAAGCTTAATAAGAACAAAGCGGAGACCAAAATGCTCATTGAATATGAACAATCGAAACAAACTGAAAAATACTCGACCTTGAATGATCAAGTTATGGATCTTGTGAGCAGTATAGATTCAACTACTGACAAACAAACTCAGCAAGCATTGACTCTTCAACATCTTTTAGAATAATTTGAAGAACAAAAACAAAAAAACTTGAAAACTTTAGAAGATCTCAAATTCCTTCAGGATCAAACCAACCAGAGCAAAACAATAGAATGCAGTCACCTCAAACATCAATCTGCATCATAATTGAATATCAAAAACAAAAAAATGTAGTAGTTCTACAGATTCCGCACATACTTGATCAAAAATTGTTTATATTCTAAAGAACTCAAACCCTTACGCTCCAATATTGCTCTCGATACCATATAAGAATAAGATCTTCACACCAACTCTATCTCAGCTGCGAGAGTTTAACCTTGATGATATCATTAAGGCAAACTTATACAGAGATCTAAAAGAAGAAGAGAAAAATTCAAGATCCGATTTGTCTGAAACAGTACCATTATGCGACCAACTACAGAGGAGATAATTCAGATAGAAGGAGATATGAATACTCTGCTTCAGGTATGTAAAAACCAAGAGCCTGCAGAAGAGTTTTTTCGGAAAAAAGGAACAAGAAAATCATCTCCCCTTGAACAAAAGGAATAATAACTCATTTGACTCTAAAATGCTTCCCATTGCGTCCATTGCAAGGAAGCTTCATTCATGCCTCACTGAAATTATCAGAGCGTGTACAAAAAAGAAACAAAAGACCCGAATACAAATTTAAAGACCTTTCAACCCAAGAAGCTGAAAATCTCTCATTGGAATGCGAGGTCAATTAATGATTCTTGTAAAATCAAATTTATCAAAGCCTTAGAAAGAGATCTAATTGCAATTCAAGAAATTTGGAAAATAGATAATCAAAGTATCCAAGATCTTAATATCCTTGACCTGACTGAAAGGAAAGGGAAAAGAGGAGGTGGTAGAATGACAACACCTTTTAGCGATTATGACCTTGATTGAAATTACACAGTGCCAAAGGATTGACAAAGCCTCCAATTTATTACGTGTCAATTTCAAGAACAGCTACATCTGGTTTCTAAATACATACTTGAAAAAAAAACATTTCAAAGGTTCAAAAGCTCTTCGTCAGAATACAACAACAAAAACCTTTTCATGAACTTCCCAAATTAATGATGGTTGGTGATTTTAACTTGGACATCAAAATTTACCAAGCTGAAGTTTTAAGAAAATATTGCAGATATGTTGGTGCGAGGATTGAATCACCTCATGGATGAACAAGATCAGGCTCAACACTAGATTTTATGATCTGTGGCAAAAGTATCAAAGTCGAAAAGAGTTATATTTTATCCTCTTTTTCGAATCTTAAAGCAATATCATGGGATATTTCTATCAATTTTCCAACTAAACTCAAACAACTTAAAATACCCTCGAAAGAAACATCTCAAAAAATTACTCATATGCTTTTGAATGATAAATCTATTAAAGATTCCTCAGATTTTCTCATTAAACTACAAACTCTCCGGAAAGAAAACTCTAGAAAGCTGATAAAGTTAGTCAGTCCGAGAGCGAGAAGTTCTGACTTATTCTCCAAACTACTTGCTATAGATAATCCGAGACTCATCAATCAGACTATGAATACTCACTGGCAAGATTTCTGGGTAAACACTGAACTCAAAAGATGGTCAAAAGAATCCAAAACAGCCTCTAGTGATTTAAAAGTATTTTGAAATATCACCTATTTGAAAAAAGGGGACGGAGGAATAGTGAATAATATATATTAAAAGAAAACAACTCTGTGGCAACAGACATTAATGAAGTCAATGAATTATTAGCAGCAACCATTGAAGGGATAACCGATGGCCTTTTTCGAACAGAAAAGATTTTCCGTCTCTAAAACCGCTTGAATCTACTGAAATAGAATAACTTTGGACTCCTTATCAACTAAGAAAGCAATTGCTACTGATGGTTTATCAGATATTTTATTGAAAAGAGAACATCAGAAAGTGACTAGTAAAATATTCAAAGACTTATGGAGCATCAACCTAGGAAAAAATAGAAGGTGATGAGGAATGTTTAGTATCCAGGCTTGTCGCTTTAAATAAAAGTTTTCTCATCACGCCAAATAGAATGGAAGAGGAAGAAATTCAATATTTAGAGGCTCTATATACGCATTATAGAATAAAAATAGGAAAGAGAATAATAAAGTTTCATAAAGGCGTTGCTCAAAGCAGTGTCCTCAGTCCTGCACTCTTTAATATTTTCATCGAAGACTTGGTTATAGAATGAGAAGAATGTGTTGGTTTATCAATAGAGAGAACTTTATTGGATAATTTTGAAATCCTAACCATGAAAATCTAGTTCCTAACATTGGAAAAAAGATCCAGAACAACTCACTTCAATCATGATTTCTCAAAACATAACTTCAATTTTTCGAAAAGCTAACTTCAGGAGGAAAATATAACAGAATCTAACTTCAAATCTCCAATATCTAACATCAAAATGAAATCCAAATCTAACTCTAATTTTTTGAAAATCTAACCCTTTGATTAATTGTTTCAAAAATCTAACTCTGCCCGGGTTTTTGTTTAAATTATAACAAAAAGCTAACTATTTCAAATTCGAAAAATATCTTTCAAAATACAAAAGTTTTAAATCAAAATGCTTGTATATCGTGGTAGTTCGGGCTATATGAACTGAAATTCTTCTTTATTTTTATAATTTATTTTTAAAATTCAAAACTTTATGGATCAAGCTGTCCAAATTGAAGACTTCTCAAATTCAGAGAATATCAATCCTAATCTTGCTCAAATACCTATTCCTGTCAGAGTCAGAGCTTCAAAAAGAAAAGCTGATCAAATCTCAAGTCAGAAGGAAGGTGTCAAAGAAGATGAGAATAGAGAAGAGAAAATAGCTCCTAAAGTAAAAAAGTAAAATTCAGCTGGGAATTAGTAAATGAATCTTTTAAATTCCTTATTAATTGTTTAATATTTAATAGATTCAAATTGTAAAGAATGATGAGTCAGAAATGTTTTTTAGAAAATACATTGAAATGTATAAGTTAAATTTGAACTCATACAAGACTACTCCAAAGTGGAGAATCCATAAGTGTACAGGATGCAATTTTCAAGTTAGCTAATAGCCAAGAAGGTTAATATGGGGATGAGTAAGTACATTAAAACTCTCATCACGCCACTTGTGGAAACTAGAGTCAAAAATGTCAAAATTATAAATTATCTTCGAGAAGAAGCTAAGCTTGAAGAAGAATCAATGCCTTGGGCTGCCCAGTTGAACAGATTTCGTTGGTATTATCGTGCGACAAAGATCAACGAAATTGGTGTAAAAGTCAAATCAACATATATTGAATGGATTGATAAAAACAAGTTGAACGAAGAAAATCCTGATAATCTTTTCGTTATTGACTATAAACTCGGCCCAAAAGAGTTTATTTTTGTACTTAGCTCGCTCACTCTACTCCAAAATGCTATATCTGAAGATCAGTATGTTGAAGGCTACGCTTGTGTAGATAGTACCTTCAAATTGATGAATTGTAAGTTTCCTCTGGCAATTTTTTCAAGACGAGATAAAGCCAAGAAACATAGAGTTATTGCCTTTGCAATCTTATCAGCTGAAACCAAAGAAAACTATAGTTTTACTTTGAATGCTATACACGATAGTATTCTGAAAGAACTCAATTTAAACTGGAGAGTGAAAGTAAATTACTTTTATTTTTTTCATCTATACTTAATAATGGTTAGTTTAGTATGAATGATTTTGATGAGAAACTAAGTTCTATGTGGAAAAGTCAATATGCAAACTCAAATCAATTATTTTGCTTTGTGCCTTTACAGCGGGATGTAAAAAAACGACCTCTGCCAAAAGAATCAAAAGAATCTATTTTAGCTAATATTGATTACCTTGCTGAGAGTGTATCTGAAGAAGAATTTTCAAAAAGGTTATTTTTTCCTATTGGTGGATCTGAAATAAGAAAAAATTTTTTTAGATGGGAGCTTATGAAATGAGAATGGAAGTCAAAAAACAATGATAAAATTAATAATTTTATCACTTATTTTGAAAATCAGTGTCTTTTAAAAAATTGCAATTGGTATCTTGGTTCTTGCCCTCTAGGGCTAGGAAATACTAATAACTCTTTGGAAGGCTTTAATAGTGCCTTCAAACAGCGATTTGCTGGTTACCAGCAGGGCTTTCGAAGGGTCTTTTAGAAAAGATGCCAAATGGCCGAAGATTATTTTTTTGTGGATTTTAACCCCTGGAATCTTTAGAAAAAAATATGCCAATTCTGACGAGAAATTTCTAACCCCCTTTGCTCTCTATCAAAAAAAAAAGAACTTCTGAAATGTTTGAGAATTGATAAAAAGGATAAATGATATCAAGTTTGTTATATTTATTTGTAGAAAAATTAAACATAGTTTTAATATTTAGTAAAGTTCTTTTTATACAATATGCAAATATTTTTATTTTATGGGTTGCTTTGAATATTTCCTTGATAGTCTTGATCCATTACTTGCTGATTCGAGATCAAACGATCCTTACTTTCCAAAAAGTGCCTATTTAAAGTTCAATCAAAGAATAGATCAATAAAATAAATACTGAATACTTTTCATTTGGTCCAGAAGGTCAAGATTAAGTCCTATAAACATCAAATTGTTGAGCATTGAGAAACCAAGGTCTCTATTTTTAGTTTTCATTAGATTGAGACGGGAGAATCCTCTTTCGCAATCAACAGAGGAGAAAGGAACAGATAACAAAATATTTGCAAGCTCAACTAATGCTGGATAGTTCTCATCATAATCACATCGAATACTTTTCCAAAAGTCTCGATTTTCTTTATAGTTCTTTAAATCATCAAGAGTATAATTATATTTGAGTTGTAATAAGAAACTATTGAAATCAGGAGCAGCTTCTTCAACCAACTGAATAATTTTGGTGACTTATTCAAGACTTTTATTCTTCTTTTCGAGTTCGACGCTATTGTTCTCATTTTGTTCTTCGATGATTTTCTCTTTTTCTAAGATCTCTTTTGCGTTTTTAAAATGAGCCAAAATTGATCCAAAGTCTTTTGTGAATTCTTGATATGATTTTTCAAATCGATTTAGATTTTTTACTAAATATCGCACATCAAATATTCTCAAGGCTCTGAGGAAGTTTGCCTCTTGAAATCGCTCCTCTAAGTGATCAAGAAGGCTCTTTGCAAATTTCTTTGTAATTTTAATTAACCTCAAATGCTCCTCATCTGTTCTTGCAATTTTATATTTATTAATATAATGATTTTCTGCTAATGTTGACAAATTAGAGAATTTCGCATTGAGTTCTTGGTAAAACAAACCACCAATCTCGTTTTCATTAGAAAGGTAGTTAAGAATTATAAAATTCTTCAATACTTCAAGTTCACCAAAAACATCCATCACATGAACTGATTCTGATTGCCATTTTTTAAATACAAGATTCACTTGGTTTAAAAGGTCAGAGAGGATGAATACAAGGAATAGAGTTTCATAAGAGGCCAACATCTCAAAAACAACCTCTGCTTTTTCGCGAACTTTTGAATCTTTTTCAAGATCTGGATTTTTATGCTTATACACTAAATCCAAAACAGAACCATAAATTTGTCGAATCTGGTTGACACAGTTAAATTTGCAGAGCCATCGTATATCACAGAATTTCAGTACTTTCAGCTGTCGTTCATCTCTGAGTTTTTGGTATTCCTTTAGTTCAACCAATTTAGCAGAAGATTTGGAAATGAAATTATAAGTTTTTCTGAGCACTTGAGTTAGATTCTGAACCTCATTACAATCTCCATCTGAGTCTTTGCAAACAAGCTGAAGTCGATGGCAGACACAACGACTTTGCACTAACCATGGATTTATCTCGCGTATTCTTGCAGCAACACCACTTTTCTTCCCCACCATGTTAGAACAACCATCTGAGGCAAATCAAACAATATTCTCCAAATTTAACTCATAAGTCTTAAGAAATCCTTTCAAAGCATTAAAAATTCCCTCTCCTGTCTTCTCAGTAAGGGAAATTAATCCAAGAAATTTTGGCTTATTCTCAAAAGCTTTCTTGTTCACAAAATGCCCATATACTACCAGGTTTGATGAGATAGATCGATCAGTGCTTTCATCAATCGAAATACTAAAATATTCCGCTTCTTGAATAATATTGAGAAGATTCTTTTGAATTGTATGCCTCATTGAGATTACTATTTCCTCAAAATCGTAATGATTGTTGTAAATGTTGGATTTGAGTCTTGTACACCCGAGATTCCTTGTTAAATCAACCAAACCCGTGAAATCGCTATTTGGCCTATTATTGTCAATCATATACTTGATGATGTCAATATAAGCACCAATCTCACCAGCTGATCGATCCAACATAAGATTAAATCCTATCATGAGATTCTTTGAGCCCATTTTTTTTTCGCAAGCAGTTTCGTGTGATTTTGATTTAGCATGCTGCTCAAACAAGTCTTTTTTCAGGAGATTTGATCCTTCTTTGCCATATTTAGTAGTGGGATTAAACTCACGGCAAGTTCGGCGTTTTACAACAATATCTTTTAGATTTTGGCGAATTTCTTGACGTGGATACTCTAATCCTTTTCTAAATTCCACCATTTCGGATTTGCACCAAAAATTAATTTTGGATTTTTAGTGCATTTTTGAAATGGTGGGATTTAGAAAGTTTCGCTAAGGATTTTTTTTGGTGCAATTTAGATGAAGATCCTAAATAATATAGCTATCCCAAAAACCAAAAACAAAATGTAAGAGCTGACTTTGAGATTACAGATAATGAAATTAGATATAGAAAAAAATATCATTATCTTGAAGAATATATAAAAAATTCTGAGAGATTGTATAAGATTTATCAGAATGAGTTCGAATGCATTATGATAAATTATGAAGGCCGAAATCTATTCGCACTTTTTGAAAATGAGATTTTAGAAAAGAAAAAAATGTTCACAAGAAAATGTTATCTAGGATTAACTGAAATAATAAGTTTAGAAATTAAGAGAATTGAAATTGCACCAGAAAGTCATTCTTTCAATTTTTAGTGCAATTTCGAGAGCGGTGCAATTTCAAAGAAA
>Ga0182738_1005680_pt1 | contig 13231 bp, 9 predicted proteins | sample eDN5th30CBELigMG_FD_128876 | JGI IMG/M metagenome (GOLD analysis project Ga0182738, IMG submission 128876) | Enriched Miracle-Growth compost microbial communities from Emeryville, California, USA - eDNA 5th pass 30_C BE-Lig MG (version 2)... ...
GAAGATCGGAGCGTTGATCGTCTTGGCCGCTCGAGCCGCGAAGCTGTACTGAAGGACCGAGTTCACAACGGTCTGGAAAGGCGCGGCAAGCCGATCGATGAAGATGGTGGTTCGGACGATCGGGTCGCGGTACACCATCAAGCGATCGCCCGGCATGATCTGGTAATTCGTGGTCGGGTCGCCACCGCTGACAATTGCCGCGAGGTTGACCGGGAGCGTCTGCTGGCAGCAAGCGCCAGGAGGAGCCGGGCGGACCAGACGGATATTCTGAGGCGCCGCGGACGGAATCAGGCCGCCAGCGTAGTTCAGGGCGTCGAGCACTGTCTCATTCCCGGTCACAGGCATGCGACCTGGGGCCGCGACGTCCCCTTGAACATAGTAAACCTTGCTGTTATAGGCGGCGACGTCCACGAACACCCGGTCCGAGTCCTTCGGTTCAACGGGCACCATCTTGTCGTCTTCGGTCGAGTCGGGGTCGTCGCCGGGCTCAACCTTCCAGAGTCCTAGATAGTCGTCCGACAGGTATTGCCGGAGATGGAGAACGACTTTCTCCTTGATTTCAGGGACAGTGAGGCCCGCCACGTACACCTCGCCGTAGAAGCCCAGCGAGATTTTCCCGTCCGGCTTCACCAGTCGCTCGTTCATAATCGGCCGGCCTGGAAGTGCTTCGAGCACCTCCACCACCAGGATGTCGGGGGGCTCCACGACATATTCCGGTAGCGAGACCTTGGTGAATTCCTTGGGAATATTGCTATTCGCGATCTGCTCTTCCGGTGTCCTGACCGTCTGGCAGCCGCTCGCGCCGATCAAGACCAGGACGAGGACCCAGCCGATCCGCGGATGTTTGTTCCATTTGAGACCCATTCGAGACTCCCTTCCCATCGTCCCGGAACCCGCGAGTGAGCGTTGAATCCAATCGTTAAGCCGCGAACCTGCCATCGCGGCCCCTCACTCGCAGACCAGGGTCCATAGTCAACCTGACCTTGATTCCTCTTGAAACGTGCCCCGCTGATCGGCGGAGTCAGCTTTCATACGACTTACCATCGGCATCCGACGCGTCTGGCTTCAGGCAGAAGGTGGGATTCTGACCGCTAACGCCTATTGAAACGATTAGAACGGACGGAACGATTGAAATACTGGCTCGTTGTCGCTGGCGTACGATATGGCTGATTGAAATAACGCGCGGCGGCGGCTCCCGGTTGATCGGTGATCCGACGGGGATCCGTTTCGGCGGCGGCGGCCTGAGGCGGTGACGGACCCGGGCGAGACCCGCTCAGGCGTCCCGACCCGATCCCTCCGTTCTGCTGCTGCGCAGAGAGAAAATAATAGAGTGCCACATCCCCCGGCATCGCTTGCTGAGTCATATAGGGGTTCAGAAACGGATTGGCATAGGGGTTGGAATAAGGCGTGGTGGGTGTGGTAATCCCAGCACTAGCACCGGGCATTGTCGCCATCTTCTGCGCCTGTACGGGTAAGGGGGCAAACATCAGAGCGCCCCCTAGGGTCAAGACCGGGAGAACTCGCCCGCAACCACGCCACATGATCGACCTCCTTCTGTCAGTCAGACGGACCGCGTCACCCGTAGCATGGTGGGTGGTTCGACTTGTCTTCGCTGAACTCTGTCCATGGATGTATCGACCGTTTCCCGACTCAATCCCCAAGCGAATCCCTGAAATCGCCATAACCCACACAGGTTGGCCTGTCGCAATTAGACTTATTTTTTCTAATTATCCCAATCCTCCAAAATTTGCTGGCCTGGATGAAACGAAAATTAGCAGGACATCCGGAACAACCGGATTCTTCGTTGTTTACGCTTCTTTCTGATATTCGCTCGATCGCCTATTTTCGCTGAAGCCGTTCAGCTTGCCGGTCCGATCGAGGTTTGTATCGCACAAACCCCGAGGGTCTTCAGGCTCGAATCGGACTCGAGGTTGATGGCCTGGCTCTACCCGCAAACCGCGAGGCGAGGATGCTGACGATTACATGGAGGCGGCTCAGGTCGCCGGCGGCGTGGGCATTCATTCTGGTCATGAGTGCTCCGATGTTGGCGGAGGCCCAGCAAGGAGGACTGTTCCCACTCGCTCCGATCCGACGTGAGCGGGTCCCTTGCGAGATGGAGAACCCGATCTACGGCCTGTATCGCAACGAGTACTTCGGATATCACCCGACTTGCTGGAGACGGTTCCCGTCGGGCTGGGGATGCCCGTCTCCCGAAGCGCCGAATGCCGCGGCGAGCTTCAAGGAGCGGCCGCGTGATCCGGCCACGTTGCCTCCCCCGCTCGGTGACGAGGATCCGGGAATGGATCTAGGCGATCCGCTCGATTCCGGTCCAGGAGAGGGCATGCGCCCGGATGAGAACCAACTTCCTGAACTTCCCGCTGTTCCCGAAGGGGGAGCGCGGTCTCCATTCCCGACCGACACCGGACCGGAGCAGGCGCCGGAGCCTCGGAGGGAAACACCGGCTGAAAACCCCAGGAATCCGCTCGACCTGCTCCCTCCGCCGGAAGAGGTTCCCGCGAACCGACCCGCCAGCCCCGCTGCCGCCGAGGTCACTCCGGACGAGAGTCAGGTTCTTCCGCCGTTGAGCTACCGAAGTGGCAACCGCCCCGAGCTCGCCGTGAAGGATCCCACGGCCCGACCCGTCTCGATGACTCGGTCCACACCGGGTTACCGGACGAACTCCTCGGCCTTCCCTTCAGGGTCGGCCCGATCTTCCTCGGAGGCACCGGCTCAGGCTCCCCGTCGCACGGGCCTTTTCGGCGGATTGTTCGGTGGCCTGAACCGAACGCGCCGTTGAGCGAAGTCGACTCCTCACTCAATGATCTTCCTTGAGAACCAAAGGCACCGCGGGTCTTCCAACGATGGGGAGGCTCGCGGTTTGCTACTTGATCTCGCCCATGGCATTTTCTCGATCCACGGTGTGCGCCCGTTGGGGTTGCTGAAGCGAGGCCATCCCCAATGGAGCACGACCCAATCGATTTACCTGCTGGATTTTGAGACAAGAATCCAATTAGGATCGCAATGAGGAAGGATTACGGGCGACGTCCTCTGGCCATTAGGGTGATTTGCGCATGCGCACAGCGCGTTGGCTCGTGCCTCTGATTCTCTCCGCCCTGACGCTCGCGGCCGCGGCTTGGCTGTTTACCTCGGTCGGCGAGATGCATGATCGAATCGCCCGGCATTCGGAGAAGCTGGCCTTCCTGTTCCTGGCGCTCTCCGCGGTGCTCGCCTGCATCGCGGGAATTGCCGCGTTGAGAATGTTCTGGAAGCTGGGGCGAACGCCGGCTCCCCCCGTCCAGGCGCCCGAGGACGTGGTCCGAGCGGCTGAAGTCCAGGCCGAGAAGGCTGAGCAGGTGATCAGCCGGGTTGGCCGGGAAGACGTCAAGACCCGCCTCCAAGCGGAACTTGTCGAACTCAGACAAGATCGAGATCGGCGCACATTTCATGTCGTGGTTTTCGGCACGGGTTCGGCGGGCAAGACATCTCTGATCAACGCACTCCTGGGTCATCACGCCGGCAAGACCGAACCGGTGATGGGAACGACCAGGCAAGGTGAAGCCTTTACCCATCGGATTGAAGGCGTGGAGGGAACCCTTTCGCTCACGGATACCCCCGGGCTCTCGGAGATTGGCACGGGCGGGGCCTTGCGCGAAGCCGAGGCTCGGGACCTGGCCGCTCGAGCGGACTTGCTCCTCTTTGTGGTGGATCACGACCTCGTCCGCTCCGAATACGAGCCCCTCTCCGCGCTGGCCCGTCAAGGCAAACGGTCCATTGTTGTGCTGAACAAGCAAGACCGGCTCATGGACGAGGACCGCGAGGCCATCCTCGACAAGCTGCGCGAACGGTTGCACGGCATTGTTCCCGCCGAGGATGTGGTGGCGATCTCGGCCCACCCTCGACCTCTCCCCGTGCGCATCAAAGGAGCCGACGGGACGGTTCAAACGATCCTTGAGGCGGAAGAGCCGAATATCACCCCCTTGCAAAAGCGGATTGAGGCGGTACTCAGCCGTGAAGGGGATGCGCTCAGAGCAGGCAACCTCCTGCTGCGTGCCCATCTTCTCAGTCAAAAAGCCCGAGACGAGGTTGGCTTCGAGCGCGATGAGCGAGCTCAACGAGTGGTTGACAAGTTCCAGTGGATTACAGCGGGGGCCGTGTTTGCCAACCCGCTTCCCGCTCTCGACCTGATGGCCGCGGGGGCGGTTCAGTTCCAGATGATCTCCGAACTTGCCGCGGTGTACGAAGCTGAGATCTCAGGCGCCCACGTCAAGATGATCGGCGGTCAGATGGTCCAGCTCCTTCTCAAGCTCGGCATGGTGGAGGCGGCCACGTCTCTGATCGCCGGCCTCGTAAAGTCGAGTCTGGTTGGCTATGCGGCCGGAGGCGCGGTGCAGGCGGTGTCGATGGCGTATCTGACCCACATCTCCGGCCATGCCTTCGCCCAGTATTTCGCCAAGGGCCAAACCTGGGGAGATGGAGGAATGCAGGCGGCCTTGATTCGACAGTTCGACCTGAACAGCCGAGCCGAGTTCCTGCAAGAGTTCGCCAAACAGGCCCTCGACCGCGTGCTCCATCGACCCGCCAAGGACGCGTCGAGCCACTCCGTCACTCCCAATCCCAAGTAAAAGGAAGAACCGCCCTCGTATTGGGCTGCGTACAATAAAGCAACGACCCCAGCGATTCCGTTACAGAATCAAAAAATCTCGCCAGAGTTCGGTGGCTTGCCTCTCTTGCTCAACCGTGTGAGCGAGGGCAGGGAGCGGCCATGGCCTGACTTGGGTTTCGCCAACAACAGGTTCGACACGCATGGGATTATTCCCCAACGAGCATGAGACCATCGTCGGTGTTGCACGCGAGATTCAAACGGGTGCCCGGACCTGCATGCAGGTGCTGGAGAAGTGCCTGGATCGGATCGAAGAGTGGGAGCCTCGTCTCAAGGCCTGGGTCGTTGTCGATCGGATGGGGGCCCTGGAGCAGGCGGAGCAACTCGACCTTGAGCTGGCGGAGGGAGTCTGGCGAGGCCCTTTGCACGGAATCCCGATCGGAGTGAAGGATTTATACGACGTGGCGGGACTGCCAACCGCGGTCGGTTTCGCCCCGTGGTCGAAATCGATCGCGAGTACGGACGCCCAACTCGTGGGTGCGCTTCGGAGCCAGGGGGCGATCATTCTCGGAAAGACCGTGACCACCCAGTTCGCCTGGGTTGATCCCCCCGCCACCCGTAACCCATGGAGTCTCGAGCATACGCCCGGCGGATCTTCCAGCGGTTCGAGCGCGGCGGTCGCCTGCGGTATGTGCCTGGGGGCGCTTGGTTCGCAGACGGGTGGGTCGATCATCCGCCCCGCCTCGTTCTGCGGGGTTGCCGGCCTCAAACCAAGTTATGGCGGGCCATCGGCGGGACTCTTTCCCTTCTCCCCTCGCCTCGATCATCCTGGCCTGATCGCTCGGAGTGTGGGAGACCTCCAGCTCCTCCATGAGGGAGCGTTCGGAGGGAGGTCCCTCGACCAAGGCTCACGGGAAGAGAGCCGTTCAGAACCCCCTTCAAGGTCCGCCCGCCCGCCCAGGATCGCCTGGCTTCAAGGAGCGTTCCAGGAACGAGCCGAACGGGCCGCCCAGGGCGGGATGGAACGAGCGGTTCGGACCTTACGGGCCACCGGGGCCGAGGTGAATCCAATCCCTGACCTGTTCGACCTTGATGAGATGATCGAGGTTCATCGCACGATCATGGCGCATGAAGCGTCGATGCTCCACGCTGGGATGGTTGGAAGGTATCCGGGCGAATACCAGCCGCGCATTCGAGCACTCATCGAGGAAGGCCGGAATATTTCCGACACCGCGTACTGGAAGGCACTCCAGTATCAAGATGCATGGAGGTCGCAGGCTCATGAAGCCTGTGAAGATATCGATGTATTGTTGATGCCGGCGGCTCTAGGGCCCGCGCCGGATTGCTCGACCACGGGAGATCCCATCTTCAATTCCCCTTGGAGTCTTAGCGGTTGGCCCGCTGTGTCATTCCCGATCGAGTTGACCGCCGAAGGACTCCCGATCGCGGTCCAGCTCGTCGCGCCGAGGTTGGGGGATGAGCTGTTGCTGCTCAGAGCTGGGTTGTGGTGTGAGCGTGTGATTCAAGATGCCTCCCGCATGGAGCAAGGGGGCACCAATGCAACCTGAGTCTTCAACAGGCCAGGGCGACTCTTTCGCTTCCGGTCAGAACGCGGAGCTAGCCGTTATGCTCGAAGAGCTTGAAAACACCCAGGAGAGTCAGCTCGTCGAGCAGGCCCGAGCCAGCCTGGAGGAAACGCTCAGCCAACTGAAGCTAACTCCGGCCGAGGAGCATGCTCTTGGAGACGAGCTCAGACAACTGCGCGACCTGACCCAGAAACTCGATCAGACCACCATTGAGATCGCGGCGTTCGGGATGGTCAGCCGAGGGAAGTCATCGGTTCTCAACGCCTTGCTGGGAAAAGACGTTTTCAAGGTTGGCACGACGCACGGGACCACCACCTCGAGATCGGCGCAACGCTGGGAGGAAGCCGGAACCGAAACCCACCCGGGGCTCGGGAGCGCCAAGCTCGTCCTGGTCGATACGCCTGGGATTGACGAGGTTGGAGGGGAGGTTAGAGAGTCGCTCGCACGCGATGTCGCCAGACATGCCGACCTGATTTTGTTCGTGGTCTCAAGCGACATGCAGCGGTGTGAGCTCGAAGCCCTCTCCGAGCTCCGAAAGGTTCAAAAGCCCATTCTCCTGGTCTTCAACCAGATCGACCGATATCCCGAGACGGACCGGGACCAGATCTACGCCAAGATCAAGGATGAACGGGTTCGAAACCTGATTCGCCCCGACGATGTGGTCATGACGGCGGCCCGGCCCGATCCGTACAAGGTGAAAGTACAGAATCCGGACGGCAGCACCTCGATCCAGTGGGAACGTCCCGCCCCGTTGATCGAGCCCTTGAAGCTGCGGATTCTCGACGTGCTCGAGCGCGAGGGCAAAGCTCTGGTCGCCTTGAACACGCTCCTGCTCGCGGGCGACCTGCACGATGAGATCGTGGCGCACAAGCTGAGGATCAGGGAGTCGGCCGCGAATCGACTGATCTGGAACTTTGCCCTGGCGAAGGGAGCCGCCGTGGCTCTCAACCCCGTCCCGGTGGCGGACCTGGCCGGCGGCCTCGCGGTCGATGTCGGCATGATCGTCGCCTTGAGCCGTGTGTATGGAATTCCGTTAACACGCAAGACGGCGGCGAGCCTGGTCAAAGATATGATGTTGGCATTGGGCGCCTTGGGGTTGGTCGAGGTGGCGACTCGCCTCGTGGCTAGCGGAGTCAAATCCTCCCTGGCCGGTCTGTCGATCTTGAGTGGAGGGCTGGCACTGCCGTTGACGGCCCTGGGATATGGAACGATCGCGCTCGCACAGGGAGTCACGGCCTCGACCACGTCGTATGTCCTGGGACATGGGGCGAAGTTCTATCTGAAGCAAGGGTGCCAGTGGGGCCCGCGCGGGATCAAGACCGTGATCCACCAGATTCTCGCGGAGGCCAAGTCTGACTCGGTGATTGACCGGCTTCGCGACGACCTCAAACGACGAGTCACGGGCTGATTTGAGGACGTCATGAATCGTTGGAAATCGGTGCTCGTCGGTAGTCTAACCGTGATCGGGCTTATCGGACTGCTTGTGGCGCTTGCGGTTTGGACCAGGCCGGTTCGTCACTCGGTAAAGACGTACACCGCCCTGATCACGGCCGCGAACCAGTCGGATATTCCGGCGGCCCTGGCCCTCTGCTCGAAACGCTACCAGCAGCGCGAGGATCTCAAGCTTGCCCCGGAAGGGGGGATCATCGGCCTTCCTCGAAATATCCACAAGAATTTCCAGGCCTGGCGCCAGGGTCCGTTCGTGTGGCTCTGCCCGACGAATCGAGCGGGACCTGTTTATCAGTTCATTAAAGAAGACGGAGCCTGGAAATTCGATGGGCCTGTTGGGCTCTTGCGCGGACGTGGAGAATTCGTACCAATGCCGGGCGTTTCTCTCACCGACGAGGACGCGGCGGAGTCTTTCGACTATTCCTCCCCACTCCACTAACTGCTGATACCGCGAGAGTTTCCATCGGCCAATGCCCCCGCGCTTGGGCGTTGCCGGTGTACCCGTTGCGATCGGATCGCTTGCCTCTGGATTTCCCGCCGAACAAAACGCCCACGAGCAATTCGTGGGAGATAGTTAAGTGTCGGAACAAAAAGTCCGATAACTGATCTGGTACTTCATGCCCACTCCTAGTAAAAGGGGCCATCCGCGGTGGACGCGATCCCCCCTGTCTTCGACAAGGAACCGGTAGGATGCCGGAACCTAATCATTCGCAGGGAGGCAACGATCACCGAGGCACCAGCGGGCCCGACGCGAACCCCACGCGAATGGCTCACTGGGAAGCGGTTTGCCAAGATGGCGGACCGTGGGATCCTCGACGCGAGGATCACCCAAGGAAGGGTCGAAGCCCCGCTTCGGCACGTCGCACACCTATTCGCTCATACTCCACTTCACTTGGCTGGTCAGTTCGCATCCGCGAACGTGTTGCGCCTCGCTCTCGGCAACCTGGATTGCGATCCGGGAAACCAGAGTAAGACGAAGCAACCGGTCCGCATGCGTCGGGTGGTCCCATCAACGGTGAGTGTCCCACCTCGCTTAGAAACGCGAGACACCGACCTCGCCCGGTTCGATCGGATGTGCTTGCCATCCCACGATCGACTGGCCTGGCGGAAAGGAGTCCGTGCGGCATGAATATCACTGCCTTATTGATCGCCCTCATCGCCGTGCCGAGCCCCAACGCGACTCGGCAACCGCTGATGCTTGATTTTCAGTCGAAAACCTGCGGCCCTTGCAACGCGATGAAGCCCGCGATCAAGCAGTTGATTGAGCGGGGCTACTCGATCAAGGAAATCGACATTGAGGAGTTTCGCGACCTCGCCGAACGTTACGAGGTTGAGGAGGTCCCTACTTATATCATGATTGATGGCTCTGGTCGCGCGATTGCCCGGACCAAGGGTTATCAATCGGTTGGCGAGCTAGCGAAGTTTTATCGAACCGCGATCGCCCAGTTGACGCCAACGCGGGAAGACGTGGGTTCCGAGCGGGCGATTACCCAGGTTGCCCAGGAGAATGCCGACACCGCGAGCGAATCGGCCGAGGACCGACCGACCACTCCGAATAAGGTCAATCCCAACCCCTGGAGCACGGTTGTCCGGGTTAAAGTCAAGGGGAATGGCAGCATCGGGTTCGGCTCCGGTACCATTATCCACAGCACGCCTGAAGAATCCATCATTCTGACCTGTGCGCATGTATTCAAAATGGATGGGCAAAGGCCTGTCCATCCTTCAAAATTCCCCTTACCCATTGAGATCGACCTGTTCGACGGGGTTCTCCATAGCAAGAAAACGCCGCAGGTTCATCACACCGAAACGGTCCAGGGGGAGGCGATGGACTATGACTTCGCCCTTGATGTCGGTTTGATTCGCATTCGTCCCGGACGCCGTCTCCCTGCTTCACGCGTGGTTCCACCTCATTGGAAGCCCCAGCGCGGGATGCAAATGACCACGGTGGGCTGCTCCGAAGGGCACGACGCAACGGCCTGGACGACCCACATCAGCAACCCCGCCGTCCGGCTCTTCACCGACACCACCTATGAAGGGATCGAATGCGACTTCGCCCCCAAGCAAGGTCGGTCAGGGGGCGGGCTCTATACCATCGATGGTTACCTGGCGGGGGTGTGCGACTTCGCCGAGCCCAATGGCGATAAGGGTTTTTACGCCACCCCTCGTTCCATCTACTCGATTCTGGACAAAAATCGACTGACCGCCCTTTACGTCCCCAAGCAGGATCCACAGGGGCCGCTTCTGGCGAACAATCGCCCGCGGAGCGAGAGGCGGGCAACACCTCCTTCCATTGCTCGCGCTCAGTCACCCGAGACGGAGGATCCGGGCGATATCATGATGCCTGCTCCCAACCAACTCGGCGTGGACATGCCTGAAATCAAGGTTGCCTCCGCTCCCGCGAACCGGCAAGTGGGCACGACGCCCTGGCGCGCATCGGGTGAAGGGCAGACCGAACATCGTCCCAACCCAATCAAGCCCGACCGAATTACCGAAGATGCGGGAATCCAGATCGCTTCCGAGGCCAACAACAACACCTTCAGTGTTGACCCCAAAGCTTCGGCACCTTTCGTTCCGGAAGCACGTGACTCGACCGCTTCCCGATTCGAGAACAAATGGAAGCCAGTCAAGCCCGCTCTTGAACGGTGACGGCCCCGCTCAAACATCCTGATCCTTTGAACCTTTTGGGAGTCGCGCTCGGTGGATTCCACTACTTGTGGATGACGAGTGCGGACTCCCAATTTTCGTTTGGAGGAGACTGAATGAGCTCCTCGCATCGCCTGGCGTTCAACTGACTCGGCGGATCTCCGTCCCCTCGCTCCTGATCCGCTCTCACAAAGAGCTCGCGAGCCTTCGCAAAGTCCCGTCGCTCATAGGTTGCCATCCCGGACTCGTATGTAGCGATGAACGCGGGAAGGGGACTCGTGTGGAGGTCGAACGCTTCAAACACCTCGACTGGGTCTGACTTGCCCGCCACGCGGACCAATCCCCACCGCCTCCATCCCAGGTCGACTTGATTGTCACACAACGCTTTCGTCCGGGCGCAGAACAGGTTCTCGGTCCCGCACTGGCTGCTCGCCGGTTCCAGTCGGGCCGCCAGGTTTACCCCATCTCCCAGGATGGTGTAGGAAAGCCTTCCGCTTCCGCCGAATGCACCAATGAGGCAACTCTCCGAGGAAGCCCCGCCAATCTTGACCTGATGGAAATAGGGATCGTCCAGGTCCCTCAGCGCTTTTGTGCTCGCAAGCGCCGCTCGTACTGTTCGATAGGCGTGCTCCCGAGGGTCGCCCGAGACGAGTGGACCACCTCGAAAGCTCATCACCGCGTCACCTATAAACTTGTCAATGATCATGTCATAATGTCTAAGTACGCTGACAAGTCTGTCCATGGCCTGTTCGAGGTGGTCGGACAGCTCATCCGGCATTTTTGAGAGCGACTCGCAGGTCTTGGTAAAACCCGCCAGGTCCATGAACAGGATTGTGGCCGGCATTCGGCTTTTTTGCGCATAGGAGCCAGGGTCGGCCAGGAACCGGTCCGATACCTGCTTTGGCAGGGCCATATGAAGTAGCGCCCGGAGTTGCGACTGCGTCGCCTCAATTTGATTGAACGCGAAAATATACATAAGGAACAGCATGGACATCATCATGCCCACGATGACGAAGAACTCGACCGAGTCGGAACGGCGTTCGACGGGTTCCAGATCGAAATAGATCGTGCGCTGGCGGCCATCAACGAGCGCTTGACGTTCAAAGATGGGGGCGTCCGTCCTTGGTTTCCGGAACGAGCCTCCGAGTACCTTCACCGTGTCGACGCTCAGGTTACCCACCAACTCACGATCGATTCGCTCGATAAACTCGCGTTCCATTTGTTTTCGAGATGCGACGATGAAGATCAGAACCATCACCGTCATGCCGATCAATCCCAGGCTCATCGACTGATGGGACGATCGATTGTTATGTCGCGGGGGGGATTCGTTGATGAACTGCTCGAAGGCCGGCAAGGTCTTGAGCGCGCGTAACAATCGGAGCCCTCGTAGGATCCGAAGCATACGGAACCCTCGGACGAAGCGGACCGCGCGAATGGGGGTGATCCCCGAGGCCAGAGCGTCGAACAACGGTAGGCAACTGATGAGGTCGATCAAAAACCAGGGGGTATGAATATACGCGCCAGAATAGGTCCAGAGCTTGAGGAGCAGGTCGAGCACGAAAATCACGTCAATGATCAGCGAGAGAATCAGCCAAGTTTCTTTCCAGGGTCCAAGGCCGTCGAGCAGGTCGATCAGGTAAGCGACTAACGTGAAGACCGCAAGCATTAACAAGGGTTTATCGAGTCGCTCAATCAGGCGCTCCGCGTATCTCTTCCGGTCGAGTTCGGGTTTCATGTTCGTCCAACCCTGGTTCAATGGTCGAAGCGGCAGGGATCCTCGATCTGGATGCCGCATGCTGTACAAGCGAATGGCGACGCGCGAAGGGTTCGTCTCGACCCGTGAAACAAAAAGGGTCGGCCGCGAGTGTCGAAGATCGTGTTGTTTCGGACTCTCGGGCCCTTGCTCGTCGTGCTCCCCAGATTGACAGTCAGGGGCGTCCGGGTACAATTATCGCTTCAATCGTCAGGGAAGAGGTTGAATTACGCAATTCTCTGATCGTCTCGTACGATGGCAATGCCACGGCGGCAAGGACTCGTCAACGGCTTCCCCCCAAGGCGATTCCAAAGGAGGATCCCTTTGATGGCCGACGTTCGCCGACTCTGCATACTCGCGTTGCTCCTGGGGCTAGCTGTTGGGCTTCCGCAGGCTCCCTCGGTCGCTCAAACTCCCGCCGAGATTCAGGTTGAACCACAACCCCTGCCAGCTCAACCCCCCGTCGCGGATGCGGTCGGGGAGAACGGACCGGAGCCAGAGCAGGGGAGTCCGGCAAACAACGCGGGGGGCGACGTGGTTCTCCCACGCGAGAAGGCTTCGGTCGATCGTGGAACCATGCTCGCCTTCTTCTCGCGTTCCAACCCGATGTTCTGGTTACTCGGGCTCTGCTCGATCGTGGCTCTCGGCTTCGCGCTCGAGCGGGTGGTGGCCCTTCGACGCGAGCGTGTCATCCCTCGAGAGTTTGTCAATCGATTCCTGGAACGGCTCTCGTCCGGGAAACTTGATCGTGATCGCGCGGCGGAGCTCTGCCGAGCCAATGAATCGGCCGCGGCTCGTGTCTTCGCCATCATCATCAACTCGTGGGGGCAGCCCGCGGCGTCGATCAGGCAGGCCCTGGGGTTCGACGCGGCCGGGGAAATCTCCGACCTGAAGCGGAATATTCGCGTGCTCAACGGCACCTCGACGTTGGCCCCCTTGCTTGGTTTGCTCGGGACGGTCATCGGTATGATCCAGTCCTTTGATGCGCTGGGGGGGCGAGTCGGACCCGCGAAGGGGGAAGCCTTGGCCAGCGGCATTAGTCTGGCCCTGGTGGCGACGGCCGTGGGCTTGGCGATCGCCATCTTTTCGATCGCGGCCTACTACTTCCTGCTTAACCGGGTGGATTTGCTAGTCCGCGACCTGGATGAGGAGGCGCGTAAGGTGATCGACCTGGTCTGCGCCGAGTCGCTCCGACCGGCC
>Ga0182738_1005681_pt1 | contig 13230 bp, 8 predicted proteins | sample eDN5th30CBELigMG_FD_128876 | JGI IMG/M metagenome (GOLD analysis project Ga0182738, IMG submission 128876) | Enriched Miracle-Growth compost microbial communities from Emeryville, California, USA - eDNA 5th pass 30_C BE-Lig MG (version 2)... ...
ACCTCAGGTATGGATCCACAAAATAGAAGAGTCATGTGGTATCATTTGAAGCAATTGAGAGAACAAGGCATGACAATTCTTTTGACAACTCATCATTTGGATGAAGCTGATGAGCTTGCTGATAGAATTGCTATCATGTCAAAGGGTAAATTGTTGGCTGTCGGTACTTCGGAATTCTTTAAGAAGAACTTTGGTGTGGGATACCACTTGAATATCATGCCAAGTGCAAATGGAGATGAAGCCGCCAAGGGATTCGATTTTGCCTCACAAAAAGGCGAGATCCAAAGTGCAATTCATAGTATTGTGCCCGCAGCCAAATTTGATGAGCAGACTGCTAATGATGTGGTGAAATGCTCACTTCCATTTGCTGCTCAAAGAGACTTCCCAAGATTATTTGCTGAGCTTGAAAAGAACCCCAATTTGAGAATGAATGTTGAAATGAACACCCTTGAAGATGTTTTCGTCAATATTGGGCTCTCTGAAGATCGCTTATTGCACGGAGAGTCCGCCAACACTGAGATTAATGTTCATATTCAACCTCCAGAATGTTTGAGAGAAAAGCCAACCTACAGTTTCATGGCTCAGACATACGCTTTGGCCAAAAGAAGAGTTTACCTTTTGACAAGATCGTGGAGAAATATTTTCTTGGTGATTTTGCCTTTGATCGTCGTTTTCCTTGGTGTCCTTGGTACCTTTGGTTTCGAAGAGCCTATTGAAAAATTGAGCTATTTCCAAGTTGTAATCCTCTTTGCTTACTCCTTAAATACGGCTACTTACTGCTCCCTTCCAGTTTATGAAAGAGAAGAGAAACTCAAGTATTTAATGGACGTGATGGGTCTGAGAAATCTCCCTTATTGGCTCGGAAATGTCATTATTGACTTTGTCCTGATGACCTTGATCAACCTTGTCGTTTTTGGACTTTATGCTTGGTTCTATAACCAAATTGATCAAGATATTGTTCCTTATCTCACATTTACGAAACCAGCAGACTTTTTGCTTCTGATTGTTGCTCACGGGCTTCCTTTGGTCACTATTGGCTATGCTTACAGCTTCCTCTTTGATAAGGCCCTCTCAGCTGTCAAGTACTTCCCTCTGCTCTTCTTCTTTGTGTTGTTTACAATTGGAAGCTACCTTACATTCACCTTTAACAAACCTGAGACATCAGCTGGTATTCATAATCCAGTTCTGGCAGGAATTGCAGCTTTCATATGTCCAACTTCTTTATTGCTCCAGTTTTTGGCATCAAATCTTCCAGGATTTACCGTTGCATCAACTACCTTAACACTGTGTGCTTATGGTGTGCTTTATTTCATCTTGACTTTGATTCTTGAAAGCAGAAGATTGAGTGCTAAATCTGTTGAAAGACAACAAGGCTGGATTGCTCCTGAGCCTCACGCTATTCCTGTTGACGCGAATGACGTGAACTTTGAAAAGAATAGAGCTAACCAAGCCAGAGAAGATCCTATCAAGGCTCTTGATTTGGTCAAGATTTATGATAATGGCTATACTGCAGTTAGAGATGTGACATTTGGTGTGTCTCCTGGCCAGATCTTTGGACTTTTGGGACCTAATGGTGCTGGCAAATCCACAACATTCAATATTCTCACTGCGGCCATTCCTAAATCTCTCGGCTCAGTGCAACTTTTGGATCAAGAAGTCAACAGAAATATGCCTGAAGTCTATGAGAATGTCGGTATTTGCCCACAATTTAACGGTTTGTGGGATTTCTTGACTGTGAAAGAGCATCTTGTGCTCTTTGGTAATTTGAAGGGCCTTGATGGAGAAAATCTTCGTCAGATTATCGATTATTACCTTGATGTTCTTCAGTTGAGAGAGTATACTAACACTAGAGCTGGAGCTCTGAGTGGTGGTAATAAGAGAAAATTGAGTGTTGCCAACGCCTTTATCGGCTCAGCTCATCTCATTTTCTTGGATGAACCTTCAACTGGTGTGGATCCGTTAGCTAGAAGATATCTCTGGAATTCAATTCAACAAGTGTTGAATATGAGAAAAGCTTCTGTTGTTTTGACAACCCATTCAATGTATGAAGCTGAGTCTCTCAGTCACAAGATTGGTATCTTGATTAACGGAAGATTTGTGTGTATTGGGCCCACTCAATATCTCAAGAATAAGTACAGTCAAGGATACAAGGTGACTGTTTCATTATTGCCCAATGTTCCTGACCCAACAGAACATATTATGCTCTTGTTCCCTCAAGCATCTAGACAAAACGAGGCTTCATTTATTCAACAGACCTACAACCTTCCATTTGAAGGCTTTAGATTCTCTCAAGCATTTGAGAGACTTGAAGATTTAAAGGAAAAAGGAATTATCAAAGATTTCTCAATCTACAATACCACTCTCGAACAAATCTTTATCTATTTCTCTAAATTCCAAATCAGTCTGGACAACAATCCCCAATAGATATTTCGGGAGGGAGGGTTTGCTTGGGAAAGATGAGCGAATTATAAAAAATCTATCGCCTCTATAGAAAATTGTTCGTATCTATGATAAAATTTGCATATCAATGAAAAACAAGAAGTAGTTTTTATCGTCATAACTGTCATAAATCTGTCAAAGAAAAGTAAAAATTTCTCTCTTAATCAAACTTGACAATTAAAATTTCTTACCGCAATATTGCATTATGAGAAACCAAGAATGATAATTACGATGTTTTCTCCAAAAGCCTGGCCAAAAGACTGAGCGGTTTTCTCATGGATTTTTATGGTGAAAAAACTTGGATTGAAAATAAATTCACTCAAGAGATAGAAACAATAATAATCTTACTCATTAGCTTGGAAAACATAGAGAAAAAATTTAATGAATCAATCATTCAACAGGTTTATTTTAAAGAAGTCAATTGACAGATCGATATAAAATATGGCAAGGACCATTTAAATCAGGGAATAAATTAAACCTTTAAGGCAAACAAACTAGTTTAAAGGGGCCTTTCTTTTAATTCTTCAACACCTTTTAATTCATAAATGCTCACAACAGCTGCTGCTCCATTATTCCTTGATAATCTTACAAACGAGATCTCAACCTTGAAGCACAATACTCTTTTCCTCCATAATGAAAATAAAGAAATCAAACAAATTTTAGCCGACATTCGAGGATATCGCCAGGAACACACAAATGAAGTCAAATTTCTGAAAGGAACAATTTCTCAACTTATGGAACAGCAAGATCTTTTTAAAAACTCTTTTCAAATTCTTGAAAAGCAAGTCAAACAACTTGTTAGAGAAAACTGTCAAATCAAGTCTAAATATGATATCCTTCAGCTTCGCCTCAAAAACCTTCAATCCAATCAAGACCCTCTACTCACTGCACGCTCAATCACTCAATCTCCAACGTATGAAAGCCATATCAGACATACCACAAAAGAAGATGCACTGGATTTTCAGCTAAGTCCCCGTTTGGACAACATTGTCCATAAAGGGACAAGAGATCGCCTTGAGAACCTTATGAAGGATTTAGAAGTTGTTTTCAAGAAAGGAGGGGAGGCTCAGAAAGGAAAAACCGAGGATCAAAAAGAAGAGAAAGATGGGATCCATGAAGATTGGTTGAGTCCAAGTGAATTGAATACAAGTCAAACTCAATCCGAAAGGAGCCAATTAACGTTTGTCACGCATCAAGCAGGAGATACTCCTTTTGAGAATATGGGTTTATTAGCCGGCCAACCATATTTCTTGATTGATCAATTAGATATGTTGAACCCATCACAAGGCTCCCCAAAGAATTTTGGAGATGATAGATCAATAGGAAGTACGATATTTTCAAAGGCTGTAAGCTTTGGAGATGCAAGTCCAAAGGATAAACCTCCTCATGGGATCGTTATGGCTCAAGCTCAGAAAGCGAAGACTTTCAGGTCTCAATACACAGAGAAAATCAATGAAAATACTGAAGGAGCAAAAAGTAATGTACGAACTCGAAGTAATGGTGGCCTTCTTGGGCCAAAAAAAGAGGTTGAAATTGAGAAAGGAACTGATTATATTGTGAATGGAAACAGAATTCCTCCAATAAAGATCGATAATGGGAATCAACCTTTTTATATTTCAACAAGAGTGCAAGTTCAAGAGACTCAAAATATGACAGCTCCTTCAACGATTACTCAGATTGGTTCTGAAGTTTTTTCTTGTTTAGGAAATGAAGAAAATTGGGCACAAAAATATGACACTCCTAAACAACTTTATAACCAATTAGCAAGTGGAAATCTGGAAAAGGGAAACGCTTTTGGCTATATAAAAGAAGAAAACATGCTGATGGAGGTTTTGGACAAAAGAGGAGAACAAATACAACTCCAACTCCAAAAAATGGCTGTTTCTCAAAATCATAATAATGTAATTGCGACTCCCACGGTAGATTCGAGAGGACAAGACAAAGTGTATTATTTTCCTCAAAGAACAGAAGATGGAGGCGGAGATAAAGAGATTTTAGAGAGAATAAATACAATTGATACATCGATACTGTCAACAAATAGTGAGACAAGTAGTGTGTCAAATTCAATTAAAGGAGGACATAAAAGACTCAAGTTGATCAGAAAGAATATGAAAAGCAAAGGAGAAGGTGAAGGTGGAAGTCAAAATGCATCTATTTCAAGTAATTTTGCATAATTAATTTTGGGAAGTCAATGATCTCCTCCCAATAATGTTTTTTAATGTTTTTTTTTTCTTTTCAAAATAAATTGTGTAATAATTATTTATCTTCATATTCATAGATTCTTCTCTCAATCGAAAAACTTTTTTTTGTCATGACCTCGAGAAGGTGAGGTTTAAAAACGGTAAATTTTATTTTAAATCCAAGTGGAAAATTTAATTTGATTTGATTTCAACTCCAAGATACAACAGTAAAACGGCAAATTTCAAATTGGCATCAATTGAATTCAATTTTTTCATCGCAAGTTTATGAATAGAAATACTCTTCAACCTCCAGGTGCTTCAACTCAAAATACCAAGAGACGAGTTCAACAGGAACTCATTGATATGGGCATTCAACCTAATACTGTTGTAACCAAAGATGAGCTTTTTGTTATTCTTGATAGAAAAGTATTTCTTTTTGAATTTAAATGTTCATCTCAATGTTCTCATAGATCGGAGGCCAAACCTTTGATAGAGGAGTTGCTAACCAGCTTTATGAGCAAATTGATAAGGATCCTAGCGGTCGTTTCACTTTGAACGATTTTCTTGACATCTTTCTTGAGGCCGAAAGAATCTTAAAAGAGAAATTGGTGGAAGTTGAGCAAAGTATCGCTCAAGATCAGAAACAAAGGTTAGAAGCACAAGAACAGTTGGTGAGAATTAGAAAGGAAGAGAAGCTGAACGCTTATGGAATTATGAATGACAGTGTGTTGGCTCTTCAAAATATTGAAGTCACCAATCTTCCTAAAGCTCAGAACAGGGAAGTCTTTGTCAGAATTACCTGTGAAAACAGCACATATCAGACCGAAAGACGTCCTTACAGACAAAACGCCAGATGGGACGAGCAGTTTAAAGCGTAGAATAGAGAATGCCTTTTGAATGTTAATCATTTTGAATTAGAGAAATCAAGACAGGAATAGATGACTTACAGATTATAATCTATGCTTATGGAGGGGGAAGTGAAGAACTGAATGAAGTTCTTGGAGGAGTTGGAATCCCAATTTCAAGATTAAGAGATCAACGTCAGCATGAAGAATGGTTTGATTTATATGACCAAAATGGTGAACAAACCGGAGGAAGAATTTATGCTAGTTTATTATGGATCCATTCCAGAGTTTTGTATATCACTGATTTGATCAAGTCCTGGGATGCTCAAATCAGTCTTTCAGAAGAAGACAAGCAAGACTACAACAGAGATTTAAATATTCTCTATGAAGCTTTCCCATCTGTTGTTGGAAGAAAAAGCGTTGGTCTTTCCCCTGTGAAATCTTCAAGAGGAACTGAGCAGCCAACTGAAAGAAACTTCAGTCGATTAGAGAATAGAGAAAGTCCAACAAAAGCTTACCCAATTAAAGCTGCAGCAAAGGAAGTGAGCATTTCGTGGAAGAGAAATAGCATTTGGGGATTGTTGGCTTTCTATTCAAGTATTGCTCTTGTCGTTCTAGGGCTCTTTGGATGTTTCGTTAAAGCTTCGTTTGTTGACGTAAGTGGCCGTTATTTTGAAGAAAATTAATATTTGAAATAATAGGTGTTGCTTGGAGTGAGTTTCTTGGTGAGCTTTAATTTCAAATTGGAATTCTTTGGCAGTGCCAATAGAGTTATGTTCTTTGTGATTGGAACTTTAATGGCTTTGATCGTTGATATGTTCTGGTTCGGGTCGTTTGCAAGCGTATTTGATTCCTAAATTCGAATTTTTTCTGAAAGAAATTTTAGAGATGGCACAATCTTGCTGGCTCCTGGGATCAATCTCAAGATGAACTTGATTTTGTTTTGGTTATTAGAGGTTTCTCATTTGTTGTCAAGGTAAGAATAATTTTTGAGTTCAAGGGAGTGTTAAAATATAAAAATAGATGATTCTCCTTGTATGTCATTTCTTCTTTTACAGATTCTTGTCAGTTTATGTTAAAAGTCAATCCCTCCATGAATCAGAACATCCTGTTGTTAGCTACAGAGAGCATCTCTAATGTTTATAAATAATTTTATACGCTATTTTCATTTTGAATTTTATCTTGATCCTTAGGCATACATATTTTATGTTTTATAAATAAATCAATGATCGATTTTGAAAAACACAAATAAATAATATTTTTCCTTATGAGTCTAAATAATAACCATTGCATGCATCATCTTTATAGTATCCAGAATAATAATCAGCATTTTTAATGCTTGTGTGTCGATCAAATTCATATTTATCATCCCATTCGATGAAAGGGAGGAAATCTCTGTATTTCTCTCTGATCTCATAATTGGTTGGAGTACAGTAGAAGCAAAGGACATGTTTCAAGTTCGGGAATAAGGAAGACCCGAGGACTTGCAGATCGCTTTCATTTAAAGAACATTTATGAAAGTTCATTTCCTCGAGATTGGCAAAGTAAGGATAAATTTGCCCAGTTTCTTTATACTTTTCAACCAAATCAGTGAACTTATAAAAGAGGCCAAATTCTGAAGGTTCATGTACCATATATTGTTTTGTGTAGCAATATCTTTCATATCCTTCAACCTTGATTTTCTTGAGGTTGGGGTTATTTTGCATGATTGTAAGCAATAGATCTGAGAAGAAAATCAAGGGTTTCTTTTTGGTTTTGTCTTCATATTCACAAGAGTCGATATAAAGTTCTAAAGATGTAATTTCGTCAGATTTCATGCTTAAATGCTTGTAGTATTCATCAGAAAGAGATTGTTTGCCTCCGGTAATATTGATTTTGAGGATTTGGGAATCGGTAGTTTCCATTTTGTGATTTTTAGAGAATAAAGTTTTTAATTACATTGAGAAAAAATCTGTGGATTGATTTGCTATATATAAACGAAATTTCCTGATAAATCCTGACTCGAAGAAATTATTTTTTTAAGAGTAAAAATTATTCGGCCCTCTGTCGAACATTCTGCTTCTGTATCTTTCAGACCAATAACAGATTTAAAACCTCAGAATTGACATTTCATAAAAGAATACTTCGGAGGCGAAAAAGTCATGAAATTCTTTTCAAGCAACCTCTTTCGAAGCCTTTTTTATGTCAAAGAAGATATTGTTCGGTTCTGATGAAGATCCTTTCGAATTACTATCAAATTTTTTTCTGATGAGAAGATGCGGATTTCCAGTCTGTTCATGTAAAATTTTCAGATATCAACTTCAATTATGATCAGATTTACTCAATACTTGCCTAATTAATTTTTCTAATTTGAATCTCTCAAGGTAAGACACCTTTGAAAATGACTTGAAGCGAAGAAAATGGTTGATTCTCAGGCAAAGGGATTTCATAGGGTGAGAAAGACTGTATTCAAATCGAGTCGGTTGCGCGAGATGGAAAAAAAATTATATTTTACTGCCCGCAAAGATAACGTATGATTGAATTGCCTTTGAAATGTTGCTGAGAAATTAGAATGACGCTTAAATGTCATATTCCTTCGTCATTACAGAAACTTTTTCCTCAAAAACAAAAGATCTTTGAGCAAAAATTTAAATGATCTTCTGTTCTTTTCAGACTTTTCTCCAGGAAAAATTGCAAACCAAGAATTACCTTTCAAAATCTATTTCCCATGACTGAACACTGAAAACTCTTCTGAAATGATTTCTCACTGAAATTCAAACTTTTTTCCAATAAATTTTATTTCGTTTGAAATTCTGACAACTGATATAGAAACAGAGAATTCTTTCTCAATATCAGAAGAAGTGGGTGGAATGCATATCCAGTAAGGACCTGAATTTGATACTTGAGATGAGAAATATCTAGAACAATTGCTAAAAGAAAAAATGACAGTTGTTTTATTTAAATTTTGCTTTCGAAAGTTTATTCCTAACACTTTAGGAGATTTTAGACCTTGAAAGTCTTGTGAATATTTGAGACGGAAAATAAATTTGAGAGAGATATGATTGAGCTTTAATTTTATATCTTTCTATATTATTTTATACTTCGTACTGAAATAAATATTGAATGACAAAATTGAATATTATGGTTACCTTTCGAGAGAAGCAAAGCTGAAAGAAATTCTCTCATGTTTTCCTTGGACATAATAGTTTATTGCTCTAAGTAGTAGCCATCCGCAACTTGATCCTTTGTTGTTTCTGAGTGAAAGTCAGTATTCTTGATGCTCGTAAGTCGGTCAAAATTAGATTTGTCATCTCACTCAATGAAAGGAAGAAAATCTCTGTATTTCTCTCTGACCTCGTAATCGAAGTAACAGAAGATACGCTTCAAGTTGGAGAGTCAGGAAGATGCTCAGGCTTGCAAGTCACCTTCATTTAAATTGCATTTTATGAAGCTCATTTCTTCGATATTCACAAAATAGGGTTGAGTTTGTCCAGATTTATGATATGGATTCTAAATTCGGGAGTTTTTTTATATTTATAAAATATTTCTCAATAATTAATTTTGATAAATACTGATTCACCATTATTCCTTCGACTTTCTGTTGACTGGCTTGCAAAGATTTTTTTTTGGGTGAGAAAAAATTCAAAACTTTCATTGATTGAAAGAGAAAGGAAGGCTTTCTTCTGCGAAATTTTATTTCGAAGGTTTGTGCTGAATAATCAGATTATAAGTCATATGGTAAAGCCTTAATTTTATACAGAATTTGAATTGATAAGGACAGATTTCGTGTCATACAAATAAATCAAGGCCGACTTGAGAAAAAAATTTCTTTTCTTAAAATATCAATAGATCACCCCTTTATCTCGAGTCTAAATAATGGCCTGGACGCATACCATTGCTATAGTCGATATGATCTTCTTTATCTGAGTAAAAATTAGAATTTTTAACATTTGGAGGTTCATTATCATCATATTTGTCATCCCATTCGATGTTAGGGATAAAATCCATGTATTTATCTCTTAGATTGAGATCTGTAGGAGTGCAGTAGAAGCAGTAGACCTTCTTCAAATTTGGGAATAAGGAAGATCCTAAGACTCGTAAATCACTTTCATTTAAATTACAATCTATGAAGCTGATTTCTTCGAGATTAACAAAATAAGGTTGGGTTTGCCCAGTTTCTTTATACTCTTCAACCAAATCAGTGAACTTGGAAAAAAGACCAAACTCTGAAGGATCATGTCTCATATATTGTTTTGTGTAGCAATATCTTTCATATCCCTCAACCTTGATTTTCTTGAGGTCGCGGTTATTTTGCAAGAGTAAAAGAAGCAAATCTGAGAAGAAGATATGAGGGGCTAAATTGGTCTTGTCTTGGTATTCACGACATTCGATATAAAGCTCCAGGGAAGTGAAGCTTTTCTCAGGCTTGGTGTCAAGTTGTCTCTGGTACTCGTCGTAGAGAACCTGGATGCCACCAATAATATTGATTTTGAGAGTTTCAGATTCCATTTTGTTAAGTTAACAGTTAATAAAATTTTGATATACTTTGAAATATTGATCCGCTAAATATACGCGTGATCTCTTGATGAGTCCTGGTTCCAAAAATATTTTTTCATAGCAAAATTTATTTGGTGACGGGCTTTAAATATTTTCTTTGACGAAAAACAGATGAAAACCTTGAGACTTGATGTTTACTACGAGAATCCTTTAAAAAGGAAAAAGCCATTCTGTTTCTGAAGTCAAACATGATAAGCTTGTGTTTCTCTGTCCTTTCCAATATTGGTGGTTTCTGATGAGGATTTATGTTCAATTTTGTATGATCACACGATTTCTTTTCTGATGAAAAGATGAGAATTAAAATCCACCAAAGATAAACTTTAATCGCCATCAGATTTTCTCAATATTTACATTGAAGAATATCTGGACGCCCTGCTTCTTTTCGCTTCTGTTCTTTTTTAAAAGAAAAATAATCCTGATAGGTTCTTTGAGAATTTACTCCTTTTTTTGAGGTAAATTTAGCTCTGTCTGAATTCACCACTTTACGCCACAAATTGGAATCGGAAAAAAACCAATTAATTGCAAGTTTCAGATCTTTCTTCTCATATGGAAAAGAAAAAAAAAGGAGAAGCTTCAATATTATTGTTATCTCGTTTTTGAGCCTCAGAACTTTCTTTAATTTTATGTCGAGAGTCCTCTTCCATTTCATAGAGAAAGTTGAAGAGAGAACACAATTCAAAAATAATCACTGTATCTTCCAAATAACATGGATGAAGAAAATGACTTCGGAAATTATTTTTTTTGTTGGAAATCGTGAAAATTTGTGAAGAGAAGAAGTCAGCTATAAAATATCATAAAAGACTAAATAGCAGCCTTCAAAAGAAAAGAAAAAAAAAGCAATTAATTTGGTATTCAGAAATAAGTCTCAAAAAGAAAAAAGGAATAAACCGTGTGGCAGGCTAAGTTTCCAGCGAGTTCTAATGATTCGGTGGAAAAACATTGAAAAGTTACAACATTATTTTTTCACCAGAGATTAGGAGAATGCTTTCTTGAGGAGGTGTGAAATTTGGTTTGAACAAATTTTCATGATATACAAACATTGAATTCTTTCAATTGTTGCGAGACATGAAATTATATGAATTTTTTGTGATAGGTCAAAAATTTCCTCAAGTAATATTTTTCTTTTCTGAAGGAAGTTTCCGACAAGATAAGTTTCTGAAAAATTTTTCAAGGGCCAAAAAATGACTTTGAAAAGAATTTTTCCGTGATCAAACACTTGACAATTTTGAGAAAAGGAGTTTCAAGCTGATCACAAAAATTTTGTTATTTCTTCTAATGAGGAAATTAATATCGCTGCCTTTTTGACAAAAATATCAATTTTTGATGTACGATGGAAGGAACAGGAATTCTTTCCAGAGAACTTGAAGTCCCTTAAAATATCCTGACTGTCCACTTTTGAAAAAGAAGTGTTCGTTGACATGCATACTCTTACTTGTATTTGATGCGCTGTAATAGCTCTGATATCTTTTGTGGGCGGGGCCCCGCGAATTAAAAAAAAATTTCATTTTTTAAATCTTGCACCAGCCAAAAAGAAGAAACTTCTTCAAAATATTTCTCCAAATTTCATAAACAAAACAAATTCAAGAAAAATTTTTTTGCATAAATCAAGAGAATTTTTTTGCATAAATCAAGAGAATTTTATTTTCAAATGTCTCCAAGAAGTCAGGAATTGAGATGTAAATTTTGAGAGCCAACAAAATTTTACCTCAGACTGCTCTTCAGCCTAATGTCCATTTTTGAAAGATGCGACTGGTTAAAATGTTCACTTTTTTGTTAAAATACTCAAGTGAGTTATAGAAGGCTTTCTTCGAGATTTTTGGATTTATTGAGAAAATTTTTATCCAAAAAAGTCGGGAAGGCTTTCCTTTTGCAATGATACATCCCATTGAAAAGAAAAGAACAGTCAACATATGAAACTTCTCCTTCAATACAACTTTGATAATTTTGGAAGACATTTAATGTCATCTCTCCCATTGTGAGAGGAAGAAATATGGCCATATTCATTCATTTGAGAGAGAAAAAGAAGAGAAGAGCTAAATATCATAAATTTAATTTTGAAGATTTTGGTCTAAAAATAAAGATTAGCTTTTAATTTTGGATTTTCGCCATCTCCTTGAGAAGGTATTGAGAATTCCAGAGGTCAAAAAAAAGGTTTTGTGGCTGAAATTTATCGAAGAAATTTTTCAAGCGAAGAAAAATAAAGTAAAATTTCTCCAACTATCTTTCTCTGTAATTTTCCTTGAGCTTTGAGACTCAAGGTTAAAATTTTGATTCCTCTTTGACTTTTCCTGAATGGATTTTTTTTTTTGAAGAAAAGATGAGTGGAGAAATTTTAATTGCTTCTGGTTTGATCGCAATAAAATCTTTTGAAATTTAACTCAGAGTCCAGAACATGTCTTGAAAGTACTTCACTCAAATTATAGGACTAAAGAACTAAGAAAAATGGCAGATTTTTAAATTTGGTATTTTGTAATATCTAAATATATCTTTTTTTCAGATCCTTGAGATTTGATCCGAGAAGAAAGATTGGTTGAATGAGTCCTTATGAAGTTAATTTTCGGGATTTGAACTTCCAATAAGAAAGTGCTTTTCTCATTAAAAGTGTCGAACTGAATGATTCTTCTCTGTCGAAACCCAGGAAAATTATGAGAATTTTCGACTAAAAAGGGAATTTCTCCTTCAATTTGATCCCTTTTTTTAAAATTGAATTAAGCTCTTTTGGTTAGCCTAAAGGTTGAAGGTTTGATGAGAATCCCTTGAATAGATGACAATTGAGCATGTTCTTTTTTAATTTTTAAAAAGGAAGACTTACTCCAATTTGTCATATTGACCTTTGGCATTAACTTTTTAATTTTTCATCTCAAAAAATTTTTCCACTCTTTGTTTGGAAAAGATTGTGAAAAATCTCAAGAGAAAGGAAAGAAGAGCCTTGGCCAACCTATATAAAGTCTGGAACTCTGCAATTCCTTCTATGCCAAAATTTGGGCCTTACCTAATGGACTCAGTCAAAAAATCTTTCATAGATATGGAGGGAAATGTGAAACAGAATTCTCAAATTTTTTTCATGAGTTCTCTAATCTTAACAAAAGGTCAAAATATGTCGATTATCAAGTGGTTCAATCAAAATTTCTATCAAAGAGAGAGTTTTGAAGAAGAGGCTGAATAGTCCTAAAATTTCAAAGACTCCTACATTGAAGAGGGACCTAAGATTGAAAAAGGTTGAATTAAAT